>Ga0065711_1041654_pt1 | contig 15981 bp, 13 predicted proteins | sample Hoacrofraction12_FD_59098 | JGI IMG/M metagenome (GOLD analysis project Ga0065711, IMG submission 59098) | Hoatzin crop microbial communities from Cojedes, Venezuela - Epithelial fraction 12 v2 (version 2) | ecosystem: Host-associated > Birds > Digestive system > Esophagus > Crop | place...
GACAAGATCCTGTGCAGCCTACTGTAGGTGACCCTGCTTCGGCAGGGGGGTTGGACTAGATGACCCACAGAGGTCCCTTCCAACCCCTACTATTCTGTGATTCTGTGAAGCAGGAGTGATGACTCCCCGTGCTAATGGCTGGACTGTGAATGTCTTAACACCCTTCTGGTCAGTGCCTCTGTGGTGAAGGGAGCAGAGTTCCTGGCTTTTTCCTTTCAGTCTGTTGGCCTGGGTCTTTGGTTCACCAGGGAGGTTTTCATTAAGGGGTTGCAAAGCACCCTTCAGCCTGTTTGTAGCTGGCACGTTGTGGCCCAGGGTTGCCGGGACAGGTGATGTGGCCTTGCAAAAGCAGCTAACAGGTTAGAATGATTTCTTCGCCATGTTCTCTCAATGGAATATTGATTGCTTTGTTATCATCCGGGGCAGGGAGGGGGTAAGCAGACAGAGAGTTGTCACTAAAGGAGAAAAGTGTATCATCCTGGTGTTTCTTGTTCTGCTCCGAGCACCTGGGTGAATCCATAGAGAGCAAGGCACACATGTAAATGGCCTGAATTTTTTTTTCATTGTCCAGTTTCAGTATTCTCCAGACAGCTCGCAGCTTTCCAAAGGTTCTGTGTTACATCCACAGGGCAGTTTTCCATTTGCTGTACCCAATATTGAGTAAAAGGCTTTCTGGGCCAAAAGCCTTTGGACCTTCACTGTGTTTTCACACTACAAACCGGATTTAAACACTGCATGTCTGCTGCAAACTTAGGCTCTGCTTTAGAAGCTGGACCAGCGTGGTTCAAAGGCTAATGGACTATGAGTGTGGCTATGAAAGCAGATTTGCACCATGATGCAAGCTTGGTAGAAACAATAACTTATCTGATTTTGAGGACATAGGCCTTTGTTCCCTTTTCTTCCTTTGTTTGGAGAGACAATGTTTAATGAAAAATGACCACGTTAACTTTGCAGCTGATAGCTGTATCCCTGCCTGTAGCAGTATCATCTCATTTTCAGCCCTCCATGGTGGCATTGAAAGATTCAGCAGGTCTGATTATGGTCTTACTCAGATATGCATATGCTGGCAGGCTTCTGTGGTGGTTTTATTGCTTGTTTAGAACAGTGTCAGAAAAAGAGCAGAGCTTCTGGGGACAAGTCTAGATATCTGGATTATTTCTGTGGAATTCAGCTCCTGCCTTGCTCTCCCTTATCCTGAGTCAAAAGCAAACTGTCCAGGCAAGGGACTGAACCAACTTCCCAGGTGGGTACTCTTCCAAGAAGGTCATCATGGAAGTTATATTGCTTGCCAGTGACTCTCAAAAACCCCCAACAAACCCCAATAAAAATTGCTTGTCTCATTTGTTGGAGAGACAGTGGGCACCAGTCTAAAAGAGGAGGTTTCAAGCTGTGAATTCCAAGCAGACAGAGGCATTTTTTGTAGCTGTGAAGAAGCTGTTGGAGGAAAATGCAGATTTAAGAAACACCCTATCCTTACTGTGTCTGCGTCGGTTAGCTAAGGGCAGAGGAGAGCCAATTTTAGGTGGTCCCTTGGTATGCCAGTTTAATGTGCATTAGACTTTGCTATCATGCATCAAATGCATCATGTACTAGACAGATCTATCAGCAGGGATGTGCTCTCTAAAACTGAGGTATGGTGGTGGTCATCTTCAGTTCTGACTTTAGTGTCACCTTCTTTGCCCAAGGAGGGACATTGTTTTAATTGACTTTGTATTTTCTGTAACATGTGAACTGAGATTTCCTTACTGTCTGAATCAAGAAGAGCATTTTGCTTTGGTAAAATAAGTAAAAAATCCAATTCGTAGACAAGGCAGGGAGAGAAAGAGTGACAGTTTTTGTCCCTTGATGTGTTCTTAAGAAAATTTCAAAGACATGGTGGTGTTTAGAAATCAATGAAAATTAGATGGGATTTAAATATTAAGAGGCAGGAATTTGCCTTCAGGTAAAGGATGACATTTGCATAGTAACAAGAATGACTCATATGTTGTTAGGTGAATGTTTAACTAGAATCTAAAATTCCTGTGCATCAGTGACCTTCTACCTTAGATGGCAATGGGAAATATGCTAAGCAGGGTACCCAACTCTCCATCATGTCCCACCACAGGAACTGAATGGAGAGATTTCATAAATAAGGTGTAGCAAAACAAGATGCTAAACCAAATTTTATCACTGCATAGGTAAAAATCTCATTGCTTTTTACAGAATTACAGAACTTTTTTCTTTCTTTTTACCATGAAAACCATGCAAGAGAGAACCTTTTCTTGTAGTGACTACTTTAGAAGCCATTAGCTTCATCGCAATTTCACTCCTATAGTTTAAATTATATGAAAGAATGTGCTGATTTATCCTCTTAACCATGTCTCTCCCCTGCCTAGAATCATAATTTCCGAAACACAGTATCCAAAGCTAGAAAGGCAGTGAAATGCCTCTGCTAAGCTCTGCTGATTTATGGTACCAAAATGGAATTGATTGCTTCTTTTTGTGTATCTTTGAACCAGCTTGCCTGCAGAGAATTTGTTTCAAATTCAATACCTTGTCTTAACTATTTATTATGGTTTAACAGTTCAGGCAGGTTAACATCAACTGATTTTCTTGAGGTTTCCCATTAGGTGGGTAACTCTGCCATAATGGGAACCAACTCTGCCATAATGGGAACCTGACCCCTTTAGCTACTAATCCTGTTGCTACAACCAGTAGGTAAGGTCCTCTCCTGTTCTGTTACTTACACTTTTCCATAAATGTTACAATTCTGTCACTTGTGAAAACATATAGCCAAGGCAAATTCAGTTCTTTGGTACTTTCCACATATTTTTTAATTTTCCGTTTTTTCTTCTGTGTCTATAAATTACCTGCTTGTTAGATCTTGAAAACATTCCATACAACTACTGAACCTAGCCTGAAAATAAAAATATTACTTTCATAAGGAATGCAAGGTGAAATAGATGACAACATTTACTTTTAATAGCTTCTCTATGCAAAGCATCCAAGCAACTGTAGCACCTAAACCACAGAGATTCAGGAGTTATGGTGTCTGATGGAGTGACACAGAGTGAAAATACATGACACACAAACTTCCTCAATTTCCATTGCCAGAGCCCAGCGTTGCTCACCTGCAGTAATCCTCATTAGTTCTGGATGAACTCAGACAGTCACTTGTAGAAGTCCACGAAACACTTCTTTACTTGAGATTTAAATATACAATCAGATAATGAGTTGACTTTAGGAAACCTGTACAACGGCAGAATTAGCCGCTGGTAAGCAGGGTTGGTGAATATCTGATAGTTCCCTGGAAGGCAGCACTCCGCAGTTCCTGAGGATGCAGTTTTCCACTGTGGCTGGGGATCCAGCATTTTTTATTTTTAATAAAAAATGAGGTTTTTTTTCCTCATTTCCATAAGAGTGCATAAGGAATTTCTCCATTTCTTACTGGAAAGCAATGGAGTGGAAAATGTGTCTTAATCAGTTTCTGCGTAGGAATCTTTTAAGACCTTGCTGCTGGACTGATACAGCAATGCTTTTCACATGCCATGGGATTATTTCCGTGTGAGGAAACGTTGTATGTTATAACAGGGTAACTCTCTGGTACCTGAAGTAATTTTGACCTGCAGATTAAAATATTTTTCTGGGAAATTTACTGGCTTGCATGTATTTCTGAAAATTTTGTTTCAACACAGAGGCTTGCAAAATTTCTGTTTTTTACTAATAGCTTCTAAATAAGCTAAAGCAAATTTACCTTGTCTCTCTGACTCATAAAAGAGTATGTCTGCCTGTGGATGTTTAAATCGTGTTTTCAGAAGTTGTAGAATAAATTAACCCTGACCGACTTATCAGTATTTCTTTGGTGGCGGTAGTCAGTGCAGATTTTTGCCTGCATTAGGGAAGTCAAACTCAGCATGACCTTAATTCACTGCTGTAAATTGGGTTTGAAGATACCTTTGTGCTGTTTTTTTTTTTCCTCTAACACATGGAAGTTTAGCTCCCCTAAAAAGAGTAAGCTCCACCTCATTCATTGGTATACCTTAATCTTTTAGTAACCAGCACTTAATATTGGTGTAATCTTCACTCTGTTATTTCCTGTGCTGTAATATCATAGGCAAAGTTCTTAACCTCTGCGGGCCTTGAGATGCCCACTTGTTATCTAAATAGCGACCTACTTATATTGTTAAGGATTGATTCATTTATTAACTGACTGAAATCAGTCTGAAAATATAAAATGCTATAGATGTAATTTTTATCACTAACAATGCTTCAAAACTGGTAATGCTGAAACACTCATTGGCAAAATTTAGTGCATACTGGAAGAATGTTCCATTAACTCGGAAAGTATATTATCTGGATACGTGTGAAGGCATTTACAGTATTGCAAGTGGAAATGTCCTGATTCTGGCCTCTCCTCATGCCAACTTGAGTCAGCGAAAATGTCCATTGCCAATAGTGGTGTACTGTAATGTAAGACTGGTAAGAAGTATATTGACAGTTGGGACCAATTTGCCGTAGGTATAGGTCTATATTATATAAAAATGTTGAAGTTTGTTCCTGCCTTGTGGTCGGTTTGTAATTCTTACCTATGACCTTTCAGAGTATTTTTTCTGTCATCCTCTGTGGGTTGCCTATTAGAAGGCATGAAAGGATGAGCAGGAAGGAAAATTTGTTTTTCGATATTAGCCGCTTTTTGTGCATCTGTCGTCTTCAAAGTGTGTGCTTCCCGCTATGTTGTGTTAAAGGGCTTTTCGCAAAAGAACAGTGCTGCTCGGCGATGGGGAAGATGTCGTGCTTTGATCAGCAGCTTTTGTGCCTGCTGAACACCCTTGCTCTGATCTGAGCGCTGTGTGCGCCCCTCTGAATTCTTGATCTGTGTAGTTTGTTTGCTGTAGTTCTTGTCACGGTATTATGCAAAGCTTGTTAAAATGCTGTCGCTTCCCCCTGCCCCTGGATTATTTTTCCTGTGTTGTTTTTGTGACCTCTGGCTGAGGCATAGCCTCTGCATACCTCATATACTAATTTGCTGTTGTTTCTATTAGAGCTAGGATGCTCTAACTTGTTATCTACAGCTATCTAGGTTATGAAAATATATGTTCAGCAAATACATCCTCTTTGTTCCATTACTTTCCTGCCTTCTGTTCCTTTCAGCACCTCAGCATAGCTCAGACTGACCAAACCCAGAAACAGCTGCTTACTCCTGGCACATTTTAACACTCGCATCAAAACATCAAAGTTCTTGATCCTAGTATCTCTGCAGCCTGTATACATAACCACAGGGCCATACTCGCTACAAAACACCACTTCACTGCTTTCCTTCAAAAGCAAGTGATGCAGTGGAGGTAGCCAAGATATGTCACCAGGCAAGTAGGAGCGACTGGCTTTTTTTCTTACCCCGTTGGAGGGGATTCAAACCCACTTCTGTGGGACAGAAGCGACTGCCACAGCAGTCACTGCATGCTATTTGAGGCTAAGCCCCAGATGTCTTTTCCAAGGTGCTAAATCTTGCTTTCATTAATAAAATACTCTTTTTTTTTTTTTTATCTTGTGTCACACTGTCATGATCATGAAGAAAACATAAGATATCCTAGTTTTACCCTAAGATAAATTTAATGAGATAAGGGACATCATGGACCTTATCTAATCTATCTGCAATAAAATGTAAGTCACAATAGCCTTGAGATCTAGATGGCTTGAAAGCAGGTGTTTATTACTTAAGGCGTAAATTTGCAACAAAAGATGCATTTACATGTAAAATGTATTGCCAAGATTGATCAAAAAACAGTATTGGCATAAGTGATCAGTCATGTGGCATAGCTTGTCAATCAAAGAGCAATTGCTGCTCTATTCCCCTATGTCATTTGCAGACACAAGGTCAAGGTAGTGAGAGCACTCAACAATGGAGTCGGCTCCTTTGCAGCATCAAAAGCTCCATGTTTGCTCTGATTTGCTAAATATAAAAGAAGTAGAATTTCTAATTTTCTGAGCATCTCAGTCCAAAAACAAAAGCTGAACTTTTATCTACACTTTATGTGCCATGTACTGAATTTGCTTTCTTTTGCTGCAGCTGAGACACCCTGTGTTGCAAACAACAGGTATTCTACCTTTACTCTTAAATCATGCTGGTAGAGATGGTGACCCGGATTCTGCTCTCACATCAGTGCCATTCTGAGTGAGGGGCATGGGAGAAACACGCTTTCTGTAGAAAATGACACCTGCTTTATTGATCTTCAACTTACTTTAATGTATTAAATCACTAAAAATCCCTCCTTTTGTGGGTTAAAATAAAACCTAACAGTGTACGAGCATAAACAGCTAGCAAACAGCAAGAATTGTTTTACCTTTGCAGTATAAACTCTTTAGCAATTTCTTTAAGTTATGCAAACAATTTGGGGCACAATTAATATGGACTAAAGTGATTTGAGGAAGGAGAATTTATTGTGCTTAGGGAGCTGCTCTAATCACTTCATCCTTACAGTAATAGGACTCGGCTGTGGAAATACTGTAAAATGCTCATTTCTACAGCAGTGTAAATCAGCAGCATTGGAGCTGGCTGCTCCGCAACGGCAGCTGAAGAGCCACTGTTTGCTTTTCCAGTGCTGTAACTATAAAGAGAGGGACTCCAGATCTGTAAAAACACACCCTGTGTAGCAAACAGCATAAAAAAAAAACCCCACCAGCTTAAATGACATTTCTTTTGAAATGGGAGCAAGAGAACATAACTGACCCTCTTCCGTCTGCTTCTGTCATTGTAGTAGGACTCTGGTATTAATTTCATAATGCTCTTCAGATGTATAAGTGCCCTTTCCTTTACAACCTCTCAAATCAGTCCACAGTTCCATGGGAAGAGATTTCTTGAGCAAAGAGATATTCCCAAATCCCCTAGCCAAGGAGCCAGGTGGATTAAAAAAAATGAACAGAGATAACCCCTCTGCCTTAAGGCAGATGGATATTTAGCCTATTTCTTCTTCTTTTTTGCCTTATCTTCACAAAGCTCTCCTTTCCCCCTCCCCTTTCCCCCTTTGCCATATGAAAAGCTCAGTATGACTCGGGCAGCTCGTAACCTCCTGGTCGCTTGCATGCTGCTGCTGCCCAAGCCTCTGAGCCTCAAAATGATTACACTGACATGAGCAAGACTGTTTTTTGGTTTTTGTTTTTTTTTTTTTCCCTTGGAGCAGAATATGGCTCTTCTTAATCTCATCTGTTAATGCTGACTCTTCCTTCTATCTCAGCATCTGTAATAATGTTAATTGGGGCTGAACACATACAGGGTAGAGAATAGGCGGCACTCTGTGGGTACAGCGAGATGTGGAAGGCCAGTGGAGTTGTAATGTGGTCATTATTTAGGGCTCACCAATAATCGCAGTAGTTCTGTCTTGGTCGCCAGTTCTTAGATTTGTATGTTGAAACATCTTGAACAAAATGTTAGTGAGAGCATTTCTGCAGCGTCCTGCTGACTGAATTCAAGGTACTGCCGCATTTGCCATCTGCCTGCGAGCTCACAGTGGTAATTATAGCGAGTCTCGCAAGTGCTGGAATGAGAGGTATGTCAAATGCATTTTCCTTCCTTTTGAAGGTAATTTTCATTTTCTCAACTCATTTGAAACTGCATATGATTATCAGCTGCAGGTGTGAGAGCCACACAGAAGACAGACGAGTGTATACACCCATGGAGAAAGATATCAACTCCTAGACTGTCCAGAAGAGCTTATGTACCAATCTCAGCACTTTTAAATTAAATGCAGTGCTGGAGAAAATTCCCTCATTATTACTGGTCCTATCCTTGTGCATAGAATCTTAATGTCTCTGTTATTAGTGTGACAATATATATAAAAAAAAAAAAAGCACTTGATTTTGCTGAGCATCACTGGAATAACACGCACTGGAATGATAACACATATTACAAAAGCTGCTGAAAGTGGAAGTCACTTGCAGTTTGATGAAACTTCCAGGGGTTTCTACTTTTGAATGAATTGCTGCTGTTCCTTGTAGGTTGTTTCAAAACCTTGCAGGGTTAAAAAGGAATGTGAATAGCAGAGAGCAGTAACTGAAGTAGGTGGTATTAACAGCCTTCCTGAAGTTGCTGCAGGCATTTCATTTAGTTGCCATTCAGAGCACCTGATTGTATTCTGTGTAGTCGGTGGAGGAAAGAGGTGAGTCTGGAGGCTGATCCGGAAGACTGAGTTAGGTGTGTATATTCCCTGCACGGTTGCTGTGGGGTGTGATGCACAGAGCAGCCTATAGGATTCTTGACCATCATCAGCCTCGCCTAATTACGTGGCCTTCAGTGGCTTATGGACTTTTGTTTCGAAAGTGATTAAAGACCTGGTGCATTTGCATATTGGTCACCTTGGAGGAGGAGATTTGGATCTGGTGTAGCACATGGGAATGAACTGGACCCAGGTGGTTGCTCCAGGCCTTCAGGAGCTTGCCCATCCTCACGCAGGGGAGTACAGGGAGCCATGTTTCAGGACTGTAGCTGCAATTCGCTTTCAAGCTGTGGAAGAACAAGCAGGCGGAAAGAAGGCTCTTGTGATCACGTATCTTCTCTACTGATCCACTGAGAAAATTGAGGTACAAGACAAGAATGAGTGGAAGTTTGCTCTCCCTAGATTTCCCAGCGGGACCTGCTTGGTGTGACCCACTAGAGGGGACAGCATTTGTTTGAAGATGGTTCTGTTTTTTTTTTGTTTTTTTCTTCCCCTGAGTTTGCCACCTTTCTGGCTCTGTTTCCTGGCCTGGAGGTGGGAAGGGGTTACTGTGAGAAAACCCTTTGGGCCACTGCTGTCTCTTGTTTCTGCCTTAGAAGAAGAGGGAAGCTTTGTCCAAGCTGCACATTCTCTTAAGGATGACTCTTTGAACTGCTTCCCAGGCTGCTTACACTCATGAGATTGGAAAGAGAAAGGTTGTGCAGGGAAAGAGCAACTGAAGTTGATGGGCTCCAGGCCATGGATCGATTTCAAGGGATATAGAGAAGAGTCCTTTAGGAGGTTGTGAGTGCCAGGTCTCTCTCAGCCTGCTTGAACAAGGCATTCTTGCATGCTTTAAAGTAAAGCCTCTACATTTGTACTTGCAGGTTCAAGTGTCAGGCGTGCTCAGCAGTTTGATATATCAAAGGCAAGAACAGACTTGAGCTTTCCCAATTTTCTGCCTTAACTAAAAGTACTGTGTTACGGTCACCTTTCCTGTTCAAGATTTAAACTGATTCTGGTGCAGTGGAATATCTTGTACTTTTCAGACAAGAACTTCTATAAGCATCTGGACCAAATAAGCCTTGTTTCCATGAATTTGTGTTTCGTGGTGGCTTATGAGCTCCGAATGACATCTTTCCCACAAGTGGGGTATACGCCATCTTCTTTTCTCACCTTATCCCATGCCTCAGTCAGTAGACTCTCTGGTGGCTAATACAGGCTGAGCTCATTCTGCAGTCTTTCTCTAGCGAGGGCAGCTCCTTGGATACCCAGCTCCCTTGCACAAACTGGAGGACTTCACTTATCCTGAACACTCTACCATTCTGTCAGAGGTAGCTGAAATTAGCCAGTGGGGTCAAAAGTTATCAAGGAACACATATAGAGTGTTCTCACATCAGTCACGTTTCCATAGGAACCGGCTAAAAATATATCTATATGAATACTCAACATCTATCGTGATGAACGGTTATGTAAGTGGTTGTTTTTTTTTCTCAGTATGAACATTGCAGCTGCTTGTTAATAATTTGTGGTAGAATTTACAGACAAGTTTACAAGTCATCATATGTGCAATTGACTGTGTGCTTATTATATCGTCTGCCTTTTCTCCTGCTGACTAAAATGGGAAATTAACAGAGCATCCTTTCTCAAGACTTAAAAACATCTAGAAGATTAAAAATAGCCCGAGGCTTAAAAACTTCTTCACCTGGTAAGACAAACAGAGTTCTGTACTAACAGTCATATAAACGTGAGTGTTGTAGCTACATAACTATAAGTGCTGTATGTGAGAGATGGAGAGGAAGGCTTGGGAGGTCTGTACATCACGGAAAGTGTGCCATATTGCACTGCGGCAACTTGTGAATATTTGCTATTTGCAAGTAAGGAGTCGCTGCAGACCAGGAAATTGTCACCAAATAAATTATTCAAATTATGAATATGTTTTTACCTCGGGATAAACGTTCTTAGGATAGCAGATTTTTGTGGAGTGGTGCTTTAGGTTGTATGAGATAAGACAAAGTAGGTATTTTGCCATGAGGTGACATATACTATAAAATCATACATCCTCCATGACGAAGATGAATTCCTGTGCTCGTTACTGCTTTTGTCTGTGTTTCTAGAAGCAGGTTAGGAATTGTCTATCGTGCCAGCTAAAGGATGGGACTGGATGATCTATTCTAAGGAACAACTCACTGAAAACATCTGGTTTGAAAAATCGTACAGAAGTATCTAGCATTGAACTTCTCCAAATCAGTCTCTAGCTTGTTATAATATTTTGTCTCAACTTACCAGGATGTATTTTCTAAAATCTGGAAGCATTTATTTTTCTGTCCTGATTTTTTATTTTAAGTTTCTTTCGAAGTCATGTTAGGGTTCAAATTGGAAAGCTTAGCATCAGGAGGTTGTTTGGGTTTTTTTCTTTAATTCAGATTTTAACTGTAGGACAATATAAGACTGTATGTGTAATAGTAAAATTTACAAAGTATACAAAATACTATACTATGTGTATTGATCCAAAGGGGGAGAAGGAAAGACTCTGTATGTCTTCTGAGCCTCACAAAATAGCATGCCACTGGACAAATTTTGCATTGTGAATATTAGCAAATGATGAATAACTTACAGACCTGGAGTTAATCATCAAAGATATTATTTAAATTAAAAATGAATTCAAGAATTCAACATGCTGTCTGTGGACAATTCATTGATAGAAAATAAAAAAAGAGGAAATTAATCAAATAAATAATTCATTGTAAATCATGTGGTTCTAATTATAACAAGGTGTTAAAAAATGGATTAGCTTCTGAAAGCGCAGCTGAGTTCTACTCTGCATACGTATCACCACAAATGCAGCTGTTGAAGTGTAATCCCTGTTTTAATTGCTTTTGGTTCAGGACAGTAGTTAGGTACAGGAAAGGTAACAAAGGCATTGACTTACCCCGTTTATTAAAAGCTGTTTTTTTTGTTTGCTTGCATGACAAAGCACCCTAAGCTAATGGTTCTGCAATGAGAGAAAGACCATCCTACCTTTCCCAAATCTTCAAAGCAGAATTCTGCATGAAACTGAGGTTTTCTGACCTGTCTCACCGACTGCCAGCTCAGAGGTCGGTCTCTCTTTTCTGAGGGGCTGGTTGTTACAAAGCTGTAGAGCTGACCTTTCCCAGCTCTCTTTGGTGCTTCAGAAAGCAGAACTTGCAGATGCTCCTGAGGGACGCTCGCTGGCTTTCGAGTGGGGCAGCCAGTGAGAGGACCACCTCGCTGGTGGATGCAGGGACCTTGTCAGGAAGGCTGCTGGATTCTAAATGGAGGGTAAGGAAGAGACAGCATGGAAAATAGTGATGGACACATTTGTTCTGAGGCATCCAGAGCAGTGAATCACTGGGCACTTCATCTTCAGCTTCCTGAGCTCTTTGATAGCCGAGAGCTGGGTTTAGTAAGCCACACTGGTCTTGCTCCTGCATCCCACTGAACTGCCAGCACTCACCACTGCAAAGCCTGTACCTGTGAATAGGATCCAGCATTTATTATTTTTTATTTAGCTTTCACTTATCTTCCTCCCTGCCAGCAGAATGAGGAGGTCTTCTTTCTCAAGTTTTTTTATGTCTGGAAAGCAAGTCGGGGTTGGATGGTGTTCACTTGCAAGAACTGTGTCACACAGGCAAGGGCAAATCCAGTGCTGTGCCCTACACTTGCAGAGGTCCTAGTTTAGTTCCCATTGTGATAAGGGCTAACAGCAGTTATAGTGAGAAGATGAGGGCATTTATCGTGAAAGATCTATACTGATTTTGAGCAAAACAGCTTTTATTGCCTTAACCACTTTTAGGGCAGTGCCGGAACAAAGGCCGGCTAGAATTCCTAAGTGCAAAAATAGCTGGTGCGTGAACTGGAGCATCCACTTAACTACAAATGGTGCTTTTCCCAGAGAGCTAAAAAATCCCTGTCCTGTCAAAATTGATGTGATGACTCGAAGTTTGAGAGGCTCCATGGTGGCATGCTCAGTATTTTTGAATACCTGCTCTGTCTCTTGGATTTGTCACATCACTGGGTCAGGCACTAGCTGGTAGCCTGACTCTGTCACCATGCTGTAAAAGCGTCTGGTCCTTTAGGCATCAGAAATTGCTGAAGATACTAGTTTTCTCTGCAGTCAAATAATAAAGCAGAATTTAACTTGTGTACAGTACCTGTAAGATGATTGAAAAGTGAGGTGGAAGAGCAGGAAGAAGATAATTACAAAGAGGATTAAGACTGCCTTTATGTCAGCCCTGCCATATCATATTAGTAAAAAAAAAAAAACATCAGAATAATACAATTTCACAAATCCATTTACATCAGCATTTAGTCATCTGAAAAATATATTAGTAGCAGCTTTTGCACTGTCCTAGCAAAATTCGCAGTGGCGGAAAATTGCTTATCATTTGTGTACAATAAGGCTTCCATTTCTTCCCCTTAAATTTCAGATCCCCAAATACTACATAATAGTCTCCAATATGTCAGTGACTCTGGGATTTTTCTAATGTTAGCAATTTTGAATGTACTCACAATGTTTTTGCCTTAGTGATATGAAAGCAGTCAGCACACAGGAAAAAAAGGAAAAGACCAATACCATGTATTAGCTTCAAAACATCACAAAATTTGGATTGCCACATGCTGAATACAAATGTGGTAGAAATGTTCAGAAACTGCAATCAAATAGCTGTGAATGTCAAATGAAATTACTTTGGGAATCTTCTAAGCCCTCTTCTTAAAGCATACTGGAGCATAAATCCCCTACTTTCATTTGATTAGTCCAAAAGGCTATAGGATATATTATTACGTCTAGAAAACATGACCGGAGTCTTAGTCATTAGCACCACTGAACACACAAATTCCCTTAGGTCCTTAATTTTTCTTGCTCTGTATGTTCTGAACAGGACATAATCAGTGAACTTTTGAAATAAAAATATACCTTAAACTCACAGACAGTTATAAGTAATTTATTTTTTAAAGAAAATCCCTTAGGAGGTTTGCATCTGCTCAATTAGAGTGTGACAGCGAAATAGAAAAAAATTGTATTGTTAGTGAATATTAAGAACTGTGGATAAAGTTGTTTTGTTCCTTGTAGGTGATAAGAATCTTTGGTTGACGAACACCCCTGCAATAGTAATGATCAACTTCAACAACAGAGCTTTGATGTAATTAAACCACAGAAGTGTGCACTCAGTCTGCTCTTAATGAATGATTGCAGCACTGTGCACATTTTGCCTTTTTTAACGGGGGAAAGTAACAGAAGGTGAAGACAGTTGTGCGAAGACATTGATATGAATAGTACTAACAAGACCTCCAATCCCAGAAAACGCCTCAGTTTAAGAAAGAGCTTATGCCATTTCTATTATATTTAAGAAGACTTAAGCATAAGCTTAAAATTAAGCATGCATTTAAGCACCCTCCTGTCTCAGGAACCCTTGGGTCTGCAAGAAACCCCTGCTTCACTCTCATGGCCTCTTTTTGAAAGAAGTTACACAGAGCATTGAAATGGCTGTATTGGTCCATGTGGCACAGTACTTTATACTGGACAGACATACAGGATAAGTCAAATACATAAGTATAGGACAAACATTTAGTTCTCCTTTCTGCTAAACTCTTGCATAGAATCACAGAACAGTTTGGGTTGAAAGGGACCTTTAAAGGTCATCTAGTCCAAACCCCCCGCAATTAGCAGGGACATCTACTACTAGATCAGCTTCCCGTGATTTGAAGTCCTCAGCCTGGTATGCTGTCTTCGTGTTTAAGAGCCTTTGATGGAACTATTTATTTATTCATTTATTTATTATTAAATATTTATTCATTTATTTATTTATTCATTTTCCCCACCATGAATTTTTTCTCATAAGTTTGTGCAGTCGTGCATTTTTAGCATTCTGCAGGTTTGGTAACAACTTCTACAGCTGAGCTATGCATTCTTTGTTTTGAAGGTATATTCTGAAAACTTTGTTTGAGGCGTAATAGTTCTTGTACTGGAAAAGAAAACGAGTAGTTGTTTTCTTTTCTCTCTATACCCTTCATGACTTTGCCAACCCTTCTTATTCTTCATCTCCCTTATCTCTTTTTTTCAGATTGAGGAATCACAATGCATTAGTTGTTCCTTGTTGGGAAGCTGTGCTAAACCTTTGATCATCTTTATGATGTTTCTTTGTGTCTCTTTTAGCTCAATTTATATTCTGAGATGAGGGGAGCTAAACTGAACAGGGTAATCAAGATGCGGACATAGTAATGGGTTTTGGTTTCGTTCTCTATTTCTTTCCTAGTGGTTCTTAACATTCTAGCTGCTTTTTTGACAACTACTGAGCACCAAGCTGGCATGTTCACAGTGCTGTCTATTCCAGCTCCAACATCTCTGTCTGCAGTGGTAATAGCTAGTTCAGAGCCCATCACTAGATCTTTAAAGTTAGCAATCTTCTCTTTTTTTTTTCCCTCATGTACATTACTTTTCATTATTGCTTTCACACCTGACACAGGATGTGATACTGACCCCTTTACTGCAGATTATTATTTGAGCGCTGGTTTCTGTGTTTGGCACACACATCAGGCCAGAGTTTGAACAGAGTCAAAAGTGTTTTGGCTTTGAGGACTTCAGTGAAGCCATGGCCCTTTGCCTTGACAGAGGAACTGTCTGGGGTCTCTTTTAACTTCTTGGCTAAACCAAAAGGTTGCATGACATGTGCCATAAGAGATAATTGAATAAAAAATTGAAAAACTGGTCCATGTGGTGGATAAAAGGGGAAGATATTTTGGTTTATCTCAAATTCCCTCATGATTCTCACCAGGTAAGAGGCGTTGCCCCTTTTGGTTACAAAACCCATGGTGCCTTGTCACCAGCTACTGCTTTTGCACCTGCGTGGGATACTGCTGTGTATCAGCTCATGCTGTGGAAGGAATTGGCTTGAACATCAGCTTCAGGGTCAAACACTGCAATTGTTGGTCATATAAGGGTAAATGAATGCACCTTCTTGAACAAATCTCCAGGGCATGCGTTTTCTTGACATTTAGGTCTCTCTTAAAGACGTATCTCTGTGAGGATGCCTTAAAGAGTTCTGCTCTTGTTATAGTAGGGATGTAATTTCTGTACTGTTTTGCACATGGATTCTTTACTGAAGAACCTTATCTTTGGCTTTACCCACTTCATTTACATCTGCATTTGTCTTGAGACTGTGACTAGAATAATAATAAGCCATAGTTTCTATTGAGTACTTAAATAAAAGTCAGTGATGGGCTCTTTCCACAAATATGTTTTTGTGGAAAAATAGTCCATATCTTTAGAAGTGACACATTATGTAGCCTCCACAAAGGATACTATTGTTACCCCTAGCTGCAATGCAAATGCAAGAATTTATACAACACTCTTTTATGTTTGCAAATAACAGTATTAGGATCAAAAGGAAAAATAATAACACTCAGAGATGGGCCTGCATCTATCTAAAGAATCTATAGATTCTGTTAGATCTATATCTAAAGATTCAACAAGGGCAAGTGCAGGGTCCTGCACCTGGGGAGGAAAAACCCCATGCACCAGTACAGGCTCGGGGCAGACCTGCTGGAGAGCAGCTCTGTGGAGAGGGACCTGGGAGTGCTGGTAGATGACAAGTTGACCATGAGCCAGCAGTGTGCCCTGGCTGCCAAGAAGGCCAATGGTATCATGGGGTGCATTAAGAAGAGTGTGGCCAGCAGGTTGAGGGAGGTTCTCCTCCCCCTCTACTCTGCCCTAGTGAGGCCCCATCTGGAGTACTGTGTCCAGTTCTGGGCTCCCCAGTTCAAGAAAGATGAGGAACTGCTGGAGAGGGTC
>Ga0065711_1006984_pt1 | contig 15980 bp, 7 predicted proteins | sample Hoacrofraction12_FD_59098 | JGI IMG/M metagenome (GOLD analysis project Ga0065711, IMG submission 59098) | Hoatzin crop microbial communities from Cojedes, Venezuela - Epithelial fraction 12 v2 (version 2) | ecosystem: Host-associated > Birds > Digestive system > Esophagus > Crop | place...
CCCCAAGAAAAAATGGTTCCAAATGTCTGCAAAAAAATCTGTTCACTCTGTAGGTTTTTGGTGTTTGTTCTGTTAGTCTGCCTTTTGTCTTGTTAGGAAAAGTGACTGTTGGTCGCTGATGATACAAGTACAAATTAAAACTTCAACAATGCAAATCCAGTTTCTCTGTTAAGCAAATTCTGCTAAGGTCAGTAGTAGAGAATTTCGTCACAAGAGCAATCCCTGTTACACAGTTTAAAATCCATCATCTTTGCTATTTCAAAGGAATTTTCTATCGGTGCCCCTTAAGAACTGTTGCAGGAACAGAAAGCCAAGAGTTGCCCTTGTAAAAACTTTCAAGTTCACTGATCATTTTACTGTAAGGTTAAAGGATTTGTTCCCTAATATTTTTATTGGGTTAAAAGATCAAAGTTATGCACAAGCACTAGCTCTTTCTTTTTTTATTTTAAGAAGCCTGAGAGGTTTCAGAGTCTCATGTCTCAGACACCTCAATTACCATGAATTAAAACCTACATTGACGTTGCCTGATACAAATATTCTAGTTTTCCCTCTCAAAAACACTTTTGACACCCAGACAAGAAAGATACCCAAGCAGTGAATACAACTTCAACCATGTGTTCTCGGTTCATGAGTTCATAACTACTGGGATGAGTACTGATGTACACAAAATTTGAGAAGCTTCAAACAACTGACACCATGTTCTTTCAAACATTCCACTGTAATGTTCCTCCCTTACCTCCTCCTACATGAAATCATGTTTGTTTACTGAAGGAACAGTGACTATTCAGACTTCAATTAGTTTTAAGGTCTGAGACAGCTTTGAAGGCTAAAAACTTGTGGACTGTCAGGGTTAGAAATGGATGACTGCAAGACTCCTGGGAATCTCCCATTACGAGTTGTAACCAGCTTTTGTTTCTTTCTCTGATCCACAGCAAGGTTTTGAATAAAATATGTAAATGGTCTCAGGCAGATGAAAGGATTTTGTGATCTTTAACATATTATTTAGCATTTTTTATTCATGAGGCCTTTACTTTCAGACTTATAGAACAGAACATAGCTTTTGCAAGTGAAGGGATTGGGGGAAAAAAATTGAATAAGCCTTTGAACAATGGTTTAAAAATAGTTTTCAAAAAGGCTTGCAACAGTTCTAAGAACAGTTTGCTCCAGATAAATGCCCAAGTTTGATTATTCCAGAAGCATGAATTTCTTGTTTTGCAGTTCTACGGCTTCTTGATCCAGAGGCCTGTTTGCTCAATATATTATGATGCTTATCACTTCTACCACAAATTCTGTCAATTTGAAGTCTCACAAATATGGAGTTTCCCACATAGTACATAAAAATTGTATTTTTAGTTTGTTTCTTGTCATGCAGGTGATCTACTAATGTTTAATTCTTACTTGAATCAGGAATACAAAGGATACAAATAAGTTGATTTATTCAGTAAGGGTAACAGGAACAGGAAGGATCCTATCAAGTTTGAAGAGTTCTTGAATACTTCTGTGATTTCCTGCAGTGTTTGTTCATCTGCTACATACTTGCCCCGGATGGAACTTCATGTTCTGCAATTGCTGTCTGGGCTTCCTGAAGCAAATTTTCCTATTGCTGGAGATAATTTACTTCAGCAGTTTCAAAGGGGTTTTAATTGTAGGTTTTATGAAATTAACTAGCTAGGTTGCTAGTAATGAGATAGGAAATTGTTTTTCTTCCATTAGTGTACAGTTTTCTTTGCGTGATATTTAGATAATACAACATAGAACAGCTACCAGCTGCATGAGTGCCTTGAATATACAACATGCATAACAAGACAATAACTGGCAATAACAATATTTTACTTAAGATTGTTAGTATTTAAAACCCTTATAAAAAGAACACTGCTTTTCAAGACTACCTGGTACATCTGTCATTTCACCATTCCTGTGACATGAGAAATATGACTGTCAGAAACTTGTTGGGGGCATGGCATCAAGATACATGCTAGACTGTTCACTTGGCAGGTTGTATAAGAGGTACAGGAAAAGTTACAGGCTGGAAAGATCTTGGTTTATTATAGGCTGTGAAACTTCTGGGCTGTTAATGAAAAACCACTACACCACAGTTTCAGTGAAATTAATAAATAGTAAGACTAGTTATTTATTGGTCTTTTCATAGACTGTGCTTAGATATATTGAGGACCGTTTAAACAAATGTATCAACATAATCCCAAAAATAACAAAATAACAAAATCAGCATCTGCTGTTTTTTTGGTTGGAGTTTTTATTTGTTTGCTTGTTTTTCTTTGCTACAGTACAAAACAGAGAAAAATGCAAATCACTGCCAACTATATAAATATATAAGAAGACATATCTTTGTAAATATTTAAATAATTATTAAAATAACCTTCCTACTTTTGTACAAGAAGTAGTGAAAACTGGCATGTATTATGGTTCCAAATGTGCTGCTCAGTTCTGTAACCAATGCAAAAATATAGTGGGCTTTATTTTAAAAGAGGATTCACCCAAGTGTGTTGTTTTCATGGTTTTCCTGAGGCATCAGTTGGAAGCTTTCTAAAGTATCTGAAAGAAAAAGTATCATTCTTTGCAGATGTGCCACTGGGATTTAAGTAAACGTGCAAAAATTTTTGCACATTATTTGGCTTGGTAGCTAATAATTCTTCCTGAAAATCAACACATTTCATACCCCCACCCCTGCCATCTTTCTCTTGGACCAACAGATTGATCAGGTAGTTAGCATCTGCAATGATGGCTGAACTTTCCGAGGGTGTCGTTGCTGCTTTGCCAAGCTCACAAACCACCATGCTGACCTAGAAGCAAGCCAATGACTAAATCACCGTTTACTACTTTTTTCTGTTCCAGCAAGATATGATGTGTGTCCACCAGTGCTACACTGCTGTGGGAATGGAAAAGTTGTGCAGAGACTGTGCCTCTTCTGTGGTGCTGATAGACTGTGCCAAGCAGCCAGGAGTTGTCCTAGGCATTCTGTACGTGAGGGAATACCCCATACAGCTATTTTACATGGGTTCATTGTTGGACCCACTTATTCCCTAAATACATAATCTCATAAAGAATGTATCTTTCTTCAACCTGCTTTAGAAGTGGATTACACTCAAACACAAAAAGACAAACATACAGAAGCACAAGTTTGCTTTCAAATTAAGCCAGTGAGAAAGAGCTGTTATACTTCAAACTGCCATCAAACTTGTTTTACAAATGCTTTCTGATATAAACAAGTACTAAAACTAAAGCTTTCAGGGAGCGTGAATGCAATATAATCTAGTGAAGAACAGCTGACAAGAGGAAATACACTAAAAGATTCAATTTGATACTTCTGTTTTATCAAAAATGTATAAAGCAGAAAGTCTACATAAAGAAGTGCCAGAATGTTTTTTTGCTTTAAGAATGTATTTTATATCTTGTGATTCATGTTTCACACCAGATGTAGGATGTGCTTTACAGTGATGAGAGGAGTAAATATGAGTAGGGTTAGAGTAAGATGAGCTGGCATGATGCTCTGCCCTTAGTTGTTACAGTCCCTAATGAACTGGGCGTATTTCTCCCTGTTTTAGTATTTTCCCTTTGCTCCATTGTGATAAATGTCCATATGTGAGCATGGGACATGCCTAAACCATTAATACTCACATAATTAAGATATCATTTTCTTTTCTTGGAAAACAGCACTGGCTTCTCAGAGATGATCCTCTCGATTATTCAGAGTGATGATTCCTTAGAGTGCACTTAAATGAGAGATGACAATGTACCTTAGAGCCACCCCCAATCTGCCACTCCATGTTCACATTCCATCACAACAAACTCCAGTGGAGTAAGACCCTGGAGAGTAATGTTTTTACAGTCTCATTACTACCTAGTGTATTAGACCATGGCAAAAACATAGTTTAATGAAAAATATATCCTGTTACAGTGAATGATCACCTGGCAGCAATGGTTATTTTAAAACTTCATCTGAAGCCTTTAAACTAAGCTTTCACCATCTGTTCTACCTTCTAATTATACACGCAAAAAGAACATAATTCACAAGTGTATCATTAAAGTGGATAATGTAATTGATTAAATGATATTGCTGCGTGTATATGTTTGGTTATTCAGTGCCTCTGTTTTGCTTTTTAGCTCATAAATCACTCTGAACACATTGTCCAGTGACTTTTTCTTGGCAAACAGACAAGAGACATTCTCTCTCACATTTGAGGGGAGGCAATGAACTGATGATACTGATGGATAGAAAGAGAACACCAGAAAGGTACAAACACAGTCAAACATCAAATACTTCAGAACATGAGGACTACTTGGCAACTGTTTTACTTTAAATAAAAGCAAGGAAGAAATTGCTTGCTTAAATGGCATCTGACAGTCTACAGATAACCTTTTGCATGACATTCTAATATCTGTGCGTTGTTATGAATGGAAATCTTAGAGCTTTGATTTGCTAAGTCATCCAGGCGCTTCTAACACTTTCAAAAATACTACAATTAATTTCATTTCTATTACATGCTAAGATGAAGTTCAACCTGTCTAGGGCCTTAGGGAGGAAAAAAAAAGCCTGTGTGTTAAAACAGACAAGAAGAAAGGAAGAGCCACAATAAATGGAAAGAAAAATTACTTGTAGTTTGTTACCACAAATAGGAAATTAACTGAGTTCACAGATTTCAGATAATAGTAAAACCTGAAGAATAGTGTAGCCTTTACAATACTTAATTTCCTTAAAGCTAGCAGATCTTAGTGAATACACAGAAAACTCTGATTGGGAACTCATACCCCAGCTTAAGCTCCATTTTGATGAGAACTTGCTTAGGCAAGATGAAGTAGAAATTTGAAGTGCCTTCCACAAGGCTCTAATAAAATTCTAGATTCCCTTCAGATTCATCTGTTTGAAGATGTGCTTAGTACTAACTGCACTCCCAATTAATTTTCACTGTTTCTGCAGTAACTTTTCTGCAGTAATATACTTAATGTACATTTTGCTACACATTGTTTGTTCTAAGTGTACATAAAACACATTGCATAAGAATGCATTTGTCTGAAAGGATAAAAGAAGATACTCATTATAAAATCTGTTTTGAAAGATGCTTAAAATTAAGCAGAAGAATATTTCATTCTTAAATTTTTACCATTCTATCCATTCAGCAGTCTATCCATTTATGCTGTGGATTCTGTGATTCCAAATAGGTTTTAGCTGACTTCCTCCCAAACAGCTCTTCTCTATTTTTACATTTGTCTCCTGATTTAAGCAGATAAGGAGAGAGAATTCTTTGTGACTTTAATGTATATTTAATTCAGATCATTACTTTGGTAGTTTGGCCTCAATCTTCTTCCGAGGACTGTAGTACACACCCCAGTCATCTCCTGTCATGTCTTTTGCTCTTTCTCTGATGTCCCCTTCCCTCATTCTGACAGGTAATTTAGAAAGCCTGCCACACACCTTCCTTGCATCTGATTCGACTAGATGTGAATGGATTGAAAGATGGAATGTAGTGGAACAAAACAATCTGTAGCACTTTTGAGTATTTTCATAAACATTTTAAAATATTTCTATTGATTTCGCAAGGATTTCCTAAGTATTAGCAATGCAGTCCAGACAGAGCACTACTGTGATTTTGCCATGAAGTAACACGTTTTTTTCCTTAAGAGGCTTTTTTTTTACTATCAATAAACAATATTTTCCTCTTGTGCTACTGTGTAAAAAAGAAATTTATTCTTAACATGTGTTTGCTTGGAGGTAAAATAAACATAAGATGGAGTGTTAAAAAGCAAAAGTGTAATGTTAGGGAAGCATAAAACCCCTGCTAAATCCCTAGAGAAGTACATGCTCAGCCATAATCTGCAATGATGTATTGCTTAGAAGAGCGGACAAAGCAGGCAGGTGTCAAACTCGGTACCTATATAAATCAATAAAACCCATAAATTAGGCAGTGATACTTCATCTTAAAATGTATGGACATAGGCAAAGTCTCATTTACTTCACAGGGCTGAGACAGGGCACATGCAAGGAGATGGGAAGTCCAAGCACTGACTGTAAAAGGTGGGATTAGACCTTTAGGACTGGAGAAAAGCCTGTTGAATCAGTGGGACTGCTTATGCTGATTTACAGCAGACGGTTAATAGGACCCTGAATTCTTTATTCTGAAACCTGAACAGATATTCCTTAATTCATCCAACCTGTTGCTTATGAACATAATTTTTGCAAGTAGCTAGTCCTCTGCCATTGGTATACTGGCACATTTTGTCAAAAACAGTTTCACAAAAGGAACTACTTTCTGAAACCAGAAAAAAACTGATTATATCAAGTTCAGAGCAGGTTGCTCTTTTGAGGGTTTATTAAAATAAATCAAGTTGATGAACCATTTACTTTTGTCGCAAAAATGTTCATATTCTTCTAGAAGTCAACATCAAGTGAGCAATTTTCTAGCAAAAAAAATGATACCATTCCAGATGCAGTCAAATACCTCCGATCTACAGGTGTATATGCAAGACCTATTTTTATCTTCTTTTCTTACCTTTCAAACCACCATTCTCCTTTCACATGCTCTATATTCTGCTGACCTACTATGATTCTCTCCATCTTTTAAAATATTTATTTTGTATTTTATTTCCTTCCTTTGTATTTCTTTCCTTTATATTGTCTTTTTGTTCATTTGTTGTTCAAACCTTAGTGGAATGCAATTCTTATACTAGAATCAGAGTTTAACTTTCAAAACCACATTTTCCGCTTCTTTGAAACTGTGAAAAGGAAAAAAAAAATCCCTATTATACTTAATCTTTAAAAACATCAGGAGACCCAGAAAAGAAATCTCCAAGGGCTCAGTATTTTTAAAAAGAGGTGAATTCTTTCTCTAAAGCAGTGATTTAATATGGCAGATCTTCTGAGTTTTTCTGTAACCAGGGATCAGTCTTTTTTTACATTCCATTGACGAACAACCACAGAGATACTGACTCAGCTTGACAATGTTTATAGTAGATGTTATTTAAGCTATAATATAAATGATTTTGAGCTATGAAGTCAGATGCAGAAAGAGTACAAGAGGCTCTCTGATCAGTGATGAGAAATTGCTCCTAGATAACTGTAATTCATATAGCAATCTGCAGAGCAGAGCTGTTTTGGCCAGCTGCCCAAATTCACTTCATTACAGGCTTAAGTTTAATTAGACTTTGTAGACTGATGGATTATAAAGCCAGAAGGGGCTATAGGGATTGTTCACGCTGACCTGCTTTGCAGCACGGGCCGGAGACCTTTGCTGAATAAATCCTCATTCCAAGAACAAAAGTCTTTTCAGCCAGATATCCACTGTCGCTGTAAAAACTCTCGTGATGAGTTGTAACCCTTAGTACCATTAACCCAGTGTTTCCTAACTACACTTGTTCAAACATCTTCCTTACCCAAAGCTTTATACCAGCTAAAATCAGCCCCTGAGCTCATTCTGCCCCCCCGGGACCTGGTGAGGCCCCTGCCCTCCGCTGCCCGCCAACGGGGCCATCTCCCCCAGCAAGGCTTGGCTGGCTGGGGGCCGTGTCCAGACCCAGCTGGGGGCTCCGATAGCCCTGGGTGAGGGTAGTGAGGCCTGCCCTGCCCTTCTGTGTTTTCCACTGTAAAGAAATGGCTCCATAGGCCTGGTGGCTGCCTCACTGTCTGCTGCCACACCTGCATGCCAGGATGGGAGCAGCCTATGCTAAAGGTACTTTTCTTCTTTCTTTTTTCCCCAACATCAGAAACAACAATTCAGTATCAACCTCTCTCCCTTGCTGTGCAAGGGCAGGGCTGGCGCCTTTACAACGTTTAGCAGTGTGGGCCTGTGGGTGGAGGTGCCATGGCTGTGACTGAACTCCTGTCATGGCCTGGCCCAGCCTGTCTCTTCCTGGGGGACCAGCTGCTCTCAGTCTTTCCAGCAAAACTGTGTCCATGTGTGGGAGCCAAGCAGCTCCGCATGACACCCAAACAAGTCTCCCCTTAAACAAGGTCCCCCACTTGATATCGTGGTCTGGATGGAGCCCAAGAAGGTGGTGGGCCGTTGGAGCTGGATTTTAAGATTTCTGAGTTGCCTTTAATTAGTCAGCAACTTACAAAAGTATCTCGCCAAATGAGGAATGCAAGTCTAGTCTGTGAATGAGATTGTCAGTTAAATTTAAATGATTGCAGAAGTCATGCAAGGGTAGAAAAGGATTCCATATAATAGACTCACTGCTGATAGTCACACTTGCCATAGGTACCAACGGGAAGTATCAAATAAGTGTTAACAACTAGCTGTCAATGACAACCAGTACAGACATTTGGCAATCTAACGGTGTACACTTCAGGTAGTGTAATAAGCACACTGAGAGCTCCCTTTCTGGCTCCCCAAACTTACAATTGAGACTGTGTTCTTCATGCCTTGATTCTGCCTTTGGAAGTATACATGCTCATAATTAATTCTAAAGGCTCTTTCTTTTTAGGGAGAAAGAATCTGTAAAAACCTGAATGAATTGACCAGTAAAAAAAAGAGAACAAGAAAAAAAGTTCTCAGTTAAAGTGAAAGAACAGTATTTCTGTTTTGGTGGGGTTTTTCTTTTTAATGTAAGAAGTGAGTAATAGCATAGAGTTATTTACTTTGCATGCTTGTAGTTACCCGTACTTTCAGAAGTTACAACATTCAAGCTTAAAATGACCATGTCTACAAGACCTTTATGTGTACTTGAGCCTGATTAACATTTATTCTCTGCAGGTTGATGTTTTGTTTGATGACAATAAAACTCAGCTGTAGCTTAAAGTTCCGTAAGAGTCATACTGACAACTTTCCGGGTTTGATAATATACAAATAACCTACTTAGACTAATACTAATTAACTTTGTACAGTTTCTGCTGTAAATTATTTTCTGAGCCACTTAGGATTGCTCTCAGCCAATTGCATACATGGCAAAAGGTTAATTGTTTGTGAAAGACAAAGAAAAGGTCACCTCTGTGACTCCCAGTAGAAATTAAGAAAATAATGAAATCTTTCTGTGGGAGTTCATCTACTTCATGTGTGATGTACTGACTTCAAAACTTCGATGATATTCAAATACATATTTTCAAGAGCTGTATTTGATGAAAGCAGAGTATACATTTGTGTAAAATAATGGCATGGATTTCTGCTTTGTTCAGAAACCTGGCCAGCAACAGATACAATAATTTAAGCTTGTTTGTTTTGAAAGGAATTGTACCATGGATATATATAAAATGCATGTATTTCCTATGCTGATCAAGGCATGCCAAGTTGTTCAAACTAGCCAACAGAGTGCAGGAACATTGTACTTATGTACATGGCAACCACTATCAGACCAAAAGGAATTGCATAATTATTGTGACATGAAATATTTATGTGGCATATCATTACCAGAAGAGATGTGAATTGCCAATTGCACCCAACAAATGACAAAAGACACTGAATGTGATGCCACAAAATGATGTAGTTTTTTAGAGCTTATTTACAGCTGATTTCTAATGCAGTTTATAGAAACATTTTGATTTATTTTTTTAAGACATTTGTAAAATATTGTATGTTTTTTTTCTTTCCAACTTCCTTATGAAGAAACTCATCTAGAGAAGTGTTGGCTGAAGAATCCTGAAAATAAAAAATATAAAAATTATAAAATTATTTCAAAAACTATGTATAAATAGTTTTTAAAAGTAAAGAAATAATGTGACCTTGTCAGGAAATTATTTCTTGCATCCTTCACCCTTACTTTCCTTCTGCTTAAGGAACAGTTGTTTCCTGCTCCCTTATGCTACTATTTGGGCTTATACTTCCTCCTCTGCTTGGTCTTCTAGCATTGGTTGTGTAAGCAAAGCTGAGATCAGTCAGCTTTGATGAGTCTTATATGTCTAAAGATCTGACGTGGGGAAATAAGGCAGGTTTTTGCAATCCAGAATTGTAGAACATTGTGGGGTTTGTTGCTTGTGTGTACTTACACATATTGTTCTGTAAAAATAACTAACATTTTGCAAACCTCAGTCTGAAAGATGTGAAGTATAATAAAGAGCAGAAAAAAATATTTTTGAAAATGGATAGGGGTAGAGAAATAAACTAAAAAGCTAGAAACTTAGCATGTGGGAAACCTAATGGTGGAAGTAAGGTAGAAATAAAAACCTGTACTTTTGGTACTGAAAGTTTTGCTGATGATTTAATTTTGCATAGCTGAAATGATTAGGTAGGTTAAAATCTGGGCCCTGAGTGGCATTTAATGTGCAGTGCACATTTACCTTGTTGTATTGGGTTTGCGTGGAAAGGTTTTTGTAGTGGGGAGCTACAGGGGTGACTTCTGTGAGAAGCTGCCAGAAGCTTCCCCTATGTCGAATAGAGCCAATACCAACCAGCTCCAAGATGGACCCGCCGCTGGCCAAGGCCTAGCTAGTCAGCAACAGTGGTAGTGCCTCTGTGAGAATATATTTAAGAAGGGGAAAAAAAACCTGCAGGGGGATAAAGGAGTGAGAATATGTGAGGGAAACAACTCTGCAGACACCAAGGTCAGTGAAGAAGGAGGTGGAGGAGATGCTCCAGGCGCAGGAACAGTGATTGCCCTGCAGCCCGTGATGAAGACCATGGTGAGGCAGGCTGTTCCCCTGCAGCCCATGGAGGTCCACCGTGGAGCAAATGTTCACCTGCAGCACATGGAAGACCCCGTTCCAGAGCAAGTGGATGTTTGAAGGAGGCTGTGACCCCATGGAGATCCTGCACTGGAGCAGGCTCCTGGTAGGACCTGTGGACCCGTGGGGAGAGGAGCCCACCCTAAAACAGGTTTTCTGGCAGGACTTGTGACCCTGAGGGGGACCCACGCTGGAGCAGCCTGTTCCTGAGAGACTGCACCCCATGCAGGGACCAGTGCTAGAGCAGTTACTGAAGAACTGCAGCCCATGGGAAGGATTCACTTTGGAGCAGTTTGTAGAGGACTGTCTCCCATGGGAGGGACCCCGCGCTGGAGCAGGGGAAGAGTGTGAGGAGTCATCCCCCTGAGGAGGAAGGAGAGGCAGAGACAGTGTGTGATGAACTGACAGCAACCCCTGTTCCTCATCCCTTTGCACTGCTTGGGAGAGGAGGTAGAGAATTCAGGAATAAAGTTGAGCCTGGGAAGAACGGAGGGGTGGGTACTTTTAAGATATGGGTTTATTTCTCATTATCCTACTCTGATTTGATTGCTAATAAATTAAATTAATTTCCCTACGTTCAGTCTGTTTTGCCTGTGACAGTAACTGGTGAATGGTCTCTCCCTGTACATATCTCGACCCATGAGCCTTTCATCATATTTTTTCTCCCCTGTCCAGCTGAAGAAGGGGAGTGACAAAGTGGCTTTAGTGGGCATCTGGCATCAACCCACCACATCTGTATAACTTCACACTACTTTGCTTTCTTCGTCATCAGTGTATTATCATGTCCTGAGAGAAATGTCAACTTCATTGAATTCAGCGGCTGTTTTCTCATTGCTTTAAAGAAGGGCCAGACTTCATGCTTATGTGTATTTACTTCTTTGCTGATCAACCATGAGAAGGAAACACTTTATAAAGAAAAACTCCTCTTGCTATCTTCACAGTTACCACTTCCAGCTGCTGCAGTTTCTCTAAATTCGCAGACGTGACATTTCCTTGTAGGATAGGCCAGCAGTTCCTCCCCTTACTAGCAGCAGTAGAATCATCAACACCAATGATCAGCCGATCTTCCATTTGTTCTAAAGCTTATTAATATGTGAGTAACATTTGGGTAGAAGTTAGTATCCCTGGTGTACAGACAAACAAAATTAAGTATGGAGCAATGTATTCTGTTTTTAAAAAGTTTTGTTCATACAGAGCTTTTAAACAGTTCTTCCTTCATTGGAAAGGAAAAATGAATCATTGGTAAACTAAAGGCAGCAGAGAGAAGATGTAAAAACAATTTTTACTGAAAATTTGACAAGGAGCCATGTCATAACAGTCTGAACTGACAAAGACATTAGTTTCTGGATAAAGTTTCATTTGAAAAACTGATTTAAGATGATTTGAAAGAATCAAATGAAGACAACTGTTAGGATCTAGAATGGGCTGGCTGATATTCTGGCTGTAATCTATGCAAGCACTAGCCTGGAAGAAGTTTTACATCTTTAGCCTACTGCTGTTTTTTCTTCTTTATGGAGCTCGATAAATGAAGGTTTGATTATCAGAGGTTCTGAAACTTGTTTCTGAATATGGGAAAGCATAATCTTTTTAGGAATGTGGAATGATCTGTGTATCATCACAGAATATTTAGAATTCTGAGAGAAGAAACTAGGAAAATATTCACTACTTCTGGAAGTGGTATCTAGCAACTCACTGGAGATGAAGGTTGGAGTCTTTTGCAATTGGAAATTGTGGAGTCATGCTGTAAAAAGGACAGTGGTTAAAGGGTTGTTTTTGATCCTGTATAAATAGGAAGGAAATTAATTTGTTGTTACAATGAATAATCATGATTACAGTACATTTCTTTTGTAGTCAAAGTTGTATGTAGGAGTGAAAAAATGAAATAGATGGTGACTTGTTTTTAGGCTAGAGACTGGCTTCAGATTTTCCCACAGCTTTCTGCTGAAGCATTCAGGTTACACAAAACCAACGAATATGGCAAACTGGCAATACCTGGCCTTTTTGGCAAATTGTATCAGTCATACATTTGTTTTCTTGTCTTTTGCAGGCAGGTCAGACTGAGGAAGCACTACATTGGCTTACATACCACTGTTTGAAATTTAGTGTGTGAAAAATACTAAGCTTTAGAGTAGAATGCAAACTACATGGTGATACTATTTTTTTTTTTTTTTAATGCAATTATACACAGTTTGGCAATGGCCAATTGAGGAAAAGGAAGAAGGTTCACATAAACACTCTAGAGGAATAAGGCCCATAGGAATCTGCAAACCTGTATATGTGGAACACATACACTGAAGATAATTTCAGCAGAAATCAAGGAATAATTAAAAAAATGGAGACAAAGAATTACAGTATCCAGCTATTACTACTCTAAAAAATTAAACAAATAGAAATGCTTTATTAAGAACACCTGTTTCATTAAGGTTTTTGTTTTTCTTGTTGACAAATTGCTGACATATTAAAGCTTTCAGTGCTTTGTTTCATATTTAGCTCACAAAACTCCAAATAGACCAGAAACATGAAGCTCAAAAATCTGTTGTCTTTTAAAAAATGTTTTTATTTGAGCTGTTAGGATGCTTGCAGAGGACAATTTTTCTGCACATATTTAGATACTGTTCATTCTTGTTTTTTTGAAAAAAAATTTTAAAATCTAATTCTAGTACAACACATGCATTAGATCTAATAGAAACAAGTCTGCAGGCTTTCAGTCTTCCCACAGTTTTGATAATTTGTATCTACTGAAAAATCAGGAATTTGTTTAATGTATAGAACGGTTAATGGGTATACTCCATTGTCCTAGAAATACTCCTTTCTTTAATATCACCTTCCTTTGTGACAATATTTCGCAAAACTTTCCTTGTTCTGACTCCATATTACAACACATTTTGGAGGCTTACTATAGCTCCAGACTTTTGTCTTATCCAGACTTAAAAATGAGCTGATGCGATGACACCAAGCCTGTCTGCAACTGCTAGAAGGTGGTCTATATTCTGTCACAGCTTTCATCATTTTTTTTTAATTCATTAGATTTCTAAAGCACATTTTCCCAATGTTGTCAATCTTCTCCTAGTAAAGTTTCAACATGCTGAGAATGGAATAAGCATTCAGAATTTAGAATTATAAAATTTTCCATTGTTCCTTTTATCAAAGAAAAACAGAGAAATCTTTATAGATGTGTAGTCTTGAAGCTTTTCCTTTTCCATATTTTCCCGTGTTAATTTCCATTGTGTGGTCCCTTTTTAAGGACAATTGTAATGCTAATGAGCCATGCATTATAATACTTCTGTAACAAAGAAGTAATGACTATTTATTAACATCACAATACTTGCCTATTAGACAAATAATACCTTCTAAAAGAATGATAACCCTTATTTTTAAATGCAAATAGAATAAAACATCAATAAAAATGTCAAAAAGAATAACAAAGAGGACACAATAACATTCTTTATTTTATTTGATTTAGCCGCTTTTAACAAAATTTGCATTTAAGACTTAGTAAGTATTATTGCAAGATTATCTTAAGCTAGGAATTTTATATTTTGGTGTATTCTGCTTTTTTAGATATGCAGGGTTATTAAGAACACTGTTTCTTTTTCTTAAGACTATTTAACACAAAGAAGATGATTCTATAAAAATATACTTGCATTAAGATCCATTCCAGATAAGCTTTTGCAGCTTAAAATCTGCAGAGGCTCTGTTTTCATATGTTCCTCAATTTTTAACACTCTGGAAATATTTACAGTCTCTGGCTCAGGGGTTGATGAGTCACTTTACCAGAGATAATTTGGAAATTTGGTTTGTTTTAGAATAGACTTCTCTTTATTCTTAACAGTATTCATTCTTTAATCTGTATTTTCCTTAACAACCAGAAGGTGGGATGTTCAGGTTTTCTGCTTAATGAACCAGCTTACATTTCATTGTTACAATCACGAGTGCAGCTGAGCCACATAGTAGTGCATTATGTTCTTATTGTTACTTGACCAAGGAAGACCACATATCTCATGCAAGTCTGGTGAGTTGAAGGCTTAAAAATAATAGTTATTTAAAAAGTGGTTTATGTTGATGTAACAAAGATATTTGTATTCATGTTTGTCCATATCTGGACAACCTGACTGAGATGTCACTGTTATTAATGCTATGGTGGTTCTGTGTTAGGCTGAAGCAATTGGGAAAGAAAAGGAACATTATCCAGGAGTATCTGTGTGCTGAAATAAAGGACCAAACCGGTTTCTAAGAGCTGACACTCTGCAAGGATCTCAGCAAGATGTGCCCTGGGAGATGAGGCGAAAGCATGTGATAACTGTGACAAACTGCAACTATTTGGCTAAAAGGTTAACACCATTGGAAGTTTCCAGATATAACAGAGCCGTGATCACTTCAACTGGATAAGGAGATGAACTTTCCATTACAGCTCTGTGTGAATTTTGTTCAGTGCTACTTCTGTATAGGAAGGATAATAACTAACTCCTCATCAGCTCACTCAGCCACTCCTCTTCAGTGGCCTGAAATGTTCTGCTATCTTCAAGCAATCAAAAAAATATTTGAAGAAATAGTTCTGTAGATGTTGGTTGAAATCTGTGACTTTCTGTATAAAGTTTTGTGGTCTAGCAGATCAATTTATTTAGTTGTTTTCTCTAATCCACTATAAGTGAGAAATTGTTCTTTTGTTACAGAGATCACATGTACTGTAAATCAGTACCCCTCATTCTACTTGTCCATCAAATCAGTTTTATTTCACTCCTTTAAAACATTTTTTTTTTGATGCCTCAAGTTGCTTCAGGGAAGGTTTAGATTAGATATTAGGAAAAATTTCTTTACTGAAAGCATTGTCAGACATTGGAATAGGCTGCCCAGTGAAGTGGTTGAGTCACCATCCTTGGAGGTGTTTAAAAAACATGTAGATATGGCACTGTGGGATATGGTTTAGTAGGAATGGTGTTGTTGGGCAGATGGTTGGACTTGATGATCTTAGTAGTCTTTTCCAACCTGTGATTCTATGATTCTAAGTGGAGGAAAAGAAGGTTATCAGGAGTAGTCAACATGGATTCACCAAGGGGAAATCATGCTTGACCAAACTGATAGCTTTTTATGATGACATGACTGGCTGGGTAGATGAGGGGAGAGAAGTGGATGTTGTCTACCTTGACTTCAGCAAGGCTTTTGACATGGTCTCCCATAACATCCTCCTAGGGAAGCTCAGGAAATATGGGCTAGATGAGTGGACAGTGAGGTGGATTGAGAACTGCTGAATGGCAGAACTCAGAGGGTTGTCATCGGTGGGGCAGAGTCTAGTTGGAGGCCTGTAACTAGTGGTGTTCCCCAGGCTCAGTACTGGGCCCAGTCTTATTCAACTTATCCATCAATGACCTGGATG
>Ga0065711_1041655_pt1 | contig 15980 bp, 5 predicted proteins | sample Hoacrofraction12_FD_59098 | JGI IMG/M metagenome (GOLD analysis project Ga0065711, IMG submission 59098) | Hoatzin crop microbial communities from Cojedes, Venezuela - Epithelial fraction 12 v2 (version 2) | ecosystem: Host-associated > Birds > Digestive system > Esophagus > Crop | place...
TGTTCCAGTGCTCCGTCACCCTCAGAGGGAAGAAATTCTTCCTCATGTTCAGACGGAACTTCCTGTGCTTCAGTTTGTGCCCGTTGCCCCTTGTCCTGTCGTTGGGCACCACTGAAAAGAGTCTCGCCCCATCCTCCTGACACCCACCCTTCAGATATTTGTAAGTATATATTAGGTCCCCTCGCAGCCTTCTCTTCTTCAGGTTGAACAAGCCGAGCTCCCTCAGCCTCTCCTCGTAGGAGAGATGCTCCAGTCTCCTCGTCATCCTCGTAGCCTTCCGCTGGACTCTCTCCAGTAGTTCCTCATCTTTCTTGAACTGGGGAGGCCAGAACTGGACACAGTACTCCAGATGAGGCCTCACTAGGGCAGAGTAGAGGGGAACGGGAACCTCCCTCAACTTGCTGGCCACACTCCTCTTGATGCACCCCAGGATATCATTGGCCTTCTTGGCAACCGGGGCACACTGCTGGCTCATGGTCAACTTGTTGTCCACCAGGATACCCAGGTCCCTCTCTGCAGAGCTGCCCTCCAGCAGGTCCGCCCCAAGACTGTACTGATGCATGGGGTAGTTCCTCCCCATGTGCAGGACCCTGCACTTGCCCTTGTTGAACTTCATCAGGTTCCTCTCTGCCCAACTTTCCAGCCTGTGCAGGTCACACTGAATGGCAGCACAGCCATGAAAGTTCCAGGTTCAGTTTGATTCCAGGAGATACATTTGGTGATGGGGAAGGAAACGACCGTAACTGCTTTATTTTGTCTTTTCCTTACCTTAAATTATATTTATTTTCCAATCACTGCTTACCGTGGATTGCAACAAAAATTTTCTCTAGTGGTAGAGAATGAGTTAACATTTTCCTTCCTACATCAGTCTGTGTCAAATTTTGATTTGGAAGGTCAGTTGCTTTTAGTGGTGATGTTGTCCCATTGATTCTTCCTGAAATGTACTAGCACTGATATATGTGAATTCTTTTTTTTTGCTGTGGACCAAATGTAGAGGCAGTATAAATAGCTTAGGTGTGGGTTAGAGGCTGGGAATCTTAACTAATGAAAAAGTAATTGGAGTAAAAGAAAATTTTGAAGTGTTATGGTATGTTGTACAAGTCGGAAGAATTAATAAAAGTAAGTAAAATACAGTAATCCGGACTCCTCCCAAGCAAGTTAACTGTACTAAAGCTTATGAAGTGTCTAGTACAAAAGAGTGTTGTTTTGCTGGGCATGTGCAGTTTAATTTGGTTGTCATTCCTTTATGAAGTGGTTTGTCCCTTTTATGTCAGCTTTTACTTGTTTATAAGTTTATAGCAGCTGGAATCAAGTCCTTTACATTCAAACAAGAGTGATTATTAAGAAGGTAATCTCTGATCATGCTGATACCAGCAATATTTAATGTGTGTTAAATAATTAAAAATGCTAATGTGAGATCTTGTAGATAAAGTGCACAGTTAAGGCAATTAACAGGATAAGATCCAGTCCAATGAGTTGTTTGATGTAAATAATTTTCAGCTACCAAAAAACCCCCACCAGACAACATCTACATGGGGAAAATACCTGCGTAGTGCAAGTCTTGTAACTCTGTGCTCTGAGCTTCTGAAGAGGTTGTGGGTATTTCAAATTTAGTCAGAGCTTTGACTTCTCCAAGGACTTCAGTAACATTTTTAGGGATGAAGTAACTGTTTTGTCCTTAAGTGTGTGCATGGGGAAAAAATTTCGGGGAAGTAATCTCTTCGGGGCTCTCTTGTAGTTTTGGTGTTACCATATCCCGGAACGCCTTCACTGTTTTCTGGGACATGCTAATAACAGTAATAGGCCACTGTTGTCCTGTTTGTAATCTATGGTTTCCTTTGGTTTTTGAATTCCTTCTCTACCTGGCAGTGTGGTTTTGATAGAGGTGTGCACCATGGCCGCTAGGAATCCCGTCTTGAAGCATACCCACAGGAATATGCAACTGCCGGCTAAGTTGGCTTTACGTGCAGCGCCATTGATTTAGTGCTGAGTGAAGTGCATCTTCTCCAGGGACTGCACCTGTCCCATTTTACCCAGTTGTGGCTTGCTCGTTGCCCAACTGCCTTTTCCAGTTCTTCCCGTTCAAACCCAAAGGCCTGTTCCATGCTGAAATCCTAGTTATCAGGGAGGAGTTTAAGTTACTTCCCACTGTGTAAGGAGCTCCATTCCTTTTATTGCAAAAAGATTGTTAAAATATGAGTGGCTGATTATTTAAAGATTTAATTTCTTCTTTCTTCACAGTGGTAATGCTTTACACGTAAGTACCCCTGGAGAACTGCGTGCCAGTATCTAGGCATTTCATAATTTGCCTAGCTGCATCTGTAGGAGTGATCTAGCATTAATATTTCACTCTTTTTTTTTTTTTCCAAATGTGCAGCTGCATTTCTTCTAGCAAGCTATGAAATATTGCAATAAAAAGATTCACAGAAATGTAAGCTGTTAAAATATGAATTTAGTCTAATTCTCATTGAAGACCTTGACCAAATTATTGATGAATTTGAAAATAGCAAGGTTAGACCTGAAATAAATAGTAGGTTATGATATATTTTGTGGAAGTTAATGGATACTCAGATTTTTTTAATTCAGAACACTCAGTATTTTCTGTGGCTTTCCCAGGCATTGTACTTAATGGAATTATCTTTTGAGAAGGCTTCTTAGTGTGGCCTAATTCTGAAATATTCTAATTTGTTCCCTTTACCTTTGTCTCTTGGAAGCATTGCATTTAAAAGCATAATGTTTTGTGATTCTTGGGCATTTATGCAAGGTCCTTTTATTGGTTTGGAGTTCTTTTTAGCGAGGAACATCTATCAGAAAACTTCTTGAAAATACCCTCACCAAAACTTTTGCTTTTTGTCAGGAGTCATTCAGGGCTCATCTTGCTTGCTGAAACATGGATGTCTAGTGCCATTTGAGATACAGAACCAGAAGAGAGTGGATGTCCAATGTGTCCTATGTTGTATCTCTCGTCTCCCCAGGGAGATGTGTTAGTTACTGTAGAGGGGCTGAAATGACAGTGAACTTCTGTATATTATCAACTGAATTTAAATCTTAATTGACCTTCATTGAAAAAAAAATCGGTGTGTGCATGTATTGCTTACAAAGTATTATTTTTGTCTATCAAGCGAAATAATCATCAAACTTCATATAAACAGCAGTTGCGCCAGAATTGCTACTGAGTTTATTGATCCTTAAAAAATAAAAACAGTACTTGCTCATGACAAAATAAATTTTTAGTGTTACAGTACAGTTGCTTTGGATTGGTATTAATTCTAGCCAGGAGTTCAAAGGATTCTTAGGCTTTTCCAATAAATGGAAAGGCTGCAACTCGTAAATGTGCTGCACCAGGACACTTGAAGAGAGATGTGGAGCCATGTGTATTCGGTATGGTTTTGATAGAAGTTCCCCTTTTTGCTCCTTCTGTTTCTAAGAGATAACATTTCTTCAAGAAGATTGGAATGTGGAATAAATTGGACACATGGGGCTAATATGCTCTTGCATGCATACAGTATATTCATAGTCTTCTCAGCTGTACCATGGAGAATCACACAAAGCACAGAATCGTCTAGGTTGGCAGGGATTTCTTGAGATCATTTAGCCCAAACCACTTAACCAAGCGGAGTTGGCTAAAGCAGTTTGTCCAAGACTGTGTCCAGAGGTCTTTTGAATATCCCCAAGAATGGAGACTCTACAGCCTCTCTGGGCAGTCTGTTCTGGTGTTTAACCATCCTCACAGTAGAAAGTATTTTCTATTGTTCAGATGAAATTTCATGTGTGTTAATTTGTGCCCATTGAGTTATAGAAGAGGCAATGTTTTAACTTGAATTATGAGTAGCTATTTGTGATTTTTAACAAGGTAGTGATTGCCCTTTTAATTTTTAAAATATATCTTTTATTTTAGAACCAAGTGTTCCTAAAGCCTTTTAAATTTTATATATGTGTGTGTATATATATATATTTATTATTGTTTGGCTGTGGCCGGCAACAAAAGGGCCACGCGGCTGCTCTGCTGCCCCTCCCCTCGCTGGGATGGGGAAGAAAATGTAAAGAAAACAGGCAAAAACTGGTGGGTTGGGATAAGGGCAGTTTAACAGAACAGCAAACAAAGGGAACAGTAACAACAACGATACCAATCAGGAGAATACACAATACAAACAGCAGAACGAACAGAGCTGCTCTCGCCACTCTCACCTCCCTTGTCGTGTGCTCCCGAGCTGCCTTCCCGCCGCCCAGCTCCCCCCAGCCAGAACCTGGCATGGCGGCACATGGTATGGAATACCCTGTTCTGTTTGGCCAGGTTGGGTCAGCCCGCCCGGCTGTGTCCCCTCCTGGCTTCTTAGTGAAAATTAACCCTATCCTGGCCAAACCCAGGACAATTTTATATTTTCATGTATACAGATGTCGTCTTGGCAAAAGCTCAGCTCCAGTTATGTACAAGGAATTGTGCTTGGCACTGTGTAGGTTTCTGAAATGTAGTGGGCTTCTGGTGATTGGCGTGCAATTCACAAACTTCAGTTAGGCATTTAGGACTGTCTCTGCAAATCATCTTACGTTTGGTTCTAGGAGTGGTGTTCACGAACCTTAGAGACTTGCTGAGCTTCCCATTTTAATGTCTGGGTAGTAACAGATGTTTAAGAACAAAGATTCTCAACATGTTTGCATGTGTATGAAGGGAAGAACAGGATGTCAATTTAGCTCATAGAAAAAAAGCAAAGGAATACATGTTTAAAATTCCTCGCTCTTCTGAAAGTAAGCATTTAACTGTACCTTTACAAAGTCTTGCATAGGTGCCTACATTCACGGTGCCCTTATGAATTTTAGTAGTGAGTTGTTTCAGAAAAGAAGTGTTTAGTTTCTTTTGAAATTTAGCTTCTCCTGGTTTTGTTGGGTGTTTTTTTTTGTTTTTGTTTGTTTTAATAATCCAAGAACTGTTGGTGCAGCACTCACCTAATAATGGATCCAAGTTCAGTTGTCCTTGCTGTGGCATTCAAAACTGTTCCTCTCACCTCCTATGAGGAGCAAAATAACTATCAGACTAGAGGCAGAACTAGGTACGCATGGGATTATTCTTGATTCCCTCCTGCTGTGTGGTTTATTGTTCCACTAAGAATGTGCACTTCAGGTCAGAAGGAGAGCGAGTAAGAATAGGTGTCCATAATCCAGTGATGAAGGTGGTGTCCTGGGAACAGGGAGACCTGGTTCTGTCCTGGGAGTAGGGACCAGAATGTTGAATTGGCATTTTGAAAACAATGCTGTGATACAAGTTTCATGTACAGGCTGGTGCACAAGTATTAAGGAAATGTGAGATTTTAGTGTGCTTTTTCTTGTTTGGTCAGCTTAAAAGCAGAGCTGATAGAAAATGTAGCTGTTTAGGGTTCTCCAGTTAGAGTATGTCTGCAGTCACCGAGTACTTCAACACATTTCCATTACTGATATGAGGTTGTTACTGAGAAGTGACAGCAGATGATGGAGTTTCTGGTCTGTCTTTGACTGCGAAATGTGTCAACAGCTAATGCTAGTCAGACCTGACTTGTGAATTTATACAAGTTTTACAAAAAATCCATTGAACCACCCAGTTGATCTTGAAATCTGTATGTACCCAAAGGATTTTAAGTATTAATTTCTCAGATTGTCTCTGAAAAAGAGTACAGCACAGTGAAACCTGATGTTTGCAAACGAGTACTCAAATGTCTCTCTAGTAACCTAATTGACAGAGCTTAATTAGAGTGATCTTTTACTTTAGTACAAGGTATTACCTTAAAGTGAGTTTCTTTAAGCATGTTGTCAAAGACATGACTCACACTATAAAATGCATCATGCGCACCCTCAAAATGAGTCTTTTTAGACTACATTTCCTGTCACCTCACCTCCCTACCTGGCATGTCCTTTCTGCCCTGAGAGGTATTTTTATTTGCTGGATTGACACTGGATGTTAACGACAATGGTCAGTATCAGAGCAGTTTCTAGGTAGCTGGTCTGGAACACAGAATAAAGTCTGTGTTGGAAATGGAATGTATGTTGAGCAGAGGACAAGAAAAAATGAGAAATCTCATGTTTCAATAAGATATGCTAGTATGAAGTCTAGATGTCTTATGCAAAGCTTATATGAAAGCCCTGGATGAATCCCTGGAGGAGAACAATCCACTAACTCTACCTTCAACTTGGAGAGGGCATTCAGCTTTTTGGCTGCATAAGAGGTCAGGTGTCCTGATGTTTTCCTTTGTGTTCCCAGCACTTCCGTGAACCACAGCTTTCCCTGGCAGGAGGTGGGAATGGTACTGTTCCTAACCATCTGAATTCTTCAGAAGCTCACACTATAGCAGGTTGTATTTGCAGGGAGCAGCAAGAAGGCTACAGTTAGTTCCCCTGGTAAATCTGTCCCTTGATACACCTCCTGAGTTGAGAGCAATTTTCCTTCTATTGGTATGGTAAAAGTTTTCTGTCCTGGTTAAATTGATTTTGCTTCCTTTGTCCAATTACAACTTTGTATAACCCTGTGTATATAGCAAAGCTCCTGCAAATTTTTAGTTGTGGGATTCAAAAAAATCCCTCTGACTTCCTCAACGCTACTTTCCCCATTCCAGATCAGGCTTATCTGTGTTCTTTTCTAGCTTAGCTAGTTGAGGTTATAGAGGTAGCAGTGACTGTGTAAACATGTTACAGACAGTGAATTTAAGAAATGGTCTACAGTAATAGAATAGTGTATGTGATGGAAATTCTTTTTTTTCTAAACAATAGATGCTTTTTTGATCTGCAGAAGGCAGTGTAAAGTGGGGTGAAAGGCTGGAAGAAACCATCTGTCATGGGGATAGCAAATGAGGGTTTGTAGCTAGGGAAATCGGTGTCCTTCTGGAATTACATAGGCTTGATGCTTTGTTAATCTGTAACCATGGTGCGTACAATGCTTCTGAATGAATTTTTTGGATGGTTTAATGAAAGCTTGGAATAAAACCAATACAGTTCAGGTATGCTGAAAGTTCTAAAGAAAGAGGGTCAAGAGAAGTTACTGCTGCAGATGTAGCGGTGCAAGTTCTAAAATTCAGATTTTGCAAGCCCCAGATCACCATTTTGTGAGACAGGAATTGCTATGCAGCAAGCAGTATTGAAGATGACTTGCATATACCTCTTCAATCTGTCTTCCCTCTAATTAGACCTTACAGGTTTCTTCTTAAAGACAACCATAGAATTACAACATACAGAAGCATCTTTACAGTTACTGCTGTGTATTTAACTGTGACAGTTTGAGTATGTTTGTATGTGTATAACTCATACTGGAAGAGTCCTCTACAAAATCTCACAGCTGTTTTTTTCTCCTGGAAAGAAACAAATTTAGGTGTTGGTCTATCCTGTATGTGCTGTCAGATTATGTCTTTCTGAAATACATTTCAAAAATGTAGTTCTAGTAGTAAGTAGTGATAACTGGGATAGTCTACTACAAGGTGGAGGAGAGAAACTTCTGGAGGAAAACTCTTTCTGTCACTTACTGTTTGAGGGTAATTAAATAACTTCCCATCACAGAAGGGAAGGTATGTGGTTAGTGCATGGGGCAGATGGAAGGTGGCAGAAGTGATCATCCCTTCTTCCAGGCAGCTGATCATCCTGGAAGGAGAACTTCCACCTGGAAGATTGGTCTGGCAGGACAAGAGAAGTGCGGCAAGGAACTGTGAACTTTGAGTGCAAGTGACAAGACTGTAGGAGACCACTGAGATGAGCGGGGAGAAGATGCCTGTCAGGCTCTATGTGATTGAGAGAGGGTATTCCCAAAAAGCAGAGATGACTACATAGACTTCACTGCTTACGGCTTTTGTGATTGTCATGTGTAACAAAACTTGGACATGGGCAGCCCTCTCCATTCTTTCCCCCTACTTCTTGCCCACAAACAATGGCTTGTCTGTACGTCTTATTTATTCTGGTCTAATTAGTTTGGATTTTATATTTCAAACCAGAGTTCTTTAATGTTTTAATAAAATCTGGCTTTTCAGTATAGAAGTGTTTTAATCACTCTGAGTTCATTGTAGGGAAAAGGTCTAGATTGGATGGATCTACTGCAGAGCTCTAGCTAACTTCAGATCCTGTCACTCTTACTTAAACTTGTAAGTCAATTAGAAGTGAATAATATGAAGAGCTACGTGTGAAAATTCCTTTGATACTTAAAGCAGCTTGCAGCTCAACAATAATGCGGGCATCCCTGCAATACAAGAGTTTATGCTGGTATGGCATTAACCAGGCTTATAGATGTTTTGATATAATCTGAGTGTGGAAAAAGGGCCCTAGGGGAGTGTGTATGTCTTCATAACATTATTACCCCTCATTGCCTTCATTTTTAACACAAACATAAGTCATATGAGAAGAATTTCACTTTGCTTTTTTTTAAAATCAAACATGCATGTGTTAGGAAGTGTTGGAAATGGGAATACCTGTGCCTTTTCTTGTAGTAAGATAGGCGACTTCAGTTTGGTTATTGGAGCACTTAGCTTTTTGCCTTTTCTAGCACTCTTGGCTTCACTGGCATGTAACTTTTTACCACTTTTAAAAAAGGTAAACTAAAGAAAAAAAATCTGAAAGAGCTGTACTGACTTCATGGAACAGCAACATAATTGGAACCATTAGCACTGAGCTCTGCTGCTTGAGGAAGCTGTCAAGTATTATGCATTATAATCCAGCACAGTCAGCAGAAAGTGAAGGAGAGTGTTCTGCAGATACTTCTCTACAAAAAAGATGAGAAACTTGATGATCTTGATTTCTATTCCAAAATCTAGATGGAGTGGGCTTCAACAGACATTGGTTCTTTTGGTTGCTTTATTTGAAATCTGATGGTTTTGTGTCACATGCAGGTTTTAGTCCATGATCTTCCCTGCCCTTGGCTCTTTGTCTGTCTTCTCCATGGCTGTGCAGTCTTCACTCCTGAACTGAGCATTCAGTTTTCTTGCCCAGCAATTAGGACTATTCCCAGCTGACCTCTGGCTTCTCTTCCTGTGATCGTGCTGTAGAAAAATCCATCCTGTCTCCTCTGTTTTGCCTGGATACTAATCTGATTTTAGTATTGGGCACTGTTCCACTATTCCCCCTCCCCCTTTGCAAAAGAGGAAGACCAAGAAACAACTGCAGCCGTCTCACCTGGTCTTCATCACCAGCTTGCTCCTTACTGTCTTTTGTTTCCTTTTCCATTTTCTTTCCCACTCTTTGTCTCCTCTTGGCCTCATCCAAATCTGTTTTCATCATCAAGATGAATGACTCCCTGCCCAATTCGCTTAAAGCTGCCAAATATCTTTTGCTGCCCTCTTCTCTTTGTAGAAAGGTGTTTGCAAATATCTTTGTTTTCTTACATTGAAGAGTGGAGGAGTAGGTGGTATGGCAATTGTGTCGCAACAGGCTAGAAGGCAACTCCTGTTCCTTCAGAGCAGAGTTCTGTACTTTAGTGTTTGATTTAAATGGCAGACTATTTTTTCTGTCCAAAAAAAGAGTCAAGAACCCAGAAGCTCTGTAATAAAAGAAGATTCTAAATGCCCTGTTCTGTCCTTGACTTGACTGGAAATTTTAACTTTTTGCAAAGCATGTTTTAAACTAGTAGTGTGTATGTTAAAGGATCTCCAATTAGATATTTGAAATATTTATTGTTTTTTCATATTCATTAATAACTGGCCCACATCTCTGCCACCCCCCATTTCCATGTATTTATGAAAGAAAAAACATAATAACTAGAGAAAATCACATTTATAAAACTGCCCGAGATGGTTCCTATGTGAGGAGTTTACTAGAACTTCGAAAGTTCTTAGAGAACGCTTGTGTTTGGTGCGGTGATTCAAAACCTTTGTTTGTGCTAGTGACATTGCATGGCCCATTCCAGGCCAGAACTTGAAACTCAGGCATACTTGTCAGTAGACCATTACAACAATCTCTGGCTAAGTCTTGACCTGAGCCGTCTCGTGCTCTCCCAAAACATTTGCAGGCATGGCTTGGGAGTTAGTCAGTGACTTTTCCCAATTAGTTATTTGGATGGGGCCATGTTATTTTGGAGGCCAGAAGAGACAAAATGTGGGCTAGTTATCTGTATGGGCAATGGCATCAGCACTGGCACTTTTAAATTGGCTAATGTTGATGAAACTTTTCCTGCCTTCTGAGGATGCGTGTGGATGAAATTATCTACACTTCCAGTGAAGAAGTGTCTAAGGTTTCCTTTGGCTTGTTAGTGTGTATGAAAAATGTCAAGCTAATTTAATGATACGAGGTAAAATTAATAGTGATTTTAGTGATCAGTTACTGTATTACTAGAGTAAGCTGTCAAAGTAGAAACATGGAGGCCAGTAACCTGTTGCAATGCTTTGATGATTGGGGAACCGCCAGTTGGTCGTACTGTTAGGTACAGTAGGTACAGGCTGTTTTCTTTTTTCTTTTTGTCTGATTCCTGGTGTTGAAAGCATCCACTGAACACACAGCAAGTATTTTATGCTATTGTAATTATGCTGTGAGGGTGAAAGAGGCTCCCTGAAACAGCCTGGTCGCTGTCCTGGAGGTATAGATTATCTGGAAGTATAGTTCTGCCACCCGGTGGCTACTGCAGGTCAGTCTTAGAGGGTGCAGCTGTACTTCACTACTGGTATGCACAGCCTTTTTCTTTTAAACTTCATGAATGCTGTTATGTGGAGAAAGCTGAAGGCCTGTTGTAGGTCCCATAGAGATGTATAATCTCTCTAAGCTTTTACTGAAAGATATAAATACTCATTCACTGGAAACGCCATTACTTAATAGAACTCATGATGGTGTATAACTGGTTGCCTAAGTTACACAAGGCTGTCCACTGTCTGGTGGTCACTTAAGCTTTTCTTAGCATTTTTATGTGGTTTTGAGCAGAAAATGTGATCATTTATGTTTCAGAGAGGTATAAAATTTCTAAGGTCATGTAGACTAACTGGCAAGACTGTAGACTATCTACAGTACTGTATACTCCTGTCTGGCGTAAATACTCCATATGCAGATTTGAAGTGGTTTCAAAAACACACCCACGTATTTTTGACTCTTACTACCCTAGAGAAGAATGATTGCTGTATTCGATAAAAGCACCTTGATGGTTGTGATGGTTAAAAATACAAGGCTTATCTGAGTGAGGCCCTGATGCAGTAGGCAGTGTTTCAGAGTGTACCTCACTCTTGCGTGTCCATTTCATTATTGGCTTCTAGAGTTATCAGGAGAGATAATTATGATCTCTCTGATTAAATTTCTGTTGCTCTCCATTATAAAACATTCTGACCTCATTTAGAGAGGCTTTCCACATTTTGCAGCAAACGTCAAATTTCACAGAAGAAAAATGCTTGGGTTTAAAGAACAATGGGTTTTTTGCTGTTTTTTTTATCCAAAGAAAATGCAAATGAAATTCCAGATGAAAGTTCAGTTGCAAACCGCTTAAGTCACCCTGTCTTTTCTCTTCCTGAGCTCTACAGGAAAAACCAAAAATCTTCAACGTGTACTTTGGCAAAGTGACTGCCACCAGCAGTATGCCTTGTAACTGAAATGCCAGAGAGCTTTCACCCTGTCCCTTCATAATGACTGTGGAATCAGTGTATGGTTTATATACTTTACTTTGAGAGTGCTTTGCATATTTGTTTTCCAAGTTTCAGAAAGATGAGAAAAGAAGTTCTCTCAGCCGTTCCCTAATAATGACACATGGATCATGTGTAAGGAATGGCCTTCTCCTTTTGTCAGGTGAGTGAGTAGTATCATAGCTAAAATTATAGCAATGGTGAGTGGCTTTGAAAAGCTAAGGTGATAGTGCACAGTGGTATGTTATTATAGTTGTATAAAACTGATATTTTTTTTTCAAATGAAAGATGTTAAACAGTACATACACATCCTGGAGACAAATGTATTCTTGAAAGTCATCAAGCTCCAATTTGTGGTTTCCAGTAGAACTGCAGACTGTTTCCTTTAATAGGCAGTATGCTACTGTGGTGAGTTATGTGACTGCATATGGTTTTATCAGTAGAATGCAACGACCTCTTAAGTGGTAGTGTAGGTAAAATATGCCTTAAGTTACACAGATGACCATAAACGTTTTTTTTTTAATCTGAATGCCTCTTCAGAATAAATACTGATATATTCAGATACATAGAAGATATCAAGCCAAAGAAAGGGTATAAAGACATAAAGATGTGGCCTGCTTGTGCATCCTTTACCTGCGTGGTTTCATTTTATATTTCTGTGGTTTAAGATCATAATGATTTATGAAGTTAGATGGTAATTTAGTAGTGACAGAAAGTAAACGTCATGATTCTAATTGACTGTAGCTGATCACGTGACAGTCTCACAAGAAAACAGTTGTAACTTTTTTTAGTTTGATTCTTCTTACTGATTGTTACTGATTTTGCTGAATGTTTTCTTGCATTGCTTTGACTCCTATTTTTCCAAACAAATCCAGGTTTTCAATTTTTTACTTCCTTGGTATTTCAATTTTCATTAAATCTAAGATTTTGGGGTTTTTTTCAGTACTATGAATACTTTCTCTTGAAAGTCACTATTCAGGCACTACATTACATGAGAAACTGGTGCTTGAGCTGAGTTATGGTTTCAATGACAACACTGCAGTGGCAGACTTTTCCTCACAGTTGTATTGTTCTTGAATATTTTGTATGGGATGAGAAAAATCTTTCCTTTCTCAAAGATCTTAATGAAAAAGGAAAAAAGTAGTATCTTTCAGGGAAGTGGGAGAAGTGTGTTAATATACTCAGAAAAGCAAGTTCACAAACTTTTTTGTTTTAGCTGTTCCAAGTGGTTCCTTTTTGACAAATTACTTTGGCAGAGCTCTGATAAAAAATAGAAGATAATGCTGTCCTTTATTTCCTGTGAATAGTGAGCTCATATAGTCTTGTTTCTGAAGAGGCTCTTATTCTTGAACAAGATACAGCTTGAAAGGATGATTTGCTAAAACCAGAGTACTTTAAAGGCAAAACCAGAAGCTCCTGCAAATGAGGATCTAACCTGGGACAGAAAATTGCCCTGGGTAAATCTTAAAGGTCTTATTCTGTGTCTGTGACAGCCTCCTTCAGGATGTGCTATGAAGTCGTTCTGGAAGGATATGGCTGTAGTGTACTTGTGATAGTTTCTAAATGTTGTATTTTCTTTTTGAATAAAAATCAAATTTAAACTGGATATTTGAAGTTTTCAAAGGGAAAATAGCATTTCACAGAGTCCAAATGCTTTATCTTCATGACATATCTAGTTGGTTCAAAATTTTGCTTTTCCACAGGAAAGAGTAATATGATGCTTATGATCCCTCTGGTTCATTTTAGTCTGTTGTATGTGGTTATTTCTTCTAACTTAAAGTGAAGAAGTGTGATTTTAAGTGAAATTGTTTTTCAATACTTAGAATCTACATTTTGAAAAGGAGTGACTTGAAGGAAGGAAGATACATTGAAGATAACTCCTTGAAAATGGAAAATCTCTTTTGGATTCTTTATGTACAGAGTATTTCTAGTCTTGTAGACTAGTTTTTGTGTATATGAAGTTCTGTAAGTTTCTACCTAATCTAACTTGGCGCACTGCCAATTCAGTGAAAGTAATGTTGATTCACCATTTTCTAACAAACTTAAGAGTTAGAATTAAGAATATTAAGAATATCTGATTGTGGTGAAGATTTATGTATGATAGCTGTGTGGATCTTGGTGAGCTGTTCGAAAGATATTTGGCTCAAATTTTGTGTTGCAGCCTTACGCAGTTATACTCTTTTCTCTACAAAGGGGAAAAAAAGGCATCACTTGCTGTGTAATTTTCTGACCTGTCTTTTAAAGGAGTTCTGATACTGGCTGTGAGGAACTCTTCTGTCTGCAAAAACATCTTTCAGTTTATCTTGAATATTGTATAAAGCTGAACTCTGTGAAGTGGTAGCTTCTAAGGCTAAACTGCTAAGACGAATGACCGATGGTTAAGTAATCTGTACAGCTTCATTGAAGTGGAGTTTTCTGACTGCTAGATAGGCAATACACTTCTTGCTCTCCCCTAAACCTGGCTGGGACTCAGGGGGTGGGAGAGGAGTGAGCAGCTTGTGGGGAGGGGGATAATTTAGTAACTGCTGCCTAAGATGTAATTCCCTGAGTAAAGGAGAGAGAACTCATTGCTTGTCAAACACTGTTTTACTTTTGTAATAAGAACACCTTTAAAATTTCAAATCAATTTCTGATTTACTAACAAAAATAACACTTATGTCGTGTTCTGTGAGTTCACATTGAAGTTGATTGTAATTCAGTTATTTGCATAAAGCAAATGTGAAAAATATTGATGAAACTTCCAAAGTGATACTTATTTTATATAAACTTGAATTATGTGGAAAAGCTGCATGTTTTCAGGCATGATTGATAGACTGTAGTTTCCATTGTGAATGTATATTTTTACTAGTTTGCAAGACAAAACAAGTGTGATTAGAGGGGTGGAAAATATTTTGGAGGCACCAAATATAAAATACACAGTCTGTTTACTCACATAATTAGTTCTGTGATGATCTGGACTATAGCTTAAGTCGCTCTGTAAAATTGGCTATGCATGCTAGAAAAAAAAGCTTGTTACTTGGTGGAAAAACTAGTAAATTTTGTGGCATTCAAGTCATTTTCAGTGGTAAACTAGACTAAATGTGAAGTGTAGTGTTTTTTGGGTTTTTTTGTTGTTTTTCTATTTCCAGCCCCCCTTAATCTAATCTGTATTTTGTTGGCATATAGTTTCAAGAATCAATCAGAAATACTTTCTTTCCTGCAACTCATTTCTAAATAATACAAGGAAAAAACTCCCAAAATTATGAGAAAAGGTGTGACTGAAATTCTCTCTGCTTCAGATGCATTCTGTGTAAACCTTGAATGTGGTATTGATGTCTCAAGTTTAAACTAACTTAAATGAGTGAGAACTTTTTCTGAAAAAGAGCATGCGCTCTGCCAGTAAATACTTTTTGGAAATAACTGCTTTGTCTAGTAATTTTCAAAACAATATTATAATCAACTGAATTAAGGGACGAAATACTGCTTGCTTAAATACTCGTGTTTTTTTTTAATAGTCTTTGAACAAATAATTCTTGAACTACACTGCTATCTAGATTAGAGAAGAAGCATAGCCTGGCAGTATGTGATGGATGCAGCAGAGTGACACGCTGCTCCAAGATTTCCTGAGAGAGTAAAACTACTTTTTACTCTGCTGCATCATAAGACTGAGACAAAAAAATGTATGGAATGACTGACATGTCATGAGGCTGCCACAGAACCTACACCATTTTGATGTATTAGTTGGACATAATCATTTGCATGGACAATGTGTTTTTTTTTACAATTCCTTATCTTTGAAATCCCTAGATATACTGTGTTTTCATAGAACACTACTGGTCTCCTCCCCCATTTCCCATCAAATTATTGTTACATTCTTTCAGCACTAACTGGATCATTACTAGGTTTTTTTGTTTGCAAATTTTGCACTCTTCTAGGATATGAACAAACTAATGAAGCAATAAGAAAGTAAAAGTTAGTTGTAAAATATAACAGCATCAGTGGTTAATGATCTTCATCGTAAGTTTATAAGAAGTGAATGTCTAAAAAATAATATGCAAAAAACATGTTTTATGGCAAATCTAGTGTGTATCTCAAATCTAAGATCTGATGAGTGTTTGCTGTTTGGCCTATATTTTTCCTGTTCATCTCCAGCATAATGGAGTATTTCACTAGAACAGAAGGATTTAGGTGGAATTAAAGTTTTCTATTTAAGCAAAAACTCTTATCTTCAAATTTATAAACTAGTCTTTTAAACCGATTTAATTACTTAAGGTGGTTAAACACACAATAGCGTGTCTTAAACATTCTAAAATAAAGTGTCTCAGTATGTGCCAATGACAATTGGTCATGAAGAAGATGGATCCAGCTATCTGAAATGGAAAAAAGCTCTTGGTGCAAAGGATTTTGGAACTGTTGTGGCACAGCACATCCATGTGTCAGGTGGAAGTGCCTCCCCCCCCCCCCAAG
>Ga0065711_1041656_pt1 | contig 15980 bp, 12 predicted proteins | sample Hoacrofraction12_FD_59098 | JGI IMG/M metagenome (GOLD analysis project Ga0065711, IMG submission 59098) | Hoatzin crop microbial communities from Cojedes, Venezuela - Epithelial fraction 12 v2 (version 2) | ecosystem: Host-associated > Birds > Digestive system > Esophagus > Crop | place...
AAATATCTGCAGGGTGGGTGTCAGGAGGACGGGGCCAGACTCTTTTCAGTGGTGCCCAGCGACAGGACAAGGGGCAACGGGCACAAACTGAAGCCGAGGAAGTTCCAGCTGAACACAAGAAAGAACTTCTTCTCTCTGAGGGTGACGGAGCCCTGGCCCAGGCTGCCCAGGGAGATTGTGGATTCTCCTTCTCTGGAGATATTCCAGACCCGCCTGGACACGGTCCTGTGCAAGCCTACTGTAGGTGACCCTGCTTCGGCAGGGGGCTGGACTGGGTGATCCCCAGAGGGCCCTTCCAACCCTGACCATCCTGTGATTCTGTGACACATTTTGCAGGATTGGGCCCTCACACAGATGTGGCCCCTGGACGCTCTGGCTGTGCTGGAGAAGGACAAGCCTGGGACATGGGGACTGTTTGGGGGACAGGGGGACCATCAGTTCACTGCATGGTTTTTGGCAATCATTTAGTGCTTCTGTTAATTGACTCTGCTGGTGAGGGACCACTGAGAGCAGAGGAGCGTCTAGTGGGGGACTACGGTTAGACGAGCTGGCTTGGCTTGTATGAAAACTTTCTGCAGAGGCAAAAGATTAATTTCAATCCCAAAGTTTGTTTGCAATTTCTTTAGGAAACCAGAGGGGAATCCCCCCCCATATTCCAGAAAACCTCTCTGAACATATTTCTTTTCATAAGACAGGCCATTTTTTGCTTCATGATTGGTTTTGAAGGGGAAAACGAGCCTAACCCAGCCCACACAGCAACCTGCCCAGCTTTCTGCACAACCTGTGTAAAACAGGGAATAATAAACACTCCTTCATCCAGCAGGCACGTTAGTGAGGCTTCATTAACTCCAAGGCTCAATTAAAGTCTCTAAAAGGCTTTGAGCTGCTTGACCGAAAGGCTCTATGAAAATTAATTTAGTGTTTTTGTATCTGCTCGGCACCAGGGGTGCAGCGAGATGCTCCATCCTCCCGGAACGGGCACGAGGAGGCTGGTGGCAGGCGAGGGGGTGTGACAGGCAGCTCATCCGATGGCGCACGGTGGCCGGCGGGCAAGGGCTGACTGCAGCGAGGAGGCAAGAGCTCTGATTTTTAAGCACTGGCTTTCCTCGGGTAGCTGGCTGGCCGCTGCAGGCTGAAAACAGCATGCTCATCTCTGCACAGCTGTAACGTTTGCCCAGCTCGGGAGCCTGATGAGACAGTTTGAAGAAGGAAGGGGGGGTTAATTGCACATTTTATGGTTGCTAAGAGTCTCCCTGAGCCAAGCAGGCTGCCTGCTGCACGGTAGAGAGCCACGTCCAGGCGGAGCGGTCCACAGAGCATCTCCAGCCGCGCAAAGGGACACTCGGATAAATGCTACCCCGGTGCCGCCGTGGCAGATTTACCAGGCTGGTTGGATCTCCAGTGTAAATCCAGCAACTTAGAGATAAACTCGGTCCATCGCAAGGAATTGTTTCAACAAAGCGGGGCCTGTCAGGAGCGGGGTTACGTTGACAGAGTGGCAGCCCCTGCCGTGCCAGCTCTCAGCATGCCCCAGCCGGAGCCTTTATTTACACAGCTCTCTGCACGGAGCAGAATTCACCCGAGCGTGTGTTGCTCTTTCCCAAAGGCACGGAGTCAGCGGGAGATGTGGGAGAGCAGCAGCACCCTCTGGAACTTTCCCAGATAGCCAGAAGGAACAGAGACATGCCTGGAGCCCGGGAAAGTCCTCAGAGCATGGTCATTTCCTCAGTTTCCCATCTACAGCCGTCCCTCAGAGTCCACCCAGAAGCTGGAGAATCTGGTACCTCCGCGTGCAAGCAGATTGTTTACCAAAGAAGAGGAAAAGTGGAGGGGAAGGAGGGAAAGGGAAAGTGCAGAGAGATATAAAAAAGATGGGCACTGGTGAGACACTCCACTCTGTTTTTAAATAAATCCCCATCTCTTTTCTCCTGCTCCCCGACAGCTCTGTCTGGAGGTTTGCATTCAGCGTAGGCTCCTCAGTAAACAAATGCAAGAGTTTTATGCAACAGAATAATTGTTTAGTATTAAATAATTCTCTCCACTTGTACACTTCAAGCCTCAGACGCCTGGCAGAGGCGACACCCTCAGCTCAGTCAGCAAAGGCAAAAAGCGTTCAGGTATGGGGAGAGCTGAGCTAAAGCCCTGCAGAGGAGCTCACGGTGGAGTCCAGGCTTTTGCTTTCACTCCCAATCTCGTATAATAGACTCACTGAACTGCCGAGACTGGTGGGCACCTCTGCACCGTCACCTCACCCAGCTGATGCTCAAGCCCCAGGCCCACGACCCCGAAGTGTCCCACCAGGGCTGGACAGAGTGGCAGGACCTCCTCCCTCCACCTGCTAGCCACCCTCTGCCCAATGTGCCCAGGTGCCTGCTGGTTGTCCTTGCCATGAGGGCACCTTGGTGGCTCATGGTCAGCCTGGTGCCCAGCAGGACTCCCATGTCCTTCTCTGCAAAGCTGCTCTCCAGCATGTGCTGGTGCCTGGGGCCATTCCTCTACAGATAAGGGGTTGTTCTTCCCGTGTTTAACTTCATGGAATTCCTGCTGGCCCATTTCTCTAGCCCGTCAAGGTCCCTCTGAACGGTGCCACAACCACATGGTCTATCACCCACTCCTCACAGTTTTGTACCATCTGCAGCCTTGCCGTGGGGCACTCTGTGCCATTGTCCCAGTCATTAATGAAGACGTGAAGCAATGCTGGCCCCAGTATCGACCTCTGGGGTGCACCACCAGTGGCTGGCCTCCCCTTCACCACCACAGTGCCCACCCTTGGGCATCTCCCAGCTACCTCCATGAGTCACCTGGCCAATTTGCTGTAGACTCTCTGGAGGCAGATGGATTTTATCCTCCCTGTTATAAAGATGGGGGAGACTGGGATCAAAACTATCCTATGCAGTTGTTCATAACAAATAAGCAGGGAAGTCCCCACTGGTTTCAGAGCAACTGTCTCGGAGAACCAGGAACGGACAATGCTTGACACTAAGCATCCCTGCCGGAAGAAATTTCTCATGCATGGTCCCAAAGGCCAGCAGTATGTTAGTTGCAGAGCCAAGAAGTCTCTGCTTGTAGCTCACGGCTCAAAGCAGCAGGCAGAGACAGCAGCTCTCGAGACTTTAGAACTGTCTTAGTAGAAGACACTGCAGTAAGGGAAGTATTATATTAAATCTCTATATTTGTATGTGTAACAAAAGTGGTATCAGCAAAATCCTACAGCATCAAAGTAAATCACTTACCTATTTTTAGCTGTGTGATTTAGTCACCCACTCTGAGGAAATAAGGTCAGGTTCTTTGCAATGTATCCCTTTCTCCCTGTCTCTCGCTATTTTTTCCTGTCCTTATTAAAATTCTCCACCCTGCAGCAGAGCTTTGCAACACGGGGACTTTGCGAGATCCTTACCATCTGCAGGGTCAAGCTGTAGCCCTGTCCCCGTAGGAGTCTGTCCTGCTGTCAGCATGTCCGGATTAGGGGTAACAAAGGCAGGCAAGGCAGAGCCAGAATTGCATCCCAGCACCTCCGCTGGCCCGCGCTGCCGGGGGTCTCCAAGCCGGTCCCTCGCCGGTCCCACAGCAGTCGAAGGGAGTTGGTGGCAAATGGCACTGCTGCTGCCATCAGGGACCTGGCCTGGGGGTGCCCAGCTATGAGAGCGTTGCCCCCCCTTGCAGCCTTCAACCAGGAAGAAATCAGTCCCTGCCTCAGTTTCCCCAGTTCCTACCTCATGCTTTCGGTCTCTTATTCAAAAGCAAAATGGGGAGTTACAAGCCTTAAAGCGAAAAGATGAAGTTTGGGCTCCTTTTAAATGTCATTGGAAGAGCAATTCAAGAAAATAATGGGGAAATTATTCCATTTCTTTGAATCTTTTTTTCCCAAGACCTTTTCCTAAAAATTGTTCTGGCAGACATTTTTCCAATTAAATAATAATAAAAAAAACATCTTTTTTGTATTTAAAAGAGGAACTACCTGGCAAAACTCCCATAAACAAAGCACAGTGTTTTCTACCCACCTGTACAGCACCTCAACGTTATTAGCAGTAACAAACAAGCAAGGGAAGTTAATCTAAGAAATTAAAATGGCTCTTGTTACCTTCTTTTCAGTGAGACTTTCTTTGTTCTGCTTTCACTTGAGCTGCTACAGAAAGGTCTGGTCTGGGAAGCAATAATACATCCATCTCATGATGCAACTGAACTTTGAACTTCTTGGGCCAGCACACAATGACCTTATTACTGCTTCTTTTTTCAGTTTGATAAGTCACTGTTATTTATAACGGCAACATTAACTGCTGTCTAATATATTTTGATATTTTTACCTGTTGAGCAATGCCCATGATTTATAGTCACACTATCCTATGAGTACAGCTCCTGACCCCTGAAAACTCCTTTCTGCTTTGCAAGTTGCAGTAATACACATGAAAAAGCTATAATTGGCTCAAATTTGATTTCTAGACCATGTGAAACCAAGTTTTCTAATAAGTAGATCTAAAAAAACTTTGTAAAATTATTTTTTTAGTCAGTCTGAAGTCAACTATTTTTCTCAGTTTAATAATCTCAAATTAAGAATAATAAAAAATAACTTTGAATCGAGAAATATTTTCAAATTACAACTTTTTCTCTTTTTTAATTCTGGGAATCTAAAGTAGAGGACCTTGACCCTACAAAACATTTTATTTGATTTTAGAGGAACATTTTTGTTTCTCTAAACAAAATGATGCCAATGTTGCAAAGATAATGGTGCCAATTAAATAAATCATAATAAATAAAATACTTTCCTTTTAAATTAATGCAATGTCTATACATTAGCATAAATCTCTTAAGAAAGGAAATGCCTCAAATACTGTCTCCAATTTTAGCTGTGGTCTCTAGCCCTTAAAGCAAGCAATTTTACAACTATGTATTGATATTTGCTCAAAACTCCAGATGCTGTTTTCTGTGTTCATTATTTACCATTGGAGAATGCATTTTGTTTGCACAAATTATGTTGTTTTGGGTACTGGGGCAGAGTTAAGGTTATTGTTGAAACTTCAATCAATACCTTTGATGCTTTTCAGCCTGTGTGTTTTTTGACCTGCTGATTCTATATTTGTTTTAAATCTTGCCATTGAATAACAACAAAAGAGATCCCACTATTTTAGTGAATAACTGCAAGGTACTAATTATGTTCCTGTAAATTAATGGCCTATTTACTGCCTTAACCTATTTTAAGAAAGATTTTGTTTGGGGATATATTACTAATGAAAAAGCCGTGACATCTTAACACTCTCCTGGGTAAATCGTTAGAATAGATTCAAAATGCAATTAAAGACAGACTTTTTTTTTTTAACCACTGTGTTAGGAGATAAATAGGCACATTCTCCCCTCTGAATGCTTGTTTGTAAATTCACAGAATTTCCATTAACTCCACGCTTCTTGCCTCAAAATTGGTCTGCTGTGGGTGGACTGAGAGAAACAGGTTGGGACAGGAGTAGGTTTTTGGTTTGCTTTTATTTTTTTTCTCATAAAATTAGAAACTGAATGGAGGGAAATCCCCAGAGGTGGCAGCGGAGAAGGAAACCCTGGGGGAAACTGGAAGTATTGTCTTGGGGTGGGAATCTCCTCCAGGAGAGCAAGGAGGACCCTCTTTCCACAGCCATCAGCAAGGCTTGCACCAAGCATCTCCGGTGTCCGCAGGTTTGAAACAGCTCCTCACTCGAATTTCCAAGACATCTTTTCAAAGGCTGCTGCCAACTCTGATGATCTTTTTGATGGTCTTGTGATTAGGGGAGAATGGGGGGATTTTCTTGCACTTTCTAACCGCACGCACCAAGCCTTTTCTTTGTGGTTCTTGTGAAGGAGGAACTTTTTAACATTTGGAGTCTCCAAGAGAAGTTTTAGAAAGCCAACCTTAAAATCAAAAAAAGTTTGAGAGAAGCTATGGTTTATTATTTAATCAATCTATCTTAAATATTTTCCAAGAGACATGGCTTAGGGAGGACCTGACGCTTGAATTTGCAATGAAGGGAAATTACTTGTTTTTCTTCTAAAGTGTCCAGATCCTTTCCTGACATTTTTCAAACCTCCAGCTCTCAAACCCTTAATTTTTCTTTTCATGGCATTTATGGAGACAGGAACTATTTTGAGAGCGGGCAGGGTGGTGGGAAGGGGAATGGATGGACATGGTCCATAACACTGCTGAGATGCACAAGAGCTGCACACACAGTCACGGCGAGGATCTTGCACAGACAAACTTCTGCATGTCCTCATGGTCTGAACCACCAAGAAGGGGCTTCTTAGCATGTGGGGGAAAACCGTGGGACTACCAGAGCCAGGCAGGCCATCTCTCCCCTTCACAGGGTGAACCCACTGAAGCCATTTCTTCTCCTGGTCTTCATGCCCCTTTCCCCTTTTTTTAACAGGAGCCGTTTCCAAAGCATGACCAAATAAAAAGCACCTGATACCTTTCAAGGCAGGGGAGGGAGGAGGCAGTTGCTACCTCCCTGCCACAGACTGGCATTCAAGCAACTGAACTAATCCGTGGTTTCATGCCTGCTGATCCTTCTGATTGGTCTTTCATAATTAGAACAATCTTGTCCCCAAGTGTTTATGAAAGGGCTCCACTCAGGCTCCCAGCTCTTCATTACAGTTGAATATAAGGGCATTTATTTAGCTTATTGCTACCACTCCCCCATCCTTATTTGCTAACAAGCGCTTTGTTCCATGCTGGGGATTGAAGAGGGACACGGGATTACTGCAGCCCCGCCACCCCTCCTCTCTCCGTCCCAGATCTGTCTCTCCGGCACACACTGGCTCCATTGGATTACAGCATTGTGCCGTGCTGCATCTCTCTTTTTATCAAGTGGATTGATTTACCCCTCTCAGCTTGCTCTCTTTTCTCCCCACCTTCCTCCAAAAGAACAAACAACATCGAATCTGCCAGAGCTTCTCATGTCACCATGAAGATTTACTGCGCTTTGCAAAACAAAAGCATGGAACTCGTGGCCAGAAAGCAAGTGTGACAGGCAGGGGGTGAAACCTCTTTCGGGGGAAGAAAGAGGGGAAAAGAGATTGCAAGGGAAGACTTGGTGCCAAGGCTTCGAAACGAAGCAGAGCAACATCCAGAACACCCCGCTCTCGCTTCCAGGACTGGGAAAGACAGGACACTTTCTCCTGCAAGTGTGTTTGTAGGGTAGATGCCCATTCCCCATGCCCAGAGGGCCACGTTCTAGCTATTTGGTCTCCTCCGATCTCCCGACTTGCAGCTCTCCAGTGCCCACGGTCCTTAAACCACGCGAGGCTACCGCCAGCGCGGCAGCCCAGATCCTGCACCAGACACGTGCTGCCTGGCTATGTTTTTGTGCTAACGTCTGCAGTTTCAGCCCTCTGTGGGTTTGGGGCAGGAGAGAAGATTGTTTTTTAGTTTAAAAGGACAGTTTCAGCCTTGAATAAGGTATCAGAAATCTCCATGTTTCGTTGCTCGCTTTCTTTTTCTCAGTTTGTTTTTGTTTTTGTAGATTTATTCCCCCCTGGTGATTTTCCTGCAATTTAAATATGTGCTAGCAGTTTACAAGCCTTTCTCGATGCTGCCGTAGGCAGTATTGTATGTTTTCACCTTCCCTGCCTTTAAGATTTAGCTCGAGGGCCCAGTCCCCGTGATAAAATACCTGGCCCTTAAAATTCCAGCCTTCTGCCATCGATTGCAACAAATCGTCTTGGGCTTACTAGTCAAACTGAACAAAACCAAGTCTTTAAGACACCAAATGCCAAGCCCATAAATATGGTGGTTCAGAGGGCTGAGGGGCAGGGGGGGTAATGAAGAGGGGAGTAGAATGTGGAGGACAGAGCCGCAGACACACGCACGGCCCCTTGAATGGTGCTGCTGGCTCGGCCACGTCTGCACGCCGGGCAGGCAGGCGCCGATCCCCCCCAGCCTTGCACGCTGTGTTCACCCCACACAATAGATGCAGCGAGCTATTTCCAGCAGGTAGGCCATAAATCCCTCGTTTATTGCCTTTTATTATGTTGTTTCAACAGCTCTTAAAGCTGGAACAGCGACCGATTGATAGCTGCTTTAAATCTCTTTCATTTTCTGCCCATATTTCTTTATTTTTTTGGGTGGGGGGGGCATCCATCTTTTTTTCACCTATCCACCATCTCTTTGTGAGTCAAATCCCATCTCTTTCCCTTTACGAGTCAAGTTTTATAGATCCCCCTCCGCGGTGGAAGACGGCAGCAGCACAGAGACGCTGCCAGTGATTGGGAACCAGCGGTCGGGGAGCACAGATGGAAGAGGACGCGGTGTTTATGTTTTGCTAGGAAATGCGTCTAGATTGAATTCAAAACAAGCAGGGCAAGGCGCAGAGAGAAGAGGCATCCAGCTCGATGGGGAATGATTGACTGCTGTGGAACGGGGAGGGAGACACGCACAATTAAAATACTGTAAGATGATTATAGCCTGGATCAATTTTCAGGTGTACATTTGCAATTGCTTTCCCTCCTCTTGAACAACTGTCTTCTGCCACCGGGGAGAGGACAGCAAATGCAGCTTCGGGGATGGTGTCTAAGGATGCCAGCAGATCTTTGTGGAGATGCCAGAGGAAAGTTATGGATTGAATCTCGGCATCTCAGGCAGCCCCTGTGCAGCCCCTAGCACAAACCTGAAGCTGAAGGATCACCAGGGACCTCTGAGCCACATCAGCAGCAGCAGCGGTGCCAGGGCCTCCTCAGCCAGTGAGCCTGGAGGCAGGGACGTGATTGATGGTAGCGCTGGGGAATCTCAAGTATCGCCCTTCCAAAACCTGTATTTTTCCAAGAGTTGATCAAAACCTTATTATTTTGGTCAGGGTAGCTATCTACTAGCAAAATAGACTTTTCCCATGAAAACATTTCATAAAGATATGTCCACAGCGCTGAAATTTATAGGGGGGGGGGAGGTGGGAAGAGTGAATTATTTCAACAGTGTTTGCTCCGGTTCTCATTCTGATTACCTTCATTTTGACACGTATTTTAATATATTCATATTTTCACGCTTTGACCTTATCAGAACGAAACGCTTCATTCCATCTAAATGAAGGGATTACAAATGGGCTCGATGAAACCCTTGGCTGTTCTGAATCTGAAAATGTGACAACTTCTGTTCCATAGGAAAGTTCCAAATTTCAGCGTCTCGTAAGCATTCAAAACAAACTCCCCAAGGAGTGAAAAGGTCTTGAATGAACACCAATTAAAAGTCCAGGACCACTCACTAAACACCAGCCTTTTTAGGCAGGTTTCCAGCCTTCATTAAGGCTTCTAAACTAACAGCTAATTTTCATGCTGGATTCAGACTGGTCACGTCTGAGAACTTGCTTTAATGGTGGTTTTTAAGCACCTGGAAATCCAGTTCCAGGTTGTCTGGGCACCTCTGATCCCACAGTCCTCAGCTCATCTTTCAAAACTCCTTTTCTGGCTGGAGGTGAGGGCTTTTAGCAGTCCATTAGCTGTAAGCAGCCCCTTTGCAGGAGTTGAAGAAAAACACTGAATACCAAAAAAACCCTGTGCTTAAACCCCCAAAAAATAAACAGTCGCAACAATTAGCATCCTTTCCAATAAGAGTCTCTCAGGGCTGTGGCTATATGCTGTGAAAGAAGCCAGCCAGTCGGCCGGCCAGCGGGGTAAGTCCCGCACCATCTGGGAGGCCAGGAAAACATATCTTCAGGCTTCAAGGGTTATGTATTTCCACACAGTGCAAAGGGATTTATACCAATAATTCCCAAAGGCCAAGTGTGAAATAACTAAATCATGTGCACGTGCTAAATAGAGAGGAAAAACATCTCCAGTCACTTCAATACACTGAACAGATTTCTTCCCATCCAAAATGAAAATTAACTGCCTTATTTTCTTTTTAAATTAACATGAGAGGGCAGAAACCAGAAATTTTCAGCATGCAACAATAATATTGTTTTACAATAAAGGCAGCCAGATCTCACGTCTTGACTGGCCTCACCTTTTCTGATTTATGTGACAATTTGTTCTACTGGGAACCATGACAAAACCTCGACATCTCTGATGGATGGGGTGTCACCAGTGAACAAATTCTTACCTGGGAGCTTCTGAAGCAAGGAGCACACCTATTGTCCAACATCTTCATTTCAACACTCCATTATTGTATTTTTAAAGTACTCCCAGATAAAGGCCAAGTCTACACTTAAAAGTTTGGCCAGCACGAGCTATATCAGTTAAAAGGGTGAATGGCTTTTTTAATTTTTTTGGCTTTTATGACTTCGATGTGCCAATAAAACTCTTGGCCAGTTTTCCACACTTTGCTTGCTGAACCAAGAGCAAATTAAACTGAGAAAGCAATTTTTGTCCAGGGGCAGAAGGTGGTAGAAGGGATACTTTCTAGGATAGCTGTCCAGGCAAACCTTTGATTTTTATCCAGAGGTAGAGTTGGGATTTGTTAAGCTGCTCTTCTTGCCTTCAGAGAGACATCAGCTAAGATTCTCTCTTTCACTCAATGTAAAGGAAAAGACATCCCTTTCTGAAAAGTCTCATTCCAAGGAATTTAACAGATGATCTGAACAAATAAGCACAGAAACAGAGTTAAGAAAATGTGGGATCTAATTTAAGATAAATCTGTGTCCCAACAGGAATAAGGGTGGCACAGACAACCGGGAGGTTCAGGGCTAAAACTATCCAGCTGGGTCTTCAGTGTAAAATTCTGAACATGGCTGAAAATTCAGCATAAAGGGCAGATTCCACCCTGCCTTCCCATCAGACCTAGCAATTATAAAATTATTGCCCTCAGCCCGGGAAGCCTCCCTGGTCTCTGCTTGTGCTGAGCTGTACAAGCAGGTTTCTAATCATGGTTGGCTCAGCGTGATTTTTTGTTGAAGGCACACAAAATCAAGTCCTCTCCCTCTAGTTCCTGCCTGCCGCCTCATCTACACTTTAAAACCAGGGTTGTGCTGATGGGTGTGCAAAGCAGGGCAGCTGCCGTGCCAAGCGACGTCCCCCGGCCAGCGGATACCTGGCTGTGGACAGTTAGACCACCGGCTCCCCCCAGACCTCCTCCCCGATGTAACACCTCCCATCCAGGGCACTAACAAATAAGCCATCCCAAGGTTGGGGTTTTTTTTTCAGCACCATGAGAGGCAGCAGGAAAAACACTCTGGAAAACTTTGTTGTGAATTGTACAAGAAAAAAGAATACACGTGCCGGTATGAAAACCATCTCAGTCAAGGGACAGTCTCCACAGTGCATCTGCAGATCTGCTTGCCTTAGGCAATGCCTATGTCACAGACTGCCTGAGCAACCATAATTAAATTAATGGTTTGAAGCCCCGTGCCTCAGTTTCCTCCGTTGGAGGGGGGAGGAGGCAATATTCCCCTATTGCACAAACCTCTCTGTGTCTGGGAGGTGGCACAGAGGCCACTGGTACTGGAAACCCTGCAAAACTCAGGCTATTGGATCCAGCAATGCTGCTGTTTCAAATTAGCAAAGTCTTTATTAATAACCACTGTCACGGCAATCAAATATTGTCCACAGCAGCTTCTGCGGTTCTCCACAAGCAGTGACAATCCCTCACAAAAGTTCTCTCTTCATCCAAGTGCCAGACTGCCTGCGCTTGTGACTCGGTTTCTTACTATTTCTGCCTTTAATAGCTGCAGCGCTGATTAGATTGCTTGGAGTAGCCCATGTTCAGCGGTTTAATGGGTACCGGCCCAGACAGACTAATGGATCTGGAGACCAGCAAAGAGCAGGAAGGTGAGCTGAGTGGAGAATATTGAGGCTTTTAAGGCAGAAAAGTAGCAGCTAGACATGGGGTAGCTGACTCACAGAGCCTCGATGGAGACAGATATCCTCCCTGAGCATCCTCAGTCATTCATCACACTGCGACATGCCCATGAAAACCGGTCATTTCTAGAAACACTTCGCAAAATGCAAAGCAGAGCTGGAAAGGGTTCGTGGGGCTCAGGGCCAGACACGCAGCCAGGTGAATTATTGTGGAGTCTGAGCTCACAGGCTTTTCCCTCTCCTAAAAAGGTGCATTTCCATTCCTGATGCCTCATATCACCACTTAGGAGATGTCAGTGCCTCAGAGAAACCAAATGTCCTTGCTCCATCCAGCACAGTCCGCTTTTCCAGCTCTGCGAGTTCCAGAGAAGAAATATCTGCTCCTCCTTCTCACGGCTACCGGACCCTACTAAACAAGGACTGCCAGGGAAAGAGAGGTCTTCGATTCAGTCCTGTGCAGGAACTCACCCAAAGGTTGTTTTTACCTGCACATAGTCACTGGTAGGGGACTTACCAAGGTCAGAGTCACGACGGACAAACTTCAGTCTACTTCAAGATGCTTTTCCAGACAGTACTGTCTGGGTTCCGGGGAAAAAAAAAGCTGTTTGAGGCGTCCGCCAGAGAAGAAACAGAGTAAATAGGAAAGGATTTGCTAAAAATTATTTTCATGCTCATTCAGTGAAATCCTTAGGGTCTTTGTTTTGCTTTTTAGTCAAAGAAAATCCTGATTACATAGGAGGGGAAGAAGATAGAAATGAGGGACGCTGCATGTCTTTTTGCAAAAATATTCATAGAATAATATTTATCTTTCCCAAACTAACTGCGAGGTGGATGACCCTCTGCCCTCTTCTCTCAGGTATTAAGTATTCTGAGCAATGAAGTAGGGTTTACACCAGCAGGAATATGAACAGGGAACATCTAGAAATTGTTTGAGTAAACCATCAGTCCTCAGCAGAGGATGAAGTACCTGCTGGACTTCTCAATGATGCAATGCAACGGGAGGCTGGGAGGGGCAAGAGACTGGAGAGAACATGAGTGATCCCATCATTAAACAAAAGGCTTTCTCTAAAATCCCCACTGATGGATATCCTCCTGCAAGCTGGGAACCAGCTTGTGTCGTTTGGTTTTGTTCCACCAGCCATAAGTAACAGCTCTCCTGGGACTCGTGAGGAGGGTAAAAATGGCATTTGGCAGAAAAATTGCAGCAAGGACAAGGATGCAATGGAGACCTCAAGTAAGGGATGCAGAAGCCAAGGCGGACACAAATTGCCAATTTATCCTGACCTTCCCTTGGGGCATCCCTCCCCCTTTCCCAAATCTACAAAATGAACAAGGCAGAAATCAATAGCTCAGCACAGTCACAGGGAGGATGAGGAAAGCAGCAGATGGACAGGACAATAGATCAGAAGAGAAATCCTTGTAGAGAAACAAGCTTCCAGGGGAGGGAGGAGAGTGACATCAGATGTCACAAGAGACACCGTCCTGTGACAACTCCTGGACAGTTTTAAACCAGAAGATTTCTATGCACATTGCAGGAGGTGGCAACTCATCCTTTGGCTGCAGGAAACCAAGAGATGGGGAAGGGAAGACGTGTCAGAAAGAAAAGCCCTGGGAGAACTTAGGTGTCCTGGTAATGCTTGACCTCACTCACACTGCTTCGTGGGTCAGTTTTCAGAGCCCTGCATCAGTCTTGGTCCTGGAGGGAACAGGGCAAGTGATGCCATTTAAGAACTCCTCAGACCCCTGAAATCCCCCAGCCCCACCAGCAGGGATGAAGATTTGCTGCCCCCCAGGTCTGGAGGAGGACAAGCCGGGTATGTGGGGACATCTGCGAGCCCCAAACTGCCCCCAAACCATTCTACCATTGCTGGGAAGACATCAGCCCAGGTCCTTGGAGTCTAAATATGAAGTTCATATCTGCAAATGTGAACTCAGGCTTGCTTATTGGATTCATCTGCATTTCTGGGTAGTGTTTTTTGGACAGAGAAGCGCCCCTTCTCCTACAGACCTGAACCACAGCAGCTATCGCTCTACAACAACGTTGCCCACATGTTCACTTTAGTTACTTAAACTCAATTGCATCTCATCGCTGGCAAATTTAAATGTTAGTCGGCATACACTCCAAAGAAGAGCCACGACAGAATTAAATTTGTGTCAACTCCAACCTGGCAAGGATTTACAGCCATGCTCGATCCGACACAATGCACTTTATTCTTTTTATAGTGCAGCCTGAATGCAAGAGTGTAACAGTCACGTCAGAGGGAGTCAAGCAGAAGCTGAAGAACGGAAGGGATTTTATAGGTACAATAGGATTTATGAAGACAGACATTTCTCTGGAGAGGGAAGCGAGGGAATTTCCAAAAGCAGCAGAATGCCTCTGCTCTACGCCAGATGCTTTGAACAGTGAGAGGAGTCTACCATATCCTTGAGGCTTTTTATCGTGAGATAGAAAGGAGCACAAAGTGGCGTTGTGTTCCGGAGGCTCAGTGGCACAGGAGATGTCCAGGGGTCCAGGCACCTTCGTACGCCCTAATTTTCCACATGACACTCTGTCTGCTTTCATGTGGTACAACTGCCTGCTGACTTCAGGGGTGATGAGGAGAAAGACTTTAGGTCTAGTAGAGTATGGTGGGAAACCATCGCCATGGCTGAATTTAGGAGACGGTGTAATGCAAAAGCTGCCGCTCCAGTGAATGGTCTCATCAGAAGATTCATGCCTAGGCATTGTGCGAGGTGATGAACTGTCTGTCAGTCACTGACCACAGAGACTGGTTGTCATCTTAGCTATTAACATGAGTTAGGAGAAGAGGAAAACATCAGCTGAGCGTGCCCTCTCTTGCAGGGCATCACAACACAAAGAATGAATTTTGCATCCAGCACATAAACCGCTGTTTTTACTAAATGCAAATAAATCTTCACTGGGCTGCAGACAAAGCCTGTGAAAAGTCTGAGATGGCCCCCAGCCCTATCATGTGCCCACCTGAGCTGGCACAGACCCCTGGGGGTATCTCAGTGGCAGAAGATGTTGCACTCCTGTTAATTCATTACTGCCATCCTCCTTCCCCAGCCGCCAGCGCTGCAGCTCCGCTAGCTCCAGCTAGCTCCAGCCACGATTAATTGGAAGATCTCCCACTGACTCCTGATTAGCTGCTTTTGATTAGGGTTTAATGACTTCACTCGGGCCTCTAATTCACAGGGACAAGCTTCAAAATGCCTGCGAACTACTCAAACAGAATTACATTTTCTCCCACCCTGAAGCCACCACTCAAGCTCTGCATACACAAGCACTGCTCCTCTGGACCCTGCACAACCTGCTGCTCCCAGACCTCCTCTGCTCCTCAGCATCAGGCAAGGTGGAAGCCATGCTGGAGGAAAACTTATTCCAGAAGTGCAAACACAGGGATAGGTATTTCAAAGCCACTTTAGGACTCTTCCACAAAATTCAGTATATTGAATGTAGTTTAATCTCACAACTAAACCATGCCTGGAAATCTCAGGCTAGAGTCAGAACCATAGAACCTTGGGTGACCACCCTAACGCCTAATGGGGCGTTCAGGGGTAGCCAAGACAGACTTTTACCTGACTTCACATCTTCAAGGACTGCAAGAACTGGTGTGATCCGGCCCTTGAAGGAGAACAACAGTGGCACTGCACATTGGCCTAGACATCTCTTTTCTAACTGGTGTGTCCAGATCCAGGATTTAGGAATGAACAAAAGTATCATTTCTGTATAGCTCTGAATGCTGGAAAGTTTTGGCTTGCTCTCCCCCTGACACCATCTTCTCTCTCTCTTTCCTTCTCCGTCGCAAAACTCTTGTTCAATGCCTGAAGAAAGAGAATAGGCAGAGGTGAGCGAGTTTGCTCTGGCAGAGAACAAAGGTAAAACCAGGCACTGCACAGCTGGCTGGCCCAGCCATGCTACTGGGAGCTCTGGTATCCCCCCTACTCCCAGGGACCAGCACTTGCATCTCAACTTGACCTTGGAGGCTGAGCCGAAGGTCATGTCACACTGCCTGCCTTGTCACCAGCCAAGGAGGTTGTAAACACTGGTTTCAGAGGCTGCTTTGCCTTTTGAAGATCTGAAAGTGCCTTTATCTTCCCAAGACATGCATTAATCTATTAACTACTGGTGCAGATACGGGGATGAAAAGAGGCTTGGGGGGAGGGAAAAAATAAAATAAAATAAAATAAAATAAAATAAAATAAAATAAAATAAAATAAAATAAAATAAAATAAAA
>Ga0065711_1041658_pt1 | contig 15979 bp, 13 predicted proteins | sample Hoacrofraction12_FD_59098 | JGI IMG/M metagenome (GOLD analysis project Ga0065711, IMG submission 59098) | Hoatzin crop microbial communities from Cojedes, Venezuela - Epithelial fraction 12 v2 (version 2) | ecosystem: Host-associated > Birds > Digestive system > Esophagus > Crop | place...
GGGAGGAGGAGGGAGAAGAAAAAGACTTTACTGATAGCACAGCCGAGACCAGCATCTACTTCTTTCAAAGAAAACTTTTATGGACAGTATAGATTTATCGCAGCATTCCTGCACTTTCTTGCTTAGCTCTTTTGGTGCCATCTGTACATACAGCACGCCCTTCTGGAAGCTTGCAAAGGCATCCAGCTCACAGAACATTCTTTAAAGCAGGTTCTCACGGGTAACTTGATGATTTTTTAAAAAAGATCTTCTATTAAACACAAAACAAGTAACTCCCTCCACCACTCAGTGAAAGGGCGAAAGTCTTCACGGGCAAGTGTGGGGGCTGGGACAACCCAGCTCTACCTGCAAGTAGAGCAACTTTTCTGAGGTCTCCTGACACAGGAGATACTGTAGGTCCAGCATGGAGATCTTTCACAGCCCTATTATCTACTATTACTCCCCCTGCAGCTTCTTATCAATCATCCTTTAAAATGATTTCAGTCTCCTCAGCCTTACTTTTTACCTTCACAGTTGCAGACCTCTTCCAGCTGCTGCTGAAGCTGAATCTGCAGATCAAGGTTTTGAAATTGCACAGGCAAGCATAAGCAGACATCTCAGCTCTCATAGTTGGCAGCTAGACAAACAAGTATAAATTATGGTTAGTTACTAAATTTTCACTTGAGATGGTTTTAAATATAAGTCTTTACTTCTAGGAGTATTATCACATCTTTTAGTAGGGACAGAATCAGGTCTTAGCTTCAAGGATAAACAAAATCCAGACTTTGAGCCAAATTCTACTTAAGCTTGTTTGTTTGGGTTTTTTTTTTCTAGCCAGGAATACGCAGAAATTCAGCCAAATGGGTAAGACTTTAAATTGTGATTCATGTAGACTTTCTGTTTTGGGTTTCTAACAGTACATAAGATCTATTTTACAGCAATTTCTATTCCCCTTCAATAGCCGGGCTGGGGAAGAGGGGCTGCAGGGGAGAGCTGGTCAGCACGTGGAAAGCACCGACTCCGAGAAGGATTTCAGGGATTTTGTGGTCTGGTTGCTGCCCGCTGGCCCAGGGGTGCCCCGGGTTCATGCAGCACACGGGCACAGGTGTGGAGAGCAAGGCAGCAAGGCAGGGCCGGGAGCAGCGATTTTTCCGTGGAAAGCAAACAGCTAGTAATTCTTCTGAATCACCATCATGATGTAATTGGCAATTTCATCTCCTCCTTGCTTCATTCAGGGCAACTCCCTAGTGCATCGTGTTTTCTCAAAGGATAGCTTCTATCAGTTTTAACTACATTGTAATTTAATAGGTCAAATATATTTCTGCTGACCAGAACGGCTGTATTTTCCAATTAATTCAAGCATAATGAGGTTCACATATAAAATCTGGTTTTGAAAATTAATATTTTCATTGCAATGACCCTCAGAGAGCTACGACTGGGATTCCATCAGGCTGCACACTGCATAACTGTGCAGATCATAAGTTACATGAGGCACAGGCTGCCAAAATACACAAGTCACAGTAATAAGTGGAAAGCACACGGATGAGAGGAGGCAGAACTGCGCTCTGCTGGAAGGGAATAGCGCATTTGCAAATAGAAATCTTTGATTTTTGTTCTGGATGAAGCATACAATATAGTCAAGCAAAAGTCACAGTAATCAATGGGTATTCTAGAACATGTATGTGAACTTGTGTGAGTCAAAACCATTCTTTGAGCAGGATCCTTGAGAATTTAGTAGTCATATGGCAGGCTTTCTGGAGCTTTTTTGACATGCTCAGTAATGTGTTGGATTTGTTCATAAGATGGCTGAAACTTTCCTTTTTAAGAGGAGAAAAATCACCCAACAAAAGTTCCCTTTGGTAAGTTAAAAGTCCACATCGGTAATTTAGTTTAACAAGGAGTAAGGTTGTTGTACTGGTCCTCAAGTACAGAACTTGTCAGTGAAAAGACATCCCAGCATCTTAAGAGATGCAGCTGCGGTACAGGGCCCCAACGACCACAGCTTGATCCTACAGTGCCACCAGGAGGAAAACAACCAAATGCCTCTATAAAACCAACACAGCAAGACATCAACAGGTTTTTACAAATCATACTGAAGTAACAACTTCCAAAACTCAGCTTAGCAGCAGTACCTGGTTGAGAACTTTTAAATCACCTCTTAAATCATCTCACAAAATTACATTTTCTACTGGCCACCATAGATACTTCACGGTCCTCAATCTGACAGATTTCTCAGTTGTCTTACGACTGATGTTTGAACTGGATACTGTGTAAATAGGATGTTCAGAAAACCAGATATTGAGCATTGCAGGGGCAAGCCTTGTACGCTATTTACACTGAAGCAGGAACGCAGCTATAAAAAGGGTCCTTATGCACGCTATACGAAAGCCAGAGAGCAATGTACTATGTAATCACACCATGGATCCCCTTGCAGCACCCATTTCATCTATAACCATTGCAACACTGCTGAATCTAGCAATAAATGTCAAGCCTAGGAGCGCTTTCCAGAAACCCAAGCGCCCAGGGAAGTCAGGGCTCAGTGTAACAGCAGCGGTAGTACCTGAGAGCCCCTGGCCCCGAGCTGTATGTCCAGTGCAAAGCCAGATGGAGAATGTGTCATGCTGGAATTGAAGCTATTACACTGAAGCAGCTTTTACTTTCTGCCAGATTACTCATCCCGTTGATCTGCGGTTGAGGGCTCCAGAGCTCATGAGCTGGTGTGCAGGGAGGTGCAGGAGGTCTGAGACAGAAATAAAGACTTTGCTCTCTGGTGCCTTGATGCCCCCAGCGTGACCCATCCTGGATTCTACCTGGGATACGAGCTGCACTGCCTTCCTACCCCTCTGTCATGTTAACGGGTTTCAAGGAGTCTGATAGGCAGCAAGGGGTGAAAGCCCTCCCATCAAGTCACGAGGTTCAGAGCGGATCCCCTTGCTCTCTGAACTCCTTCTCAGAGAGAGGAGCCTAAGTGCGGCTGGATCCACTCCTTGGGCAACAGTTCATGTCTAAGGGGTTAAGTATGTACCCATTTATCAGCCAACGGTTGCCTGTCAGAGCCCTCCCAGGGACTTTCATCAAGACAGTTTTGCAAAGCTGAAACAACAGGCAATTTATTCAAGTGACAGATATCACAGATATGGCATTGCTGTTGATAAATGCACTATCCACAAAAATTGAGCTGAAGTTAATAGTTCGGCGCTTTAGCTAATAATATTTTCCTGTGGATACATCCGACAAAGTTGGAGGTGCGACTCTTACCAAAAAGGCATCCCTTCTTGAGGGGGAAGAGAGGTTCAGGCCCATCAACCTGTTCATCAGGTAAGGTTTTCGTTTGACGACTCCTCCAAAAGAGTGTTTTCAAGTGCCAGTTTTATGCTTTTGAAAAATCTTTGGCAAATCTTGGCGAGGTGGGACTAAGTCAATTATTATGTGTCGATCGGCTTTCGGCATAACATGTTGTGTCATCAGAAGTGGGACTCAGCGGTTCGGCACACCCTCGGGGCCGGGAGCTTCGCAGGGGCTTACCAGAGGTCTTTTGTTCTTCAACTGAAGCAACAACCAGCTGTGAAGCCTTCTGTTGGGCCATCACCGCTTACTTCTGTCTGATAAGCCAACCTCCTTGTTCAAGTGGAACCACTCCCTTTTGTTAACGCTTCGGTGTTTGACACACGAGTCCGTGCAAGTCCTCCTCTGGCACCAACAAGTCCAGCAAGGCCACCAACCCACACCCTCCAGCCAGCCCAAACTACCAATGCCCAGCACACCCGTTCTCTGTAAAGCTTTCTCACATTACAGCCTTGAGAAGAAGGCTTCATTCTGGGAACATTATTTCATTAAATTCTCTTTTTTTTTTTAATTGGTATAATTTGTACAGAAATATTTTTACTTTTATGTACCTCACGCTGTTTTCTTTAGCATGCTGTTCTGTAATGAGAACCTTACAGCTTTTGAAAGAGCAGCATCTATTAATCAAAGAGCAGCAATGGGAGAGGGCAGCATTAACATCAGATCTAGAAGTTATTTGTGATATAAAACTCATTCCACTGCATTAGGACCATTCTCACTCTCAGGTATACGTTGACCATTCACACTGACAACATGTTAGTAGGACACCCCGGTCTCCACCTCCACCCCTCCTCAGGCACTGTGCTTGCCAGCTGGTTATCACAGGGTGGCAAGCGTTTGTTTGGACACTTCCTCCTGTGGGTCTCGGTGTAAATTTATGGATCCTGCCTGTGTTTCTGTAACTGTTCTTTCTCTAACCAGCTTGCTTCCTCCTCTAATGCAGAAGAGATGTATCTGTGAAACAGCAGTGAAATGCTAAATATCAGCATAATACTGAACTGAACACGAAAGGAAAGCGTTTCCTGCCTTGATGCATTTGTTTCCTCCTCTTTATGTATTTGGTTTTTAGGAATTAAACAAGCACTGGGCTTAATTTAGGCACAGGTGTTGCGGGCAGCACAAGTGCCTGTGAAGACACTTTATCACTTTCACATGGGAAAAACCATTTTGGATCCCATTCTCACATTGCCTGTAATCATCTTTTATGGCACTTACAATAGCAGCTACCTGCCAGCTACCAGAAATTAGAAGCTTTTGTAACAGACAAAGGAACTCTGCCAATACCAGCGTTAACCTTCTAGCTCTGCGTACCAAGGAAATGTGACCTCCGAGTTCAGCAAGCAACAGGCACAACTGTTGTACAGGGACAGAGCGAGAAGGGAACCTTTACACGCGTCAAAGCCAGTGTGCATTAACCAGGATACAACATTGGCAGGAGGGCAAACTCAGCCTATAGGTAGCCACTTTTACGATGCAGCAGAACAGTCCTGTCCCCCCGTGATAGAAATAGTACACGGAGACAAGAGGGAATAGTCTACCTACACTTCTGCGAAATGGGACATACAAGAGATGTTTCGTGTAGTACTATTCAGAACGATAAGCAGAGCTCCCACAACACCGCTATCCCTCTGGAAGGAAAGGGAGAAAGTGAAAACCACGACGGACGAGATGGGCACGACAGAGCCCTGCCGATGGCCGGGCAGCGGCCCTTTGGCTGCAGAAGGGAGCTGACTGCAAAGCAGCAGCAGGGACCAACAAGACCCAGAGTGGCTGAAGGGAAAACACACAGGTGACAAAACGTCTCCCTCCAAAGCTGACAAAACATTTTAGGATTGTAGGATAACGCAGGTCAGAAAAGATCGCAGAAGTCATCTAGTCCATCCAGGATTCCCACTCAAAGGAGAGTCAGCTGCAAGGTCGGATTGGGTTACTCCAGCCTCTACGCTCCTGCATGCAGGCAAACACCCTAGGAAACTGAGCCTTATCTTCCAACCTGACCATCCCAAAGAGTCCAAAGGTCCCGAGGGCAGTCAGGGCAGTCAGATGGAAAGGTTCAGGCAGATATTAGGCAGAGAACATGCTGCCCGCCGGCAGGGAGTGCGAAGCGTTGCAGCTGTACATGGAAAACCCATCATGAAGGCATTCCCTTGATGAGATGCTCCAGCTGAAACAGACGCTGGAGTTCAGTGATCCAGGCAGCAGCATAACACAAAAGTGTAAAATCAAAAGGGTTTGTCCTTTCTCCAGTCTTGTTAGAATCTCTCTGCTGCTACCGATTGATATATTATAGCATGGGGCATCCACATTACTCATACTAGCATTTTCTTCCCTTATGCTCATATTAGAGATGCTGCTTCTACAGTACACAATTATATATTTAGAAGTCAAAATAGTAGGTGGTCTAGCTGAACGCAGGGAATTAACCTATGTTTAACTGCAAAAGCCATAAGACCAGCCAATCTTTTTGGTTCATTTCTATGTTGCAATAGCTTTCTCATTCTCTCCCGGGCCCAGACATCTAGCCCACAAATATATTTGGCTAATAGGACACAGCAAATATGTCCTTTATCCAAAAAGATAAAGATTTGTAATAGTTTCCTCATTTTACAGTGATGTCAGGAGTAAAATTCCTGGATGCTACATGTAAGAGGAACTCCTGCTCCCTCCCCTTCTTTGAGGCTCACGAGGACTGAGCGTTCAGAGTGGCAGCTTGCCACCGGTACACACACACATCTTTCAAAAAGCTTTGCTGAAAATATACATGAAATCCACAACTCAGACTCCCCGAAAAAACTTTCAGCAACTCTTTGCCGCAGGACTGATCAGTATGGCAAAGACCAGACCAAACCAGAGAGCCACCACACATCTGTAAGGCACTGGTTTTTCAGGCGATGTTGCTGAAAGCTCCTTGAACAGGAAGCACTGGCCACAGCATGGACTGGCACAACTGCATTTACAGTGGGAATTTTCTGCAATTACAACAGGATTATACGAAACAATAAAGGGTCTGTGAATCTAACTCATTCTCCTAAAGTCCTAGCAGTTGTACAGTGACTAGTAAGACCCAAATGCTACTTTTGTAATGGTGGTTTTAAAGCAAGAAGATATAGCTGATGCACGAGCCTTTTCCCACTGGGATTGGTGTGCATTTGGGAACATTCAGATCTACATTCGATAAGACAACCTCTGCATTTAGAGATCACGAAGCTTACCTAAAATGAAAACACGGCCAGTGCATTCTGAGATATATTTCCCGAATGAGTCTGAATCAGATGCATGAAATGCAGCTCTGGAAGCTACAAAGCTCATCAAGCCCAAGCTAGCTGACAGGGAAATACTTTAAAAGCAGGATGCTGTTTGATTAGACTGACAACTGATTTTCTAATCTGGGTAAACAGACACCACCTGTTCTCTCCTAAAAAATGTGGTAACATCGACAAATAGGAACAAAGGCTTCGTTGTTCACCTTGAAGCACTGCCAGCTTCTGAACAGGAGAGTCTGCTTTTCTATATGGTATTTGAAAATTGGGTTTAGACATGATTACCCTACCTGTCCTTGAAATACTAATCCCATTTCAGCTACGATTTCAGCAGAATCTACAGTGGAGTATGTGAAACCTGCTGTTTTCAATGGCAAATGTTCGAACTACTGGTGTTGGTGCAGCACTCTTCTGTGCTGCGAAAAATTTCAGACCCTCAGGTGTGATTTTCATACAATTTATGACTAACCCCTGCAGAGTGCTCACCTGGGCTACAACTGTTGGAAGGACATGGGCTCTGGTTTACAGCCACCTCCTCCACTTGAGACAGGACAGCCAGAGAACAAACACTGAACAGTGCTGTTGCACTCCCAAATGTAGTAAAACTAGGAGACTGAAGACAACATCCATTTGAAAAAAAAATAATTACAGAGACATACCTGATTTGATTTCTACCATGTACTCAGGATTCGGCCCTAAATTAACATTTGTCTTAAATGTTATGCTCTCCATCTCCAGGGGCAGGGAGCAGGAAGGCAGCACTTAACAGCACACAACATTCGGGTGATTCCTAGTTAAGAATTCACGTGGTACAGTGTGGGGGGGTGTGGAAATCATAGTTCAAGGTTTTAAAGGCGCATAGTACTCATGCACATTAATTTCTCAGTCTCTTTGGTTCTTAGACAGACGAGGAAGAGTCAAGACCTTGGCTACCTGAGACCCTGCAGGATCCAGAGCTGCCAGGGAACACTGAAAACTCAGGATGAAACCGGGAAACAGCAGCAGCAGCAGGAGGTGACTGAAGTTACTGACAAAGCTCCATTCCTCGCAGTGGGTTACGATTTTATCCTAGGAGGGGAAAGAAATCAGAAGAGGGGAACGAGTTGCCGGAAGCCAGGTTAGAAAATTCAAGAAAGCAAACCGGCCTTTTTGACTTCAAGATGCCAGAGCGATGGGCTCACACGTGCTGTAGTTTGGTTTTTTACGACTGAAGAACAGTACCCTGCAAACTTGTGTACCTACTCAAGGGAAGTTTTACAGTTTAAATGGAAGGAAATAAAAAGTTGATGTGAACATCTTGTTTATTTAACAAACATTCCTGCGAAACCCCCACCTCTATTCAGACCTAAATTTGAAACTCTGTTGCCACTCAGCTCTGCAGAAGACAGTTCACCTCTTTGTTCAAAAGTAAAAAATAAGATAGTGACTGTAGCAACACTTAGCGGACAGTTGGAAAATTCATGTTCCCTTTAGAGGTACATGGCTACAAATAATCCTCTCCTCTCTAAGGAAAACACTTTTCATACTCCTTTAGCACAACTGGCTGGTAGAGTTTGGAGCCAGTCCACCTGTCCATCCTACCGGACTGAGAAGTATTTTAAGCATCAAAAGATAAAAACATGGTTCCAACTCTTGCTTTGGTGGGGGCTGATTTAAAACACGTTATAAGTTAGTAACTTTCCTGCAGGCAGCGTACTGTTTCACATACAGACCTGAAGGCAGCCGCAGCCGCCTGGGAGTGTGAAAATGACAGTGATCCATCTGGTATCACGCCCTCCTCAAAAAGCTCTCTGCAGAGCAGAAGGTGAAACTATCGACAGGAAAAGGAAAGGAAAAAAGAAGGGGGGGGGGGGAAGATGGGAATCTGCTTAAAAGACAAACCACACCTCCGCAGAACGCAACACCTTGAACACGCAGAAGAATTGACGCCTTCTCATCCCCAGAGCTGTCTAACACGTCAGAGAAGCCCCAAGTAGAACTGGGATGCTGGGGTGTGAAGTTTTGGTCAGTACCAGCGCAGGCTCCAGCACCCAAGGCTTCACCCTCCCTAAATAAAACACAGCTTACAGAACAGCACTTTTTTGGGGGGGAGTGAGGGAAGAAGGGACTGTGCTTCACAGCTTGTAGTTTCACCACGAAAGAGGGGTGTTACACACAACGGAACAGGGGGTTGAGGGGCTCTGGAAAGAAAAGGAAAGCGTGTGGGTCACAGCTCAAAACCACACCAGGTCCCAATTCCAGCGTTAGCAAAAGCGTACTTAGAAGCAGCCCCCCGCTGCGTCTTTTTGACTGAGCAGTGTTGAGAGCATCTCTACCATTTATTTTTCTTGGCACTTTAAGCAGTCTTGCAGGAATATATATTAGAAAGCTGAAAAAACAAAGAGCTCAGGCTACATTTCTGAATTAAATAACCATTTCTCCTTTATAAATGCCAAATGCCACCCTAACATCTAGAAGTAAGATCCCACAATCCAGCTGCTTGCCCAAGTCTATGTTAAATTACTTTACATGTGGAACAATGAAAATGTTCAGTGCAGGGCTCTGATTTTCTCACTTACTCTTCATATAGTTGTCACAATAAGTCCCTCACCACCAAATTTCTGGAACCCAGAAAAGGGCCTCATTAAGGTGAAACATTGTCAAAAAAGGAGGAAAGACTGCTAAATTTGTTTCAGCGAGAGCTGCAATGAGCAATACGCAGGCTTTACCCTGCAGTTCAGAACAAACTTCGCAGTCCCTGGGTCTAAGACATCTACTCAGTTTTCCTTTTTTAGTTCACACTAGTGCAGCACAGAGAAGAACTCTAGCAAAATTCCCTTGAGCCAGTGAGGCTTTCTGTAAGTGAGCAGGTTACAAGAGCTTACCGTCATTTAAAGATATTTCACTTGCGTTTACAACTTCTAGTAATCCAATACGCAGAGTCTGTTGCATATAAAAAGAAGCAAGCCAAGCAAACCCACGCTTACGTAAGTTTTTCTCTGAATAGTAGCTGTAGTTTTTGTTCTGCTCCAGTACTCACAGCGCCTTCTGATACACTGCACCTAGTTTGATCCTGACGGTTGAAAGTTATAGTACTTAACTTTAAAATTATAGCACATAAAAGCATAACCTATACCTGAAACTTCAGAGAGGAACTTTTTATTGTCTGCCCAACTGGCTGCTGTTCCTTCGCTAAAATGTTGTAGTTTTTGAGCACAGTTCAATTGGTTATCACACACTCCCTGCCCTTTGCAGTCTTGCTTGCACCGGAGTCAAAAGCAAGGACACAGTTAATCAATCCAGGTTAACAGTACTAGCAGCATATATTACAGTACTTAAGGTAATGAAACACAGCTGTACCGTGCTTGTGCCTACCAACTTGTGCTGTCCAGCAACCAGCATTTCGCATTTCGTATGTAAAGACACTTCCCATCTGCCTAAGTGGAATATTATTTACTGCTGAATACTATTCTGCATGAACAGCAGAAAGCTAAGTGAGAAAATACATAATAGCTTTTGGGGTTGTTTTTTGTTTGTTTTTTTTTTTTTTTTCCCAGAAGTAAGAGATTCACTGAAAGAATAAATCCTTTTTTAAAAAGGTAGTTAATTTTGAACATTTTTGCTTTATCTTTGAGGTATCGGCTATAGCCAGTTCACTCAGGACTCTATCACAAGGTGGAGACACTGAAAAAATCAGGACAACACAGAAACAAAGGCCTTGTTATGTGAATCTAGTACTAGCACTTATGATTAATTTTACACTTAAAAAATTCCATCTTTGTTTTCAAGGTAGCTTGCTATTTGTTAATAGCATAAATATAATAACAGAAAACATGGCAAGTGTGAGAAGCTTTTTGACTTTCCTGTACCCACTCAAGAAAAAAACGTAAGAATGTTTTTATCAGACTAAACTGTGCTGCTATGCTACATCCCTGGCATACAGGAGGGGTAAATGAAGACAGACATGAATTCTGTATGAGATAACTTATTTTATTTATTCAATTCTCAACTTAATTTTGATGCTAAAAATTGGTCAAAGGCACTTCAAAGAAGGTACTTAAGAAACAAATCCTTACGGTGATCATTCCAGACAAGTCACCAACTTACACCTGCCAGTAGGGACACGACTACCTATAACTGCAAAGTGAAACATTCACAGGTTTTAAGTGGAGCATACTGTCCAGCAGCAATATTCAATTCTTACAGAGCATTAATAACATTTGTGGAGTATTTTAAATACAACATGGTAAAACAAAGCAAATTACACTTTCGGAGTTCCACAGAAGTTCATCTTGACAGAAGAAGGACAAAATTGCCTTTCCAAGTGGTCCTGTATTGAGGGATCTATTTTCAGCTGTGCGTACACCATGAACAGCAGCAGCAGGTACATCAGAGAAATAACCCACATTTTTCCGTCATACAAAGATAAAACGCCCTGCTCAGATAGCAAACTGTTGATAAGAGGTCTATCAGCTACTCACTAAAATTTATACTTCTGGAAGTGTAACAGAACAAATTGCAACATGTGAAGAAAAAGTGATTTTTAATATATCCCCACCAAAGCAAAACAAAGAAGTGTCCTTAAAGGCAAAAGGTACTGGAAAAGCAGCTTCCACAAAATGAGAGATTGTGCTAACATCACCACCATTTAACCTCTTCAGTAAGACCACTATAGACTGCAAAAATTAACTGGAATGAAAGAGGATTAAAATTGGTCTTTTTCTGCAAACAAAGATTAAAACTACCCTCTGACTAAGAGTGGTGATCAGAAGGTAACTGTTCGGCATTCTCATTTCTTCTTCACTAAAAAATACCTAACAAGGTTAAAATGTTACTCTGTTACACTAAGTGACATTTCTACATCCAAATGCAAACAACTGCTGCCTAGTCATTTCAAGAAAACTAGTTCAAAATTTTTAGAAGGGACATTTAAATCACTACAGTGCCAAAGGAAGCTTTCAGTTTTTATAAAATTAAGAAGCATCTTTTAGAAACAAAACAAAACCACAGTGCAATAATCAGTATAGCCTAAGAGAGCCTATCTTGCTGTGCTTCAGAAAGGTCTATCTACCTGAAATACAGTAGCCTCTTTCGGCTGCAGAAATACTCCCAACTCAATAAATACTTTCTCAAAGCACAAAGAGCCAAGAGTGAAATAACAAACTACTCATAGTAGTGTAATATTGTACATGAAAATTATACTAACTTTTCACATTCCAACCTTGTCTAATGAAGCTTTTGAAGTGAGTGAGAGACAAACCAGTATTTCAGAGGTATGAGCTCACTGTTATGGCAATACAATTCAACAGAGAACAACAGTCCTCTGTTACAATCACAGAATGTAAAAACTGATACTTTTCTAGCTTGTCGGGAAGGAGGGGAAAAAAAAAAAAAAATCCTTTGCAGTGCTGTTAGAGAGGCAAAAGAAATAAATTCAGAGGCCTAACAGCAAGGGCACTTTAAAACAAAGCAAGAATGGATGTTTGAAGAAAAGCCTACTGTTACTTCTCCAGACAGGCCACCTCTTTATCACAAGTTAGTATGTTCTTAGCCTTATTCCCTCAAGGAATAGAACTTGTTCCTTTATTTCTCCATTCCCTCTGAGGTCCTGCATGTTTTGTGGAAAAAGACATCCCTGCCCCACTCTGCTAAACCCACAGCCCACAGCTGGGCAGCAGACAATTACAACCCTGCTGAGAAAAGGCTTCCCTGTGAGCTCAGCAGTGGCTGGTTTGACTTGCCACCTCAGCTACCAGCCTGTGTGGAGCTCAGACATCTCACTACCTGCTTCCTCTTGTCCACCTGAGACTTTTGCGTGATGAAACTGAAAACCCAAAGAAGATAGTCAGGATAATAAGGAACACGAAGAGGAAATTATGTTATTTCACAGGGCAGCACAGGGCCAACATAGGATACAAATCTGCAGAAAATATGCAAGATTAGTTCTGCCCGTTGTGAATAAAATCTTTAAATCCTCATGGATGAACTGAGGAAGAGAGCAGTGATAAAGGAACAGTACCGTACCGTAGCTCAGTAGATCTACATGGGCTGAATGTACACAGAGAGAAAGCTGGGATCTTGATTTGATTTTAGAACTTCCTTAAGTATTCCAGCAAATTTTAATTGCATGTTTGAACAATGCCACTGGAGTTATCAATACCACATAGGTTTCATAATATTATTGGTTTGTGTTGCACATGGGATAAACATTGAGCTCACAGAAGGAAGCACCTCTCAGCACAGCACCCTCCATTCTCCTCTGGACAAGCATCCCTCTGACTAGAGCAAACTGGATACTTTTTCCTTTTTTAAACAAATGCAGTTCTAGTTTTCTACTTAAGTCAATTAACATAGAATAAAGCTTGTGTCCCTTTCAGTACTTCAGAGGCAGTCTTGTTCATAAAAGACCAACAGATTTAACCCTGCAGGAACTGTTAATTTAACTAATACTTGTACATGAACCCAGCCTATATTCAGGCAGAGAAGATGTCTGCAGTATTTCAACTCCATGAGATCCATCAGTAATTGCCATCATGCTGCAGAGCAACAGTCAGAAACAAAGTCGTGACTCTTTCCTGTTGGACAACAGATAGAACCCCAATCTGTACAAGAACTATCTTTGGAAAAAAAAATTCCAGTACTTTATGGTAACATCCTCTTCCAGGAACATCCTGAAGGACAGCAGTAGTAAATAAGGCTGTCTGCTACCAGTACGTGCCCTTTCCAAAACAACGACTGGAGGTAATTAGGTTATGTCCAATTCATCAATATGATGAAGGTGAAAAGTTATAAAAAGATGAAGAAACTTTTGTTCAAGTGTGGAATAAAGACACACTACACGTCAAGCTTAACCCCATGCCCCACACTGCTATTCACTCAACTGGAAAAAGAGAAAACCAGAAAGTTTTATATTAACTATATAAAACATAGGCTTGACCTCTGAAAATTTTTCAGTAATTAGAACACCTGTTTTTGTCCCACACCAAGAAAGTGTTTTCAGTTAAGAGGCAGAGATACTCATAAAGTAGTGGAGAAAGTTAATGTACTTTGAAAGATTCCTGCATTCAAGCTGGCTTACCTGAATAACTGTATACTTCAGCTTCAGAGAGAGTGAAGTAAGGATCATTTAACACTTCGTTCTGAAAAAAGTAACAAGAAGCAGATACAGAAGAATTTTAAAAGTGGAGAAAAAACATGTTCAGAAAAGTGAAATTAAGTACTTTAGCCAAATAAACTGTATGTGTAGGGAAGCAGTCAAATCGGCCTTGCTGCAGTTTTAAAGTAGGACTTGTTTGTATCTGCAAAATTTTAATGAACAAGGTAACTCCACAATCTCAAAGTATAGTGATGTGAAAATTACATGGAAGCAAACATTGTAATACTGGCCCAAACCAAATTATTATAATACCATTGTAACTTCACTAAGATACTATTCTTTCTGGTTTACATGGAAGGTGTGATGGAAGACAAAAAAGCATCTGCCTTATCTTATGCTGAGAAATTTTGAGATGAACTTTTATATTCATTCAACCAACAGGATAAGTTAATACAAAAAAAAAAAACCCAAACAACCCAAAAACCCACAGGCAAATATGTAAGCAGCTTGCATCACCTCAGCAATTTAAATAATAGCAACTATTTCTATGTTTCTCCCTAAAACAGCAGTGATCCAATTTCATAATGTTTTGTACAATAAAGACTTCAAAAAATTAAAAATAATTCATAGCAGTGAATTCCATTTCTGAAACAGTTCAGATTAATCTTTTTGGTGGATCTCTGCCTATTCATAACCAGTCGGTCATTAAGGCAAAGCAGACTTGACACACTATTTTCAGGCCTCTCCCTTCCTTATAGCACAAGGTAGACAGAGTTACTTCAAGATATTGAGAGTATTAGAGAAAGCCATCATGAAAGATTTGATTATGCAGCATCCAATTTCTAATATTAGAACTGAACTAACAGAACATCTGGAAGTAAATAGAGAAGAACAGAAAAAGGAGCAGAAATACTGTATGATTATCTTTGAACCCGTTCACTACGTATTTTTATACAAATTCTTCCAGACATTAGTGTACCAGAACAATCTCCTATTTCACAGCTTTAGGGCCCCAAATCTTCACAAGCAGGGCTGCAAGGTCACACTATCCTGAACAGTCAGAGCCAGCACTGGACTCTGTCATACACAGACAGCGACAGGAAGTACTGCCAACGTGATTTTTGAAATAAGAATCACCATGAGTAATTTTAGTCCACAAGCTTCATGCAGGAGTTCGAGGAGACTCTTATTCATTGTACTGGCTTCTTTTCATTTTCTTCAAAGTCCAATTAATTCTCAGAAATTTTTTGCTTTAGCTTTTGATTATCCTCCAGTGCTTCATTTTTGCTCTGCTCTTCTGGATTCTTTGCCGAATCAGGATTATACCGATACAAATACCCATATGGACGGAGATGATAAATCAAATATTCCAAGTGATACATAGTCACGGAATCAACATAGTGGAATGAAACTGCTAGATCGGAGCAGCATCCAGGACCCTGAAATACAAAACAAGTCAAAATAATCAGCAAGAATTGCAAAGCGTGCCCTGGATTGAAGATCCAGGAAAAATTCAATATACATACTTGACTTCATGGTAAGAAATTCACTATCATCAGTCATTCACATACTTCAAAACTTACTGTTAGGCAAGGAAAATGCATCAGCTCTATCTGCCAAAGCATCTTTCCAAAATAAAGTCAGACAAAGTATTTTGATTCTGTAATCAAGCCTGTGAAAAAACTAGCTGCCCGCATTAATATCAGAGATTTTTTGCTTTTCCATATTTCTTTTAATATGTTGGTGTTTAAACAAAACCAAGTAGCAGCAAGGAGGTCTAAATGCACTGCATTCATATATATAACAACACATGCTTGCTATTCATGGCACCATCCATCCAGAGTATATAAGTCAAACGTGTGTGTCCGCATGCACCTGTGTGTGTGTTCACACATTATAGATTTTGACAAGATTGTCAGTATCTAACTTCCTACACATAAAAAGTTGTAACAAATCATTTTAGAACATTTAAAAAAAATATACTGATTTCATTTACATTAGTAAGCATTTTTAAAAACTAAAAAATCATTCTTAAAACATTCCTTACAACTTGTTTTTCCTAGCCCAGATTGGGTTTTTTTTTCAGCTTTATTGCATAAAAAAATCCAACATCCTATCCTTGATTTTGGCCACTTTGGCTGATCTCAAAGCTAACTGAAAAACAATACTTTTGAAAGTGAGATTATAATCCTAAAAAAGTGCCACATTACAGATTATATGATTATTAAAGTTTACAATGCAGAATACCTTCAGACTGCTTTAATTTTGCTTTAATTTCAAGTAGTGTTCTGCTCACCCACCTCCCCCTTTTTTTTTTTTT
>Ga0065711_1006986_pt1 | contig 15978 bp, 6 predicted proteins | sample Hoacrofraction12_FD_59098 | JGI IMG/M metagenome (GOLD analysis project Ga0065711, IMG submission 59098) | Hoatzin crop microbial communities from Cojedes, Venezuela - Epithelial fraction 12 v2 (version 2) | ecosystem: Host-associated > Birds > Digestive system > Esophagus > Crop | place...
ACCTGGTTTTCCAAGTATTGCCATAATACAAAAAATTGACAGCAACAGGAAGATCTTATTATCAGCATTTTTTGTCTTAATCTATTATATTCATGTTTAGTTTCTATTCTTTTGCTCCTACCTGCTTAGCCTTTTAATGAAATTCTGCGTCTTCTGAGCAAAATGCAGTGTAAGCCAGTGCATGCCACAGAATTAATCTAAACAGAAATCATTTCTTTAAAAGACTGTTTATATTCTGGGTAGTTAATGGACAATATCACCACATTACATAACAATTGCAACAGTTCAATGCATTAAATTTGATTTGAATTTATGATGCTTAAGTGTGCAGGCTACTTTTTTTTTGAAAAAACACAACTTCCGGTCAGGGTTTTATGCAGTGTTTCAGCACTCTTAGTTATGGATAACTGAAATTCAGCTCTGACTTGGGTGTCGTAATTTCTGTGAAAGCATAGCTGCTGCTATGTAATAATTGTCTGGTAATGGTATTGTGTCAGAATTCCACGCACCAGTTTTTTCTTTGATGCAGTTCCATTGTAGCCAGTGGAGTTTACTAGGAATAATTTTTCCCCTTGAGCATAATGTTCAATAAGTAAGTCTCATAACCACAAGGAAAAACACTAACACAAATAAAAGTGTATTCTTTAAATCTAATACTAGTGTTAACTGTTTGTTCTAGGTAGCACTTCAAGAAAGTATTATTTTCCTACAACATACCTGTCCTCTGTCTCAGAGTATTCCTGCATGCTGGGGAAGATGCCTGCCTAATCTTGAACTAGAAAAGATGCATGTGGCTTTCTAAATCTTTACATATCTTTCCTTTGTTGGTACGTATATTTGTAAACTACTGGCACTGAACTCTAGTGTTGTGTCTTTCTTTTGTAAGTAGTGTATCAACCATGATTTATATTTGGATATATGTAAAACTTCTACATTGTTAAAGCTTTAAGATTAAAATCTTTTGAACTCTGAAATCTGTCATTTTTACTATGGATATTTTAGATGAGAAGTGCAAGTAATAGTTTTGTTTACCTTCTGTTTATAAACAAAGCAGATTCTTTAGTTTTCCTTCAGTTTATGACGAACGGGCACAAGCTCAAAATTCTGTCAAAATTCGAGGTTACAATGTCATGCTCACTGGCTTTGGCTATGAATAGAAGTAACTTGCATGTTTACATTTTAATTTTACACTGCATGATTTCCTGATGCTTTTTTGGCTTTACTTTTAGATGTCATTAGTTTGTTACTGTCTCTCTCCGGTTCCTTTTTTTTGTCAGATGCATGATACTATGACATGTGTTTGTAGGCAGTGGTATTTTTACAGGAGATATGAGAAAATGCTTTGACAAAGGAGTAATGAAGTCTAACATGGTAGTTCGTTTTTTTATTTTTTCCTTAAATCAGATGACTTGCATTCTATTACTTCTTTCTAATGAGATGCATATTTTAAACACTATTTTGCATGAAGTCCATTAACCATAGGAATAATTGATTGTAAGTGGTAAAACCTGATAGTGCCTTCTCATTTCTTCAGACAGAAAATATATACAAGCATTGGTCTATTACTGTAATATTTAAAATCAGATTGCAGATATTAAACAAAGGCATATGTCTTAGAATGTATCTCTCAGTAAGCCCCGTTATATGACAGAGTGAGAACTGTAGAAATACTTGCTTTTCATGTTAACACAAAGCCATCTCTTAATTTTCAGAGGTACCTGAATTGATATGAGCAATATAATTTTGTTTCAGGGAAGTACATTGTTCGCAGATCTCTCTCAAAATCGTTTATCTAGCACAATCTGAACAATCTTCCTGTTTAGCTGTATAATATCTAAATTTGGAGTTTAATCTGAATATTAACACAGCCTTTTGTAATAAAAAATAAGATGCTTTACCTGTGAATTTATCATATGTGGGATCTCTGACCATAATGTCTGATTTCTTAAATGCTTTTTTTTCTTTTCTACATAGCACAGGGCAAGATTCCACCCAATGCAACACTGATCTTTGAGATTGAACTTTATGCAGTAAATAAGGGACCCCGCAGTGTTGAAGCATTTAATCAAATAGACAAGGACAGTGACAAGAAACTCTCTGAACTTGAGGTAATGTGATGTAACTAATTTGGAATAAATCATTTCTCATTACAAGAAAGACATAGAGTTGCTGGAGCGCGTCCAAAGAACAGTGAAGCTGGTGAAGGTTCTGTAGAACAAGTCCTGTGAGGTGTGGCTGAGGGAGCTGTGTTTGTTCAGTCTGAGCAAAGGAGGCTGGGGAGAGACCTTATCGCTCTCTACAGCTACCTGAAAGGCGGTTGTAGCGAGGTGGGTGTTGGTCTCTTCTCCCAAGTAACTAGTGACAGGATGAGAGGAAACAGTCTCAAGCTGCGCCAGGGGGAGGGAGGTTAGTTTGGATATTAGCAAAAATTTCTTCATCAGGAGGGTTTGTCAAGCATTGGAACAGGCTGCCCAGGGAAGTGGTAGAGTCATCGTCCCTGGAGCTGCTTAAAAGACATGTAGACGTGGCACTTAGGGACGTGGTTTACTGGTGGACTTGGCAGTGTCAGGTTTACAGTTGACCTCAATGATCTTAAGGGTCTTTTCCAACCTAAATGATTCTATGACTTGTGAAACTATAGGTATAGTTGCAGCAGTGTTATCTTTGCATGAGCTGCATCTGTTGCAGTTCGTCATGTAAAGCTTCTGTATGCTTACACAAACTACACTGTGCAATGTTGAAATTTACTTTGATTAGTACACTAGTGTGTCTCAGATTGCTGGGAAATAAACTTCAGATGTGTCTGCACTGGAGACACAATAACTTACATATATACCCCAGGTGTCCTTGAAGACAGCTGTTGAGTACTGGCGTAAAAGCCACAATTGTTGGACTTTTTTTCTTTTCTTCTAGATAAGCCAGTATTTGAAAGAAGAATTTGCAAGAGATGGCAAACAACGTCATCCCTCAGTCCATGATGAAATCTTAGCTGATATATTTAAGAAGAATGACCATGATGGAGATGGTTTCATATCAGCAAAGGAGTACAATGTCTACCAGCATGATGAACTCTAAGTAATTAAAAAAATCTTTGGCTGGTTTCTGGACACTGAATTTTAAATAATAATGCTTTGTCACAGAATTTTTTGTAATTTTTTTATAGTGGCATCTTTTTATATCTCTTAAGGTGACTGTAAAAATGTCATTTTTAACATTTAACTAATAAAATGTGTTAGATATTTCAAAAGAAAGAAATAAAATTGGAAAACATGATTATTATTAGTGGCTCCTGCGTTATGTCGTAATCTGCAGTATTGCTCAGTACTCTTTCCTCATTGTGTAAATTACTCATGAAAATAGTTATTTCTCTCATGTCAAGCACACAAAAATGGTTCCCGTACCCACCGGCATAGTTAGAGCATAACTTCTTAGTCCCCTGTAAAGTAAAGGGGAAAACAGAATCCTAGGAAGGTAACTCTGTTAAACCTCTGCAGGCTTCTAGGCTAGCTTCTTGAGGAATTGCTGTTTGCAGCAAATTTAACTATAAAAGGCCTTAAAATAAATGAATGCCGCCTATGGAATGTCCAGATAAAAACACAAATGTTTTTAAACCAACTTAAAATAACCTCTTTGATGTAATATTGACATGAATAACTTGGTGTTCATGAAAAAGCAGTATTTTAGGTAGATTTTTAAACTTTGAATTAGTAATTTTACTAAGTTAACCAGTTTATTCAGCAGCACCAGGTTAGAAATCTACACTGTCATTATTTACTTGGAGGAGGTGGAAGATGATGGGAGGTACTCTATGTAAACATAAGTAATTATTTGGGCATAATTCTGGTTTCCCTCACTTTGGAAAAATGCAAAGTAGCAAAAGTTAATAGACAGTACTTCAGGCTTGTTAACTGTTCTGCTTATGCAGATACCGTCATAGTACTTGTGTAACATACTTACTCTTCTCATGTGAAAAGCAATGGCCGTATTTATTTCAACATGTAATAATCAGATGTGCACAGTGAAAGTGGCAGCACAAGTAAAAAAGCTTCCATACCTGGGTTATCATTAAAATCATTCTAACAGATAGAAAAACATTTTTTAATTGTTTTCCCAATTTGAAATAGCACGGGGAGAGCTTCAACAGTGTACTAACCACCAGCACTCCCAGTCCCAGTGTTGGACACAATTCCATGGTGGCCTCTGGTGTTTATATTCTCAACAGATTTAATTTTCTGCAGTTCAGGTGTGCCGGTTAAAGACCTTCACCCCTGAAGTCCTTTTGGAAGGATGTAGTTCTGTTATTTTCGTAAGCTTCCCAAACATTTTCTGCTAAGCCATTTTTTCTGAATACGTAAAAGACAGTTAAGAGCAACTGTGATCTAAACTCCCAGTGCAGAAGGTGGACTGGCTGGTACCTCTAGTAATGTCAACAAACTGTTGACATATGGTAATGGCATCCTAAAATGAAACACCTATCCCTAGTTTTAGTTGTTCCCTTTTGTAAATGAAACATTAGACTGAGCTAAGTTTTAGCATGTTTTTTAATCTGATACTTCAATTAAACATGCATGAGAACACTAAATTATTAACAAATATTCTCATTTTACATCATAGGCCAGTGTAGATAAAGGCAACAGTTTGGGGTTTAACAACAAGTTTGTGTAAACAACTTCAAGTTCTATAACATATTTTGACATTAAGAAAATTCAGTTTAAAAGTAAATTTTTCATTATCATGATAATGAGAGGAGAAGGTACTAGAGAGAAGAAAAGTGATATAAGGGAATGCATGAGGGCATTTTCAAGTAAAAGGTCATTGACAGTGAAACATAATTCGAAGATAATAGTATAGTAAAATGCTTTGCACTTTCACTATTTTGCATTTCAACAATTTGAGTCATATTTACTAATTCTGAAAAGTTTGTGGCACAATTACGTCTGTGTCTGCAACAACAGGCACTTACCTAGCTCAGTTACTTTACTCTCTTATGCCAGAGGTCAAAACAGGGCACAGCATGCAGTCGTACGTACTTTTGTCCATTGAAAGAACACTCTAGGCATCCATAGACTGTTTCCCTTTTAGAACTTCCCATTCCACACAGGACACAGGGACCTTTGGGGATGTTGTTATTAAGTAAATTAATTCGGATATGAGACCCTTCTCTGAGATAGCTGGTAGAGAGGTCAGTCGTGCTCGCAGCTTTTTCATAGTAATCTGTAAAAAGGTCCTCCAAGTAAGCATCAGAGTTAGCAATGGCATCCACTACTCTCTTATCTGAAAAAGAACGCACAAAAATAAGGAGCAATGATTTGTCATTACATCATGAACTGTTTACAAAACAATCTGTCAGTCTAATTATGGAAATAACAACTGATTCATGAAACCATTCTAAACATGCCATGTTGTAGATTCCTTCTCATTAAAAGTCCTGTGTGATGAAAACTTTAATTTCACAAAAGACACTGGCAAAAGCCAGATATTTTTGTATATGACCTATATAATCACGGTACTTCTAGAAATGCACCTGAAAGATAGGCATGAGGCAAGCTTTTCAAAAATTGGTGCCAAATCAAATCACAGCTGCATACTTTCCTGTTTAACCATTTTTATTTTTGCATTTTTAGCTTTATTATATAAAAATTATAAATTCACTTTTTTCCCCCTAGTATTTACAAAAAAAACCCCACCAATACTTAAGAGGTTTAGAAAATTGAGAGAACTGAGCCTCTAAACACCCTGGCAAGAAATCACTTTTAGAACTACCTACCTTTTTCGTCTCTCTTTCGGGACTGATTGGTTTAGATTGGCTGACAGAACTTTAGGGAGCTACAGCAGCTGCGAGGTATCATCACACCCACTGAAGGTTTATTCCCTTAGCGTGGACGGGGGCAGCACTGAAGGCTTGGTCCATAAAAGCCCTTTGATCAAGAATGGGATACAGTGGAGCAAGCACACCTATACAGAGCAGCCTTTAGAAGGATGTGTTTACTGCTCAACATTTAACTTCACACTCAGATTTGCAGATTTCCAAAATAATAAGGCCGAGGAGTGTTAAAAGTATAGGATCTTGTTCTGAAGAAAATACAACTTCATACAGTGATGGTCGGTTTTGCTGGATTTGGTGTTCATGCCAGAATGAGACAAGAGAACTGTGGTGGTATCTTGCCCATGTCCCTGCCATGTGAACATATAGCTTGAAGTGTACATTCAAATATTTAAATTAATATTGTTTGACATTTAGTTTGCCCTGAAATGTTATTTATATATTATAACTTGTATTATGTAACACTAGTCATAAATGGCAAGCATATATAAATAGGCTCAATGTTAATTGAAGTTAGTTGTATAATTACTCCATGCCAGTTTATCATCAGCCACAAATTTTTATTTTAAGATCTTTAGAGTTTTAATTAACAGCAATATCATAAATTTCGTTTTGGGGAAAGAGTCACATTCTCAAATATAAATTTTAATGACTTTACAATCTTCTTAATACACAAGAAATTGAGGTACATTTTCAATCAAAATTTTCTTTAAACATTCATCTTGCACACAAATTGAAACAAAAATATAATCCTTGTGCATTAACTAAGATATTTGAATATAAATATCAAAAGTCATACTTCGATGAAAGAGATTACTCTTTAACCTCCTTAATTTGATCAGTGAAGATGATCCAGATTTCTCTTTTTCAAATCCTCCTTTCGAAATTGGAGTCACACAGAGTTCTGTAAAAATTAAAAATGTTTTTAGAATAATGAAATATGAAAGCAGTAATCGCACAACAGAGTTTAGTATAGTTTCTAATCTATAAAGCTAACAGTGATTAAATTCAGCTTTGCTAATGTTTTTAATGGCTAGTACCACTTTGTAATACAAGTCTGCACACAGTAATAGCCCATAGAATCTAGTGACATGGATTCAATGGGAATTTTTAAATGCGGCTTTCAACATACATGAGAGTTTCTTTTGGTTTTTACACAATTTATGGCCATATTAAGGGACTACGACAGTAAGTATATAAATGGAAGTCCCAATTCTGAAGGAGAAACATTTCTATGATCTCATTTGAAACTAAAAATGAAAAATACTAAGGAAGGCTGTGAGTTGCGTAGTCATCTTCCAACACCAAATCAACAACTAAATTTTTTTTTTAATAAAAATAACTATCACCTAAGTTTCTGTCCATAACTTGAAAGAAAACCTTTAAAGTGAAATATAAGGATAATCAGTTACAAGGAACTGAAAAAAACACATTTTAGACTTTCTTAGTTGAGAATTCTCTTTAATTATGCAAATACAAATATCAGCTTCATTGATTATTCCACTGATAATGACTTTAGCAAAAACACTGTGCATGTACATACCATTGCATAAAGGTAAAAAAAAACTAAAACACTTCCAAAATTGAAATTAATGTTGAGCATTATGGAAGTGAATATAAAGAACTACCATACTGTATTATCCCTTTTACTTTTATTCCAGTAATTATACTTGGTTTGGAGTACATTTAAAGTTTTTACAGAAGGGTAAAGGTATCTCACAGTTCAGTAAGAAGGTGCTTTACAATGCAGAGTTCCTGTCATGGAAGGTTTATACTGCGTATGCCGAAGGGTACAAAGCTATTTGTAGCTTCTGTACCATAGCCCTGTACAGATCTGCAGAGAGAGAGAGGACTTCCCTAACCAGGTTTTTTATCTTGCTATTTACAGAAAGCCACAATGTTATAGAGTGGAGCAATTCCTTCAACAGTTGAGTGTCTCTCACAGAGGTCCCTGCGTTTAAATACAAGTGAACCTGGTGGTTAAAACTTTAACATTACTCGAGCTGGCAGGGATTTTTGCATTTGATATTATCAAGTACCAGATCAAACCCTAAAGCTGGCTTTCTAGTTTATTACAAGCAATACTGATAACATTGATGTTATAGGCTACACTTAAATTAGTGCAAATAACATCAATACATAAGTGCTATCCTTTCCCCAAAAGGATGAAATCTTACAGGAGCTATGCAATTTATTTTTATTAGTTTTCAGTAGTCGTGATAATTTCTTCCTAAATATCTTCAGATATCCATATGTGGCAATGATGTATCAGACTGAAATTAAAGCCCCAGCAGAAAAAATGTTATCTTAGTTTAGAAGTTCTGCACACTTTCTTCTTTACTTGGGTCTTTTTACTTGCCTATTTTACGCAAAACTGATCAGATGGTCTCATAAGCCTGTTCCTTACAGGCCAGAAATACAAGGAAGTGATTTTTTGTTCCATGTAACTGCAGGATTTAGAAAAAATTACAAAATCATACTTAACTTCTAAAAAATATTTCCATTACAGACTATTTTCTCGTACCTGCCTCGTTTATCTTTTGAAGAATTGTTTCCCTTAGAAAGTCAGACTAATGTGAGTAAAGTTAAGGCATACCATTGTATGGGATCAGGGCTGATGTATATCAAGCGCAAGAAAACGGTTTTAAAAACTCAGACCATTATAAACAATAGCAGTAATGACAATAATGCACATCACTTACCGAAATTACCATCCAAATGAATATAAAGTTCAAACACACTAAAAGCAATAGTTGTATGCGCAGGAAAAACAATGGCTTTGTCCCGCCCTTTATAATTCTGATCTTCAATAATGTGAAACTATAATTTACAAAAGTATCAAAAGAAAAAAAGTTACAAATTGAAATGAGAAAATAAACAAAATAGAATCTTCACTGTATATATGGTGAATTATAATAGGAGGAAGCTTTGAAACTGAAGATCAAATTTCACCTCTAAAGAATTTTATATTAACAACTTTGCATTTTAATAAAATTTGATACAGAGATAGCAACTTGATTTGCATCACTCATTAAAAATTATGTGAATGATTTATAAATACTAGTAATGGGCAAACCTCAGAAGATTTGTAATTTCAATTATTCAAATACACTTAAGAGAGAGAGGAAGAGGGAGGGAGAACGTAGGACGGACTAAAATGTCAGTCCTTGAAATAATAACAACCTGAAGCTCCAATGTGTTCTAGAAGATGAATATAATAATGAAAGATAAGTTATATGTTTACTGGAGGTTCAAACTAAGAAGAAATAAATTCCAGATTTTTGCCGAGGCTTCACCCAAAGCAATGGCTCATTGTCTAGCCACCCCTTTGTGCATTTCCCAGCCCTCAGTCACATAAGCAATACTAAAATAAGACCAACTTTTAAGTCAGTTTACATCAGTGCAATAATATTGATCTAATTCATATTTTTTCTGAGCTTACATCAGTCAAAATGCAATTAAATCCAACCATAAAATTTATTAAAATGAGCTTTTTATGTTTATTCACTTAAGTTACAGAACTTTGTCAAACATATTTACCCTCATCATCTCTCCACGCATTCCAGTATGGACGGTTAAGGAGCACTGCCTTGTAGTTCTAATACTTTCCATGACCACGCACAAAATTTCCATCCTACTTTTTCTTGATTGATGGACTAGGCAATGATCAAAGTTTATTTTTCTAAAATCAAGAGGGAGGCAGGAAGGAAATTCAGAGATTATTAGCAATTTACAAAGCAGCTAATAGAATTAGTAACTTTAACTCAGTAAATAAATCACCATAACTTCTGTCTTACAGTGGTAAAACAACTGATTGAGGTCTCTGGAAACTTAATATTAATTTTCAGTGTTTGGGAACAGAAGCACTAAAAAATTCAAAGAAAGCCAGTAATGTACAAATGTTAGAGAGTATGTGTGGGACATCCTGGAAAATTCCATGTCCACCCATCTCACACTGTTCTTAGTGACAGTAAGGAACNGTCAACACACCCTAATTAATAACATTTTTTTTTAAGTGATATAATTAATGTCAGTCAGTAAGAATTTATGGAAAATAGATAATAAAAAGCAATAGCACTAGTGCTCTACCTTTGGGCTTCTATAAGGTTTATGATGGAGTGTTTTGGTTAGAATTCTAAATAATGTCTATACAAGCTAGCATACACTCAATGGATTAAAAACTGTGTAACTAATATGTGTCAATTATAACTGAAAAAACTGTATCAGCTATAAACATGGAAAGACCATGAAACAAGTGTGTTTGTAGGAGAATTTCTACATCTATTGGCTCTTAGTCCTATAACACTGAACATTTTTATCAGGAGACCAGGACCTCTTCCCCCACCCCTCTCCCAATGATTAATGAGAATGGAGGTTACAAACAAACCGGGAAACGGTAGGTACAGAACAAGAGCGGTTATGGATACAAAATGACGTGCACTACTTGGTAAATAACTACATGGAAACGGTATATATTTGAAAATACCAAATGTCACATCATGCATAGTAAGTAGTTTACTGGGATGCAACACTGGGATTCCCTGAGATGACATAGCGGCCAAGGGATAATCTTTGAAATATAAACTAGAGAACTACACCTAGAATTAGTCACATCATATTTCTATGTGTTTGGCATTTGTGCCAGCACTACAGGAACACCAACTTTGGTTTCAGTGTCCACAGCTCAAGGATTCTGGAAAAATGGAGACTCCATTTAGAGAAGAGCCACAGAAGGTTATGAAAAATTCAAGCAGATAAACCTACTTTGCTCTTCAAAGAAAAGGCTGTGGAATAACTGCATAAATCTTGAAGTACCTGCACTGGCAATAATACATATGGCTCTCTAGTTCACCAAAGGCAAAGAAATTCCATTTCTGAAACCTGAAGTTGGGTAATGTCATTTGAAGTCAATTTCAAATTTTCAGTAGTATGGATTAACATAGATAGGACATTGTATGGAGTCTTCGTCTCTGGATTTTTTTTTTTTTTCCCTGAATGATGCGCTGCAATTCAAACAAGAATTAATTCAGAAAAATTCTACAGCCTGAGTTATACAGAAGGTCATGTCTCTAATCCCAGTGATCTAACCTGAAACTCTTGGAAAATATCAGATAGTGACTACTATTGATTGGCTAAAAAATATCAAAACCTAACCATTTCAGAGGTTCAACCTAACTGTATGAAATTATAGTTATGGAGCCAGAAAAAACATATAATATAACCTTGTAGTAAGTTCTTTAAGTAATGTTGGTACTTCAACCTCATGTTTGGTCACTATGCCAAATGAAGCTTTGAAGGCAACAGAATCTGATCCAGCAACATCAAAACCAACATCATTCCTTATCTGATTTCCTCTTCTACCATTAAGCGAAACATCTGATTTGTCTTCATAGTTCAGCAACTGGTAAGACGAGATACCTGAGTAAAAGAAGATAACCATTCTGTGATGAAAAGTCTGAACACAGTATTTTTACATAGCAAGAAGAGAATAAATAGTACTGCTCCTACTGTGCTTAACCATTTCAACGTGAAATTCAGAGCTACATTGAGCACTTACTGGTGTTACTGCTGCTGACTAATGGAAAGAGAGCGCACGGGGGTCTGAAGGGTTTCTGTGCCTCTCTCTGGCAGAGTTGTGCCCATGTTCCTGCATGTGATATGTGCTGGGAATGAAATGGTGATTAGGGCTATTTCCATATTTCTGTGCTTATCATTATTCTCCTAAAGTACTTTTACCTGTAAGTATGCTGTTGGCACTTGTATAAACTAGACATGCAGTGTGTTCTGGGTTTAACGACAGAGGCTCTGAAACACAAAATGACTTAGTAGAGGCCACACAGAATATTAAAACTAGGAACAAAGTGAAAACCACTGCGTGTAAAATAATGTTAGTGAATTCTGAATTTTGTCTAGATGCAGTACAAGTGACCCTAACATTTCTTCATTTTTGCAATATTTTAATGGGACACGAGTGCACGTGTCTTACCTGATACATTAACTTTGCCTTTTACCTGATACGTCACAATTAGAAAGACTTGCTACACTTTCCATGTGTGCCTGATGATTCCAGGGACTATGACAGTTTATTTTGAATCAAAACAACAGATTAACTCTGACTTACTTGAAAGGCTGCATCTATTTATTGTACAACAAAAGGATCGGTGCCAAAGCATTTTTATACTGCTTTCTTTATAACCTTAAGTACATTTCCATTATACTAACAGATCTTCGGCTGAGCAACCACGAAATGATAGAGTTCTCGGTTCGAGGTGGAGAGGGGGGCCAGCAAAACCACCACCAAGGACTTTCAGAGGGCAGACTTTGGCCTGTTCAGGATACTGGTTCAGAGTATCCCCTGGGAGAGAGTCCTGAAGGGCAAAGGGGACCAGGAAGGCTGGACATTCTTCAAGGAGGAAGTCTTAAAAGGCACAGAAGCAGGCTGTCCCCATGTGCCACAAGACGAACCGGCGGGAAAGACGACCAGCCTGGCTGTACAGGGAGCTTTTGCTGGGACTCAGAAAAAAAAGGAGGGTCTACCACCTATGGAAGAAAGGGCAGGTGACTCAAGAAAAGTACAGGGGTCTCGTCAGGTTGTGCAGAGAGGAAATCAGAAAGGCAAAAGCCCAGCTAGTACTCAGGCTGGCCACTGTTGTAAGGGACAACAAAAAATATTTTCACAAATACATCAACAACAAAAAGAGGGCCAAGGAGAGTCTCCACCCCTTATTGGATTCAGGGAGGAGTATTGCCACCAAGGATAAGGATAAGGCTGAGGTTCTCAATGCCTTCTTCACCTCAGCCTTTAATAGTCAGATTGGTTATTCCCAGGGTATTCAGCCCCCAGTGCTGGAAGACAGGGAAAGAGTGTGGAACAAACCTCCCATAATCCAGGAGGAAGCAGTTAACGACCTGCTATGCCACCTGGACATTTACAAGTCTATGGGGCCGGATGGGATCCACGCAAGAGTGCTGAGGGAACTGGTGGAGGAGCTGGCCAAGCCACTCTCCATCATCTATCAGCAGTCCTGGCTAATAGGAGAGGTCCCAGGTGACTGGAGGATCGCCAGTGTAACACCCATCTACAAGAAGGGCAGGAAGGAGGATCCTGGGAACTACGGGCCTGTCAGCCTGACCTCCTTACCGGGGAAGATTATGGAGCAATTCATTCTGAGTGCATTCACCAGGCATGTGAAGGACAACCAGGGGATCAGATCCAGTCAGCATGTGTTCATGAAAGGCAGGTCCTGCTTGGCCAGCCTGATCTCTTTCTATGACCAGGTGACCTGCCTAGTGGATGATGGAAAGGCTGTGGACATCATCTACCTGGACTTTAGTAAAGCTTTTGACACTGTTCCCCACAGTATCCTCCTGGATAAACCAGCTGCCCATGGTTTGGATGGGTGTACTCTTCGCTGGATAAAGAACTGGCTGAATGGCCGAGCTCAGACAGTGGTGGTGAATGGAGTTAAATCCAGCTGGCGGCCGGTTCACAAGTGCTGTTCCACAGGGCTCGGTTTTGGGTCCAGTCTTGTTCAACAACTTTATCAATGATCTGGGTAAGGGAATTGAGTGCTCCCCCAGTAAGTTTGCAGATGACACCAAGCTGGGCAGGAGTGGGCTTGTGGGTGGGAAGGCTCTGCAGAGGGATCTGGACAGACTGGATTGATTGGCCGAGGCCAACTGTATGAGGTTCAACAAGGCCAAATGCCAGGTCCTGCACTTGGGTCACAACAACCCCATGCAAGGTCACAGGCTTGGGGAGGAGTGGCTGGAAAGCTGCCTGGTGGAAAAGGATCTTGGGGTGTTAGTTGACAGCTGGCTGAACATGCACCAGCAGTGTGCCCAAGTGGCCCAGAAGGCCAACGGCATCCTGGCTTGTATCAGGAATAGTGTGGCCAGAAGAAGTAGGGAGGTGATCATGACCCTGTACTTGGCACTGGTGAGGCTGCACCTCGAGCACTGTGTTCAGCTTTAGGCCCCTCACTACAAGAAAGACATTGAGGTGCTGGAGCGTGTCCAGAGAAGGGCAACGAGGCTGGTGAGGGGTCTGGAGAACAAGTCTTATGAGGAGCGACTGGAGGAACTGGGGCTGTTTAGTTTGGAGAAGAGGAGGCTGAGGGGGGAACCTTCTTGCTCTCTACAACTGCCAGAAGGGAGGTTGTAGTGAGGCAGGTGTTGGTCTCTTCTCCCAGGTAACTAGCAATAGGACAAGATGCAATGGCCTCAAGTTGCATCAGGGGAGGTTTAGATTAGATATTAGGAAAAATTTCTTTACTGAAAGAGTGGTCAGGCATTGCAACAGGCTGCCCAGAGAGGTGGTTGAGTCCCCATTCCTGGAGGTATTTAAAAAAGGTGTAGATGTGGCACTTGGGGATATGGTTTAGTAGGAATGGTGGTGTTGGGTGGATGGTTGGACTCAATGATCTTAGAGGTCTTTTCCAACCTATGATTCTATGAAAAATATTAGGACACATTAGTTGCCAAATTAAAAAGAATAGAGCAGGTGGAACATAGGGATTAGGCATCCAAAGGCATCCAAATACTTTTGAGAATATAGGTTTTATGGTTTTACTCTTTTTTTTTTTGATAAATCCTTAGAAGGTTGTAGGAGAAAGTGACATTATAAATTCACCTAGTATTAATCCTGTTTGGCTTTAGTTTTAACAAAAAAAGTTCATATATTTTCATAATGTTAAAAGATTGCAAATTCTTGCATTTGTCACATAAAAAAGGAAATTCAATTAAAAAGTTCTTTGCTTACATTAAAGGACAATACCTTCTGCACAGGACATCTAACCTTTACAGAAAAGACTATTAAGGTTTTGTGAGACATTTTAATGAGATTTGCAACCTTTTTCTCAGACTTTTTAATGAGGTTTTCAATTTTTTTCATTCTGGACAAGCAGCTGACTTGTCCTGAGCATAAGACTAGTAGGATTAGTGGGATTCCAATCACCCTTTGTGCGGTCAGCTGATATTTCTGTCTTTTTGTGCTCATACTGGTTTGTCTTAGTAGAGCTTTTAATTAATACAACTGTTGTGCAATTAATGTGATCAATGCTTTTGTTAAAATGGACCTTTTTTCAAAAGAAAGTAAAGCAATAAAACTGTTTTGAGAAAGCATAGCATGTAGATATTACACAGACTTTTCAAAGGAAGGTATGGGAAAATGTAGGCAGTATAATTCAATTTTGCACCTTTTAATTCTCATAGAATCTCCTCCAAACTTTGTATAGCAAAGGCAATTTAAACACAGTTAAGCTCTTCAAATACACAAAAAGGATTACAAATATGGAAAAACATCTCATGGAAATCAAATTACTTCAGTCAGATAGCTGTTGTCAAATGCTTCTGTCTGTGCAGAGCCCAGTTCAACACCAGGGATTACTAGCATAGAGCAGCTGCAGAACAGAGGCCATTCTTACATATTTAAAAAAGTATACAGATATAGGTGAACATTAAAAAAAAATGTTAAGTAGCAATTAATCAATACATCTATCAGGAATCTGTTGTGATTTGTGAAAAAACACAAGGCTTAACTGGATTTGTTCTATATTAGTTCAGAAAATATCAAGGCTTTTTAGTATAATTGACTGTTTGGTGTTTTTTACATTTTTTCCAGAGAGTCCTTTTTTCTCTATTTTTTTACTGGTTTGACTTGTACTTTTTTCTTAAATATTTATAAAAAGAAAAAATTTATTACACGTGTACTAAAGAACCATCATACTACCTGCACAGTTTAAGCTACATCTACTGTTCTGTATTTACTAGAAAACATGCATTTTTCCTCTTTGAAGAAAGATAGAAATCTTACCTGCAGATATTTCTTTCTCCCCTTGAAGAATGTCTTTTAATGTGAAAGGTGTTGAAGCAAATTTAGATTTTTTTGAAAGTAAACATTTTCTTTTCTTAATCACAAGGCTCAGAGGTTGATATTTATCAGCTTCACTGAGACTGGGCACTGGAACTAGTCTTCCTCCATCACCAACCTGTTTAACAAAGTTTTTGGTTGCAGCAGCAAACATATTATGACATTAGTAATGATAATAAGAAAAAGCTCTTATCAAATGTAACTTCCAGATGTCAAGTCCATGTTCAATTCTTTTTGCAATGTTTTTTCAAACAAATTAACTTTTTTTTTTTTTTTTTTTTTT
>Ga0065711_1007932_pt1 | contig 15976 bp, 6 predicted proteins | sample Hoacrofraction12_FD_59098 | JGI IMG/M metagenome (GOLD analysis project Ga0065711, IMG submission 59098) | Hoatzin crop microbial communities from Cojedes, Venezuela - Epithelial fraction 12 v2 (version 2) | ecosystem: Host-associated > Birds > Digestive system > Esophagus > Crop | place...
AAGGGAAGGGAAGGGAAGGGAAGGGAAGGGAAGGGAAGGGAAGGAAGCAGCTGGGATCCCTGGCCAGAGAAGGGGGCATTGGCAAGGCCATTACAAAAAAGGCACAAGCCCTCAGCCTCTGGAGGCTACTTCTGTCAGGCATGAGGGAAAGGTATCTCTTCAGTGAGGATGTTGTGTGTTATCCTGGCAAGGGGACCAATATGGAAAGGGGTATTCAGTACCATGCGGAAGCTGGTTTACTATGACCCGGACAATGCGCAGTTACCCACAGACCCAGAGAGAGTCCAGTGCACACGACCCATGTGGAGGATGTTTGTACAGAGCGCATCATCCTCATATGCCAACTCACTGGCAGTTGTAAACTGGAAAGGAGAGGAGGCACCAACAGTGGATGAAGTGGCTGTCCAACTCCAGCAATATGAAGAAAGCCTCTCTTGCTCCCTCATCTCAGCCGTGGAGAAACTGGTCCAGTGACTCGAAAAGAATATTTACTACCCCCCACCTGTATGGGCCAGTGTCTCAGCTGTCAGAAGTAAATATTTCTCTGATCAACAGAGAGGATATAGAGGTTACATACCATGGGACACCCTGTAGTTTTACCTACGTGACCACGGATGGGCCATGAGGATGTGGGATGGAAAACCCACCTCAAGTCTAGAGGCACGAGTGCGTGAGTTGCAAGGCAAAGCAATCACAAAAAGCAATACTTCTAGGAAAAATGCCACTCCAGTTTCTAGCAGCCAGCTCTCCAGACCAGGTAGGCAGTTTGATCTTGATTCCGATCTTTTGGAGGGGAACTCCAAGTCATTTTTACAGCAAGTGAGTAGCAAATTCTCTGAGCAGATTCGAGGGGCCCTGCCTCCAGCCAGGTAGAGGAAAGGGATAACCGCGTTTATTGGACAATGTGGATTCGATGGCCTGGCATGTCAGATCCACAAGAGTATAAAGCTCTAGTGGACACTGGAGCACAGTGTACTTTAGTGCTATCAGATTTCAAAGGGTCAGAGTCCATCTGTATTTCTGGAGTGACAGGGGGATCCCAAGAGCTGAGTGTATTGGAGGCTGAAGTGAGCCTCACTGGGAGGGAGTGTCAGAAGCACTCCATTGTAACTGGCCCCGACGCTCCGTGCATCCTTGGTATAGACTATTTTAGGAGAGGGTATTTCAAGGACCCAAAGGGGTATCAGTGGGCTATTGGCATAGCTACTTTGTAGACAGAAGAAATTAAACAGCTGTCCATTTTGCCTGGTCTCTCGGACGTTCCTTTCTGTTGAAGAACAAGAGGTGCCCCTGGCTACCACAGTGTTGCACCGGCGGCAATATCGCACTAGCCAAGACCCCCTTCTCCCCATTCATCAGCTGATCTGCCAGCTGGAGAGTCAAGGAGTGATCAGCAAAACTCTCTCACCTTTTAATAGCCCCATATGGCCAATGAGAAAATCTGCTGGAGAGTGGAGACTGACAGTAGGCTACAGTGGTCTGAATGAAGTCACACCACTGCTGAGTGCTGCTGTGCCAGACATGATAGAACTTCAGCATCAGTTGGAGTCAAAGGCAGCCAAGTGCTATTCTGTAAGCAATCATAGACTGGCAAGAATGCAAAGACTTCGGAGTACCGCCAGAGGAGGAGGTGATACTTGCTCAAGAGGCCACACTGTATAACAAGCAGCCAGAAAATGAAAAGCAGTATGCCCAGCTCACTGATGGGTCCTGTCACGTTGTGGGGAAGCAGCGGAGGTCGAAGGCTGCTGTATGGAACCCTACACGACAAGTAGCGGAAACTGCCGAGGGAGAAGGTGAGTCAAGCCAGTTTGCCGAGGTGGAAGTCATGCAGCTGGCTTTAGCCATTGTCAGTTGAGAAAAGTGGCCAGTGCTCTATCTTTACACTGACTCCTGGATGGTGGCCAATGCCTTGTAGGGGTGGCTGCAGCAGTGGAAGAAGAACAACTGGCAGCGCAGAGGTAAACTCATGTGGGCTGCCCCATTGTGGCAAGATATTGCTGCCTAGCTAGAGCAGTTGGTTCTAAAGGTACGTCACATGGATGCCCACGTCCCTAAGTGTTGGGCCACTGAGGAACATCAAAACAACCACCAGGTGGATCAGGCTGCCAAGACTGAAGTATTTCAGGTGGATTTGGACTGGCGACATAAGGGTGCACTGTTTATAGCTTGGTGGGCCCATGACACCTTGGGCCACCAAGGAAGAGACGCGACATACAGATGGGCTCGTGACCGAGGGGTGGACTTGACCATGGACACTATTGCACAGGTTATCCATGAAAGTGAAACATGCGCTGCAATCAAGCCAGCCAAGCGGGTAAAGCCTCAGTGGTATGGAGGACGATGGCTAAAATATAAATATGGGGAGGCTTGGCAGATTGACTACATCACACTGCCACAAACCCAAGGCAAGTACCATGTTCTCACAATGGTGGAAGCAGCCACTGGATGGTACAGCCAGCTTCTTGTGAGTATTAGCCCTATCCCAGCCAAACCCAGGACAAATGGAAAATATGTTTAAGGAGTCGAAATTTGCTGATTCACTGTTCACAGAGGGAAATATGGAACAAACCCCTAGGGTGACTATTACCATTCGGTTCATACAACAGCAATCATCCATTTCCAGTTATATGATCAGTTCTTGGTGTAACAAATGTATACATATAAAATTTTTTCTCAAACCGGAGAAGCCCTATAATGAATGGGTTAACTTTGTTCATGAAATCGCATGTGGGTGTTAGAGTTTCTTTTGCAACTTAAGCTGGAGCCGCAGACATCCGGAGGAGTGAACAACCAGTTGCTGATAAGTAAAGGAATGGCCTATCTGCTGATAAGCAAAGCAGTGGCTTGGGGGATGAATGAGCAGACAGCAGGACGCCTGAGGAAGACTTCAGCCTTCATCCCAACGACCACCGAGAGGCAAACAATGACCACCTAACAACTAGTCCCGCAAGCGCAAACGCAACGCAGAGAATACCAGAAGTCACGTATGCAGGAAATAGGAACTCTATAAAAAGGGGGGGCTGCATCCGCTATTCGCGTGCCGTTGGTGGAGCAGGAGACTCCCCGGCCGCCCAGCGCTGTTTTGCCTGCCTATTTGCTTGCTTAAATAAATTTGGCTCTAATAAATACAACTGGCTCTTAACCTTTATAACATTGTGGTTCAAGAAAGCACTTTAAAAGATCTCTTTGTCATGGTTTGTCATGTGCTTTTGCTCTGAGGTACCCAGAAAATTATACCTATTAAAAAGTAGTACTGTCAAGTTTGCAGCTAGTAGTACAGAGAATGATTAAATTGTCTTTCCATCTACAGCTTAGGGGTTCATTGTTATAGCATATTTTCTAACACAGTTCGAAAGATATTTCATCAATGAAGTACACTAATGCCATTTTCTTACACTGTCACAATGCTTATTGAAATGACAAGTCTTTTTGCTAGTGCAGGTGATATAAGCTATTAAATATACTTGGAAGCTTTTTATATTGAGTAGCCAGTTTGATATCATTCTCTAACTTACTCATAGTAGCCTGTGCATGTTTCCCCAGTGGATAGTGTCACTTCTGAGCTCCTATACTGTACTATATATTCAGTTACAGCTCAGAAAATTTTGTAGGCCAGAGCATTATGAAGATTGATGTGAAAAGCTTTTAACATTTTGAACTATTTTACATGATAGTTTATTACAATATGAAAATAACATTTTTAAAAAAACAATACATTTTACAAATCACTGAAGATGTAATCAGTATGGATTTCTTACCGATGTATCTTTTCATAAAAAAGTAGCAACCTGGACCATAGCAGGATATATAATGATAATTTGATCACTTCTGTCACTTCTATCATGTGACCAAATCACTGTCAAGGGTAAATTGCAGTTATGTGGATACAATTAAAGGTGTAAATGCTTGCCTTCATGCTTTGATCAATGTGCATCTAGGTACCTGGAATTAGCCTGGAATGTTGGATTTATGTAGTGAAATGTATAGAAAGTGAGGTCTTATTTTCATGCTTTTTTGAAAAGAAAGGTGTTCAAGGTAGGGTTGATGCAGTTTTTAAAGTTGTGATACTGAAGATTCCCAACTGACTGTTCATTTGAAACTTGAATTCTAGAGGCATTAAGGCGTTATCATCAGAAGTCCTAGGGACATCAAGACACTTTTGAACATAGACAAGGACTTCAGTCCCCTATCTCCTGCCTCTTGAGAAGATGCTATAGCTACTTATCCTAGAAAAAAGAAAACCAAAAGCAATAACTCTGGAGACAGGAACTGAGATTTAATTATCCCACAGACATTTCCAGCTAAGAAACCTATTCCTACTATCACATTGCATCTTGCATTATTTTCCCTACAATGATTTAATATAGAATTAGCATAGATTTCAGACAAGGAGTATGTTACCGGCAGAAAATGCTCAGTGGTTCCTGAGTCCAAGCAGAACTACCTGGTTCATAGTCACATAACTACATTTTCTTTTATTCCAAGATAGGCTGCCACACCCAGAATACCTGTTGGGAGTGGTACATGTCATGTAGATGCCCTGAACTGTGCCCAGGATTTTCTGGGAAAATGCCAGTTGACGCAAGGCAAAACATTGAAAGGAAGTGTCAATTAAGTTAATTACGTACTATAGATAATTGCAGAACAATGCTTGAGCTCATAATTTAACCCTGCTTTACTTCTAATGTAGAAATAGCCTAACACATCTCTCTCAACATTTATTCTTGTCCAGCTCTAAGCAGCTGCATGAATGAAGTAAAAAGAGGATTGCTTTCTGAGACAACCAACTCTCTAAGTAACTTTCCTATGTCACTGGTTTCAGCTAAAAAATTGATATTTTGATCTTAAACTATTTTTTATGAACATAAAATTTCTATTGTTAGGTTACATATCTTTTTTTTTTTCAAAGTAAAAATAATGTCTGGGTTGTTTATTTTAGAAAATCACAGTTCACTCATCCTATAACAAGTTCAGGATCATAAAGAAGCTGCATACCGATTAAGGTTAATATAGAGTGAAAATACAACCTTTTTCAGAAGAATAGGATTATTCCATATTTTGCCATTTCAACATCCTCACAAAGAGAAAGCATCACAGTCCTGTAGTACTCAGGGATGTGTTCTGAGTTTTAACATTCTTCTAGGTCAAAGCAAATCCTTAGCGATTCTGAAATATATGGGTAATTTAATGTTCATTTATTTCCTGGTCCGAATTTATAAATATTTTTTGTGAAACTCACTTCCTCCATTTCTTTTCATATATCTAAAATACTGTTTTGACAACAACTGAGTTTGGATAACTTTACCATGGTTCTAGTCCTGCTACCTCTATATTTTATTAACACTCCTGATTTATAATTCCATCATTTTTTGTCCATAGGGAAAAAATATTATACAATCATAAAAATGTTGAGTGATCAAATATTTATATGGAAAAAAGTTAAGAGCTTTTTGAGCACATTCAAAAGAAAAAATGTATTATATATTTAATTATACAATGGATTACAGTAGGGTTTGCCTATAAAGTGAGGGTAAAGGAAAGTGAGAAATTCTTATTCAGGGACTGACATTCTAATAATGTTTTGGACCTGATGGAGTCACTACTCATACAACTGGTGTTTTCTAGTTTCTTTTCACTGAGTTGCTACAAACCTGGTTATCTGGCTTACATGAGAACTCACTCTTTAGTGCTGTATGATCATTAACGTGTTTTCTGTTCCACCTTCACATCTGGCTCTTCAGATGGAAATTGCTGTTAGGGAGTTTCCATGATATGACGAACCCCAAATGAATATCTACAGCCGAATATTCCCCAGGCAGATCATGATGACATATTTTTCCCAGCCATTCTTACAACCCATTCTCCTGCGAGATGTAATTTTTAGCTTGATTCTTTTTCACATCTTCCATCAAAAATCCTCCAGAGATTTGATCCCACAGCCAGCTGAAAGAGTCATGGGTAGCTGGAGAGCATAAATTGTCTCATCAAAATACCATTGGGTATTCCCACATATTTACGCTAAAAACATAGAACTGAAAGAGATGCACGTTTGTGAGAATGTCAAGAGACACTGTTCCACACTAAAAGTTACACAAAATGCTAAGGAGTGAAAGAATTAATTAAAAAATTCATTACTACACAAAACAAAAGTTTTATAGCATCAGTTTCAGATAGTTTCTTAGTGTTCCAGAGGTGTTTTCTGGAAAATTATTTCACTAGTACTCTTTAGTGACTCTTTAGTAATGATTCAATCAGTATGCATTTTCTTTTACAATCAACAGGCATTAGAAAACATCTGACAAAGAAGATCTCTAACGAAGAAAGGAAAAAACCAGTTAGTTAAAAAACCCTAAGGAAAACTCCTGCAAGGAGTTCCATTGATGTCTTTGTCCCCAACTACAAATGAATTATTTGAACAATACGATTCATAACCATTATTATATTATTTAAGAAAGAAAATATTAGCAATAATGTTTTAATGAAACTAGACACTGGAAAAATAACTAATATTATTGATTATTTTGATGACATTTGCTCATTTTTTATCTATTTTTATCCATCTTGAAGAAAAGGGCTATTGTTGCTTCTTTCTAGTATTTCAGGAAGACTATTTTCTTCCATCAAATGAGATAAAAATACCTAAGAAAAATCTAGTCATCCCGTGATGTTTTATGTATGAGAAACACAAATGAAAGCGTGAATATTGTAAACTGCTTCAATGCCTTATAATTTAAAAAAATAACTTGGGCTGCCCTGAAGAAAGGCATAGACCTCAATAAAGAATAAGTCTTTATGACTGTTTCAATTGATTGCTTTTGAGCACAGGAAAATGAGAAATCATTACGTGCACTTGTAGAAGCTTTCTTTTAAGTTGTACTTCAGTTTAATTCACATCACCTTAGTCATGACAGTGATAACAAATAAAGAAACTGAGGATGGATTCCTAGGGATAATTAAGCAGTGTTGATCTAAGGAAAGTTGTCTTTTCAATGAAACACTGATTACATTGTTCATAACAAAATTACCTCAGCATGACAGAACTAGTTAGTGACCATCTGAACTTACTTAGCCAAATGAAAAAAGCAATTAAAAATGCCGTCATCACTGAATCTACCACTGAACAGCTGGTTATATTGATAAGCAATACAGCAAGTTAAAACTACTTTGGAACACAATGGAACTTCATCTGCTGACTAAGTATTAATTAGAAAGCAATAAGAGAATATGAGATTGCTGTTGAGAAACTGTTGTTATGGTGCAAAAAACTTTCAGAAAGCAGCTTGATACCCTCCCCTCAAAAAAAAATATTTTTTAAATAAGAAAAGTGGGTGAACATCAGAATTTCTCAGGAGTGGAACTCATAATGCCTCTGGAAGGTTTTCACTGATTATTTACTCTATGATTTGAGGAGGTTTATGGAGTGCAAAATGCATGATAGAGTGTATCTTTCTTACCCATTGCAGTCAGGATGACCACTGAAACAGACTGGAACAAGGAGTTCAGAAGTTCTTCCAGTGGATTAGTCAGTCACATCATTACCTTTCTTATGCATTGCTTCAAAAATGAAATTGGAAAGAAAACAACAAGAAAAATCATCTCTTAGTATTTTGGAAAGTGTTGAATAATTTAAAAAAAAATGAGAAAATAAATAGTTCATGAAGTGTAAAAGGTTATCAGCTATTGATTTTAAGGTAGTATATAGTATACATGTTAATTTTTCTGTTGTCTTACTGGTACCACATACTCAAACATACAGATATGATAATTCGTCTCTCCAGCAGTCCTTCATTCCATTTTTGCTTTTAAATGCAAGATAAGTATTTGTGTCTTATTGACAGAGACACTGATGTGTATCAAAAATTCTATTAGAAAGATATTCTTCTGAAGAGGTGCTGAGAAATATTAGGCTATATATGAATATAATCAAAGTTCCTTGATTTCCTAACATATCCTTCACAATTTTGTTTGTAGGTCTAGGGACACAATTCAAGAAAACACTAATCATTTATTGAAGTCTATCCCTAATCAAGGAAAAAAGTAAAGTTAAATACCTACTCAAATGCTACACAGAATGTTTCTTTCTGGTGTACTGAATGTCTAATTAACTACTCATTGTAGGGGGCTGTGTTGGAACTTAGTAGGTTATGGCCCATGTACCTAAGATTTTTCATCATGCTTCATAAAATCACACTTTCTTCCATGTCTATGTTTAACCACTTGTTTTATGATGTCCCCTCATTAGCACAAGACCGACAAACCCTTGTCTGCTTCTGACTTATTTCTAGCTTTAGGAAGCATAATAATTTATGAGGGGTATCATGGCTTTTACCCATCATAGTAACAGAAGAAAACACCAGAAGCTGAACAAATCCTATACAGTAGCTACTTGAGTGATGATAAGAGTATTAGTATTTAAGCCTTTCTAAGGAGAGTGTAAATCTCATACAAAATAACAGAAAAGAAGGATGCGTGAGCAGCGGTTTAGATATGAATTTTGTTAGATCCAGAGAATGCTGTCACAATCTTTGGAAAGCAATGGTTTGTTCATCTTACCATAAAGATAAGCAGTAACCTTGCATAGAACCCCATACTTCTCCCTCAAAATTAACAATTATTGTTTTCTGACTTTCCCATGACTAGTAAGGATATCCATAGGTAGTTCTTCTCTAGACTAGTTCCTTTGAAGAAGCAAAAGCCTGCTCTCTAGATAAACAAACACTTCATACAGGCCAGCTGTTCTATAGCTGTGATTAAAATTTACTATGTTATTTAATCAGTTTTATATCAGATAAACTACATTTTGGGCATGTAGGTCTTTGCTGCACTTTTGGCCCGACCTGTTCAGCCTCACATTCCTATGAGTCCTTCCTTCTGCTCTTTCTTCTCTATCTCATTCTCCTCAGTATCTCCAACATTTATTTTATCTGCCGCAACTCAATTTTGCAAAAAGATTGAAACCATATAGCCACTCTTTCAGGTTCTATCAACCCTCACAAGACAGAGAAACAGACAGATGCAGAAAGAGTGTGTGGAAAGTTAAGGCACAACGTACTTTCCCTCAGATTATCAATCTAAAACTGTGGTGCCTGGTATTCGAGGAGACAAGGCACTCATTACATTTTAGTACAGGACAACAGGGCAATTATCTCAATTTAATACAAAGTAATGGACTTTGACTCTCTCACTAACATTAGCCAGACACATCTAGATCAGTAGGAAAAATTCCCTGCCAAGTGATAGGGAGAGGGGTAAGACAGGAATGAAAATGTAAGAGCAATGATCTGGATCTTGAGGACAAAAGGCATACATAATTCTATCACTCTCGGGAATTCACCTTTTGCAGAATCAAATTAGCAAAAGGAATAATGCCAGGAATGGAAAAATAAATTTATCAGCTGGGCTGCCTGCATATATATATATAAAAAATTAAAAATATGAAATTAATGGTCTTTTCAATCCGTGACACTGTATAAATTAAACTGTTTAGCTGTAGAGGTCTGTCACATAGCTTTGGTAAAACTGCTTTGTTTTCCTGAATGGTCACTCTGAATGTTTAATTTATATGTTGACTTTTTCTCTGGCATTGAAGTATGCATATTTTCAAGGATGATTTTACTGCTGAACTTGGTTTCATTTCTGTTGACCTATTTCTTCCTTCATTTATATTATGAAGCCATTGGAAGACTTGCAATCAGGTTCCTTTTTCTTATATGAAAACAAAGTGGTGTAACGACAGTAATAATTTAATCTCATCTTTCAACTACATTTTTCAGGTGAGTTCTTTCTTTAGAAATTTCCATCGAACTGTAATTTGAAAATATTTTTAAGGAAATACCATGTGTTTATTTTATTGTAATTGGATTGAGTTTATTTTAGTATGAATTAAGGTGTCAGTTTGTTAATGATTTATATATGAAATTGTACGTTGTTTTGTCTCATTGAGAAAAAGAGTATTTGTCATATGCCTTAAATAGTGTTTATTGCTTCTCTTCCATCCTTTTTAAGTATCTTAAATGGAACAGATTTTGATTTACTTAAACGTGAAAATAACCAACTGCCTAAAACCAAATATCTGCCTTTTTTGATTTTAATTACCAAAGAAATGCTGTCCAGTGGTCATTATTTTTGAAGGAAGAGAACTTTGGACTAGAAAATTACAACAAAGTCACACAAAATAAGAAATCATTCTGGCCAAACCGGAATAATTCACATAAACAAGTCAAAAGTAAATATATGTTATTTCTGTATTGTTTTTGCTGATGCTACTTGTCATTAAATTAATACCAGTAATGACACGACATGCCTGTTGATGGCACCTCATCAGAATGTCCATTCTTTTAAGTGGCTTCTATTTAATTTACTTTCCATTGAGTTCAAAGTTTACCAAAGATTACATATAATAATAATGATAATGATAATGATAATGATAATAATCATAATGGTAATAATAATAATAATAATAATAATAATAATAATAGTGAGGTAATGTTAGCATTGCAATTAATCTTAATTGAACTATTGCCTAGGAAGTCCAGTTACGGATGAAGACTCCAGTGTTTTGCATATAAAACTGACATGAGGAAAGAGTGATCTCTGCTATGAAAAGCTAAAAGTGTAGTGTAGAAGAAAATGGATAAGATAAACATGACAGAATAATGAATACCAATGCAAATACGCTGTATGTTTGTTTCCAGTTGTGTTGTTGATTTTATAGTTCTAGAAATAATACTTTTAAAATACAATACAATATTTTAATATAATCCAAGATTTATCATAAAATTTAACATAAAATAAAGAAGAAACTATAAAAAAATAAATCATATAGGATCATCCTATATTTATTCTCTTAGCGTAAATATATTTCAGAATCAGTCCTGAGAGAAAATCATGTAGTAATATTAAAGAAGTGATGACAATTTAAAAAATCAGATTATCTGTTCTGCAAGACAACTCTATAGTTTCTACTAAAAAAATGTGTTTTACTGTTGAAGCTAGTGTTTCCTACAGGCAATTTTGAAAGCTATTTCTAAAAAAGTGTTGCCAAACATTTGTAAGAATTTCCAGTCTTTGGAATTGAGAACATTTCATTCAGTGAGAATAAATCAGTTAAAACAAAAGTTCTTAAGCAGTCTGGGAGAGGAAACAGTATCACATGTCTTCAAAAAACAATCTGATGCCACATATAATGAATACAAATCAAAATGGATAGTTTTAAAATCTCCTTTAAGTTGAAATGCAACTGACAAATATATTCAAAGGCATTTTGTACGCTTTCTTACTGACTCAGAAACAATAAAATGCAGAACAAATCATTGCAGTGGTTCTACTCCTTTCCCACGAGCTGTTGTCTATGTCCAGACTGTTGTCAAAATAATGCAAGACAAAAGATTTGCAGGATGAGAAATGAGTCTGAAGTCCCACAGTGACAGATTTTCTAGTAAAATATGTTCAATTATATTCAGTATACAAAATACTTTGCTTTGTTCATCTGTGAGCCATAAAAGATGCCTGAAAATTCTGTATCTAAAAAATAAAAGTTACCACCTGCAGAATATTTTTTGCTTTCTTCAGCAAAGTGTGAAAAAATATATGTTTTTATTATTCTGGGAAGAAAGAAAATTGCTAGGAAAATGCATGAGATATTGTATAAAAATAGTATATTCAGTGTAGTAACATATGTAAGTGGATATAACCATTTTGGTAATTTAAATACTCTATATGTGCTTTCATCATCTGTATGGTTATTGATATACTTACAACAAACACAAGGTAGCTAAGAAGAACTGATAAATAAAATGCTTAGCTAAATAAGGAATTTTCTCGTCCTTCAACCTCTTATTGTCTTCCCTGAAGTCCTAGTTCCGTATCTTTCTGATGTAGATGTCAATTCTGAGAGATTTTTGCAATCATTATCACCTCACATAATTTTCAGGTTGGTACCAGAATAAATGACTTCTTTCCATCATAGCGTATTTTTGAGGAAATATATTCGAGACCAAGAATGAGTAAATTTTAAAAATGAAGGAAATATATTAAGTGACTCCTTTTCCTTTCAGTGACAGAAGTAAAACATAAATCTGAAAGTGGTTCTGAACTATCGTTGTGTAGCACAGTTATTCATTCCAGAATTGTGTGTGTACTCTTTCCTTATCTTCAACCCATTTATTCCTTTACATATTTTTTTCAGCCTTTCCCCCTTTTATTTTTTCCACAGAACCTTGGATCACTTTTATCTAGCCAGTCCCCTTCCTTTCAAACATCAAATAGTTTATCTTTCCTCACATATTCATGTTCATTACATTTCTTCTCATAACAAGCTTCTACAAAATTAATTTCATTGCATTTTTTGTCCATGGAATCTTCAGTATACTGCGAAAAGTGGAATTCTGTGTAGTTTACTGCTTTCTTGCACTTTAATATTTAGAGCTGTTTGAAAGCTATTGGATATAGCTGTCTAAAATATACATAAATTCATCATGTAATTATTGGTCAATTATGTTACCCTGAGCTAATAATTTTCCTAGGTAAACTGCCAAGCTTTAACATATAGACTGAAGTAATTATGAAGGGACGTATTTACCAGATAATATTAAACATTCAGACACTATAAAAGCAGTAGCAATAGTAATAGAAAAGCAAGCTTAAGGTTATCAAGGTTATTGTAACATTATCTTCTCACAACTGTTCTTAATACAATAATTAAAAGGCAACTGTGGATGTCTTCTAGGAGAAGTTTCTATTTCTTTCCAAAGAAAATCATATCACAGAGGGCTTATCCAGTTGAGATGGAAAATCTCTGGATACTAAGAGAACACTATTAGGGTAACCAAATACCTAAACTATATATTCTAAACTAGATGCAGGTTTTGTTAGGTTGCAGTTCCATATTTAGCTTTGAAGAATGTCAGTCATCCAGCCTGTAGGTCATGATTGCATTTTAACATGGTTAAACCTGAATCTCACAAGAGGAAGCACTGTCTTGTCAGCAAGTGGTTGAAATGAGCTTTAAAGTCTTATGTGATTATTGATTTTTTTTCTTTAACATTAAAAAGCTAGAGAAAGATGTGATTTGAATTTTTAAATGTATAATAAATAAATCTAAATAAATAAATGTAAATAAACCTTCGTAGGATTCCACAAGTTGAAATACAAACAATATTTTCAATATAGTACTTATTCGGTTTAAATATAATACTTACTTTGTTGGCCCATGTTCCACTGAAGGCAGTGATTTACGTCAGAATGTTATTGATATTGGCTGAAGAGGTTATAAATGATAAATGTTGTTCAAAATGCAACATATAAATAAAATAACACATATGATCGCATATTTTTTCAATAAATAAAGACTGCAAAGAGGGTTGTCCTATCCAATTACTATTTTTAAGGGTTTTAGAGAGTTAAATATGAATATGACGTAGTATGGTTTAAATGGAGACACTTTTAGTGAAACAGCCATATTTGATGTTTCTTCAGATATTCTCACCCTATATTTACTTGATTTCCATATCTCTTTAGAACAATGTAAGTAGCTTGTTAATGGGCAAGGTGCCATTTTAACAGATGGTTGAGAGTGTAGAAACCAAAACACCATAAAAGAACACCATTTGTGTTTGCTGAGAGCAAGTCACAGTCAGAAGTACCCAAACATCTAACAATCCTAAGGTTATCAACCTATGGTTGAGAGGATGTGCCATCACTAATCCATTTTTTCCAATAGAGATTTTTATATGAAAACTCATCAGCCAATTTCTAAAAAAGTCAAAGGATACTCTATTAGGGTGAAAATGAATTACGAGTAAATTTTTACCTTGTAAAATTTCTCTAACTAGGTAAACAGAATGGAGCCAATGGCTCTAGCTTTTTGCAGATTAGTGACTTAGAGATTTCACAGTAGCTTATAAGTACTTTGCCACAAACAACTGTAAGCTCAAGATATTGCAGTATTCTTCCTCCAAGGAGTTCTGACCAACACATATTCTGTCCATTTAAAAATGCTTTCAGTTATAATATATAAGAAGCTTTTCTCTATGGTCAGATTGCACATCACATGGGAATGAGGAGAGACAGTTGCCGCAGGAAAGTTAGTATCTATGTATATTTGTAAAGCACTACAATAGCTATTTTTAACAATTTTTCGTTAACAAAAAAGTCTCTAATGTCATTGACTCCACTAAGATTTTTTTCAATTTACATTAATATAATTAAATAATATCAGAGGATAAGTCTTTTCTTAACCAATATACTTAATTACCCCATACAAAGATTTTTTTGTTAGACAATTAATTTCAGCAAAACATACATATTACCTCAATACTTTATTGATTCATACATTTCTCAGCTTAGAATACTGATTTCTTAGCAGTAAATTAAGTCACTATATTTTTAAGAAATAAAAACTTCTGCAAGTATTTGGTTTAATGCTATTTGTATAGTTATCTCCTTATTTTGTGTTATGTTTTATATAGAAAACATATTACTCTATTAGGATTGTGATTTTTGATACAGTCCTATGAATTCTGTACAGACCATGAATTAAAAGACAATGATAATGCGTTATAAATGCAATAATGGTAAATTACATTATTAGTCACTTGACAAGGCCAAACAAAAAGCTACTCAAATGAGATTTAACCCTTGTTGAAGCTACTTATTATAATAAAGCACTTATGGAATAAGTAATGATGAGAAAATTGTCTAACATATACTCATCTTACTAACTTACAGTACAAACTAACGGCCGTCTTTCCAACTATTTGACATACTGTTTTCTGCTTATCTTCAGTCTGTAATATTTCTTAGTCACAATATACCAGGTTTAAAATCAGACCACAAAAGGACTATGATTAACAAGCTAAAAAGATTGGCTACTTCTATGAAATCTTTTAACACTGTANACACAGTAATTTGTTACATTATATCTGTTTTAAAAAGTGTTTGTTTCAAACATATTTTTGAAGCTGGACAAGTCTAAAAGTAGTTTTTTCAATATTAATGAATGTATAAAATCATTGTTAGAATGCAGTCTAAAAGCTTTTGTTTATACCTGTTATTTTATGTTCTTAGACAATAAAAGTTTAAAGAGAAGATCTTAGTAGTACTGAAAGAAATAGATGCTTTTTTAAATAACCAAGATCAAAAACCAAATGGAGTTTTACAGAGCCACAGGCAGTATTTTGAATGGCATCTTCAAATGAACAAGAACACAGGTGTAGCAGCCTTAATGCAGTTGGGAAGGATTCCAGTGTAATCCACATTCCCGGTTTTAGCCAAATTATAGATGTTCAACACAACAACAAGAGGAGATAGGGAACTTAACTTATTTGTAAACACACATACACATATAACTATTTATGTATTAAACACAATTTATTTATTTAATTTGAAGTACTTGCCTGAAAACAAGAAATTATTTTTCCTGTTACTACGGAAGAGAAGGGTCTATGGAATGTGGAAAGAGGAACAGGGTTACTTGGGAAGAATACAGGAAGGTTGTCAGAGCATGCAGGGATGCAACAAGGAAGGCTAAGGTCCACCTGGAATTGAAGCTGGCAAGGGATGTCAAAGACAAGAAGGGTTTCTTCAAGTGCATCAGCAGCAAAAGGAAGACTAGGGATAATGTGGGGCCACTGCTGAATGAGGTGGGTGTCCTGGTAGTGGAGGAATCAGAGGAGTCAGAGTTACCGAATGCCTTCTTTGCTTCAGTCTTCTGTGTCAAGGCTGGCCCTCAGGAATCCCAGGCCCCGGAGGTAAGAGAAGAAGCCTACAGTGAGGATGGCCTTCCCTTGGTCGAGGAGGACTGCATGAGGGATCATTTAAGCAATCTGGATGCCCACAAATCCATGGGCCCCGATGGAATGCACCCACGAGTGCTGAGGGAGCTGGCAGATGTCATTGCTGAGCCACTCTCCATCATCTCTGAGAGGTCCTGGAGGACAGGAGAGGTGCCCGAGGACTGGAGAAAGGCCAATGT
>Ga0065711_1041660_pt1 | contig 15975 bp, 5 predicted proteins | sample Hoacrofraction12_FD_59098 | JGI IMG/M metagenome (GOLD analysis project Ga0065711, IMG submission 59098) | Hoatzin crop microbial communities from Cojedes, Venezuela - Epithelial fraction 12 v2 (version 2) | ecosystem: Host-associated > Birds > Digestive system > Esophagus > Crop | place...
TTTTCATCACAAGAAAAAAAAAAAAAAAAAAACAAAAAACACACATATACAAGTGGGCTGAGATAGAAAACGATGGTAGGACAAGGGCACACGAGGCAGATACAGTACTCCAAAGCAGGACTGGCTTGCTCCGCTCCATGCAGGGAAGTGGTGAGAAATGCAACAAGCGCTGTTCCTCAGCTGGGCTCCAGGCTTCCAGCCTTGCACGCTCTGAACACCAAATGCCTCAAATAACCTGGAATACCTACACCTTCCAAGCTACCAAGGTGCTGTTCAAACCCTTGTTTTCCCTGCAACTCTGAAAGGCTAGCACAGTACTATTTTGCTTTTTGTTTGCCCTTCACAATGCTACCAAAATAGCAGCTTCAGGTAATGCCTCTTACTGATGTTCGCAGTTCCCCGAGCAGCAGCAGACTTCACATACGCCATGAAACACTTCCACTTACAGCCCAGGCTCCCGGCTAATACAGGTAAGAGTCGACAAGAAGTGGTCATTTCTCTCCTCTTGACAGTGCTGGCCAACATCACTCGAACTTCTTGTGATACAGGTATCAGAAGATAGACTGAAACAAGTTTATGTTTCACCCAACAGAGGGCTGCATCACGAGCAAGAACACTATCATGAATGCTGTGACAGCACCGGCACATGGTAATTTTAGTAATTTTTGGTACTGGCATGACAAAGGTAGATTTGCCCAAAGTTACCGTACTAGTTTGGCACTCTATCTATAGCAAACAGATTTCTCACCTTGCTTTAATTTATTACTCCAGATTCAGAGAAATAAACCAATATGCTTCAAATACTAAACTAGGAAAAAAAGGAGAAACAAAGAAACAGAAGGAACAGTTTCTCAGAAGGCAGCATTTTATACAGCTTCCACTGGAATTTTGTTATGCTATACTCAAAATAACAATCTGACAGATTCTCTAAAACTTCATCAATGTCAATAAAATACATTCATTCGACACACACAAGCAAGTAAAAAGATAAGCTATTCAAGAACTAATGAGCTTTTTGGAAATCCACATTGCATGGAAGAGGTATGGCTGAAGAAAACAGTATTACAGCTTTAAAGAAAAAATAAAGCACAACTAATAAATTATTACTCTACAAAAACAAGTGTAGCATCTCGTCTTGAAGGAGAAGTATATTTCATGCAAATACAGCAAGTAATCTTTTTGAAATGATCCTTGTTTCACTACCCAAAGGAAACAGGACAAATTCATCTGTGTCAATGAATGAAAATCCAGCACATAGAAGTTACTCACATATGAACATCATTTGTATTACTACAAAACCCCTTATATTCCTAGTCCCTTGCCTAAATTTCTCAATAAAAAAATGGCTTATCTAAATGTACAAAAGTACTGCTATACTGTGCATTATCTAGAAAGCCCTTCCTGCACCCCTCCTCTTTTCACTTTATACCAAGTGAAGTGTGCTTGAGAACAACAGGGAACCCTCGGAATTGGTCAATAGATTGATTAATGCACTGTATTAAGGAAGCCAAATAGGATCAGGATGTTTACAAATGTTCTTTAGGTAGACACTAATTGCACGGCACTAACGAGGTAGTCTTCTTTCTGTTAAAGATGCTACTAACAAATAATACAGAAAAGAAATCAACTACAAGGCTTACTGAATAAGAAAAGCAGTAAAATACACTCTTCTGATCAAGGAAGTACTTCAAATAAATTCAGTTCTTAGTATATCAACAAGTTAAACAGGAAAAAAGTACCAGTCAAATTTTGGGGCCACGGAGTGTATGAAGACTGAAGTCTGTAAGGAAGAAAAAAACTCTCACCTTAAATAAAACATACCTACCCCAACACATAAAGAAACGTAAAAGGATAAGACACAACCAGAATTTCTTAGCAGCCCCAGACACAGATCCAAGCTTTTACAACTTGTTTCATAATGTAATGACCCAGAAAAGCTTTCAATGATCAACCTTTAAAACCACCACCTTCCTGAATTGCATTTGCCAATCTATGGACTAGTCAATAAATTCCCTTGCGCAGAGTTTCTCTGATCTATTACCTTTATACTGGCAATGTGAGCCCTACAGCAGCAAAACCTTGAAAGGTCAGTTCTCAACTGCTCAGTGGACTGGTAAACTTTGTTAGCCTGTCCACTAAAATAAAGAGACCCAGAAAGCATTCTGTTTGAACTTCACACTTCCGTAGGGTAAAATAGCAAGCTGGTGCACCGTGTGTGGGGCAGCGTCTCCGTCTCCACAGAAGAGCTCCGCAACCCGGGACATGATGAGGGTTCTCCTGCTCCTTGTCTTTCCAAAGCCTCCAGAAACACCCAGCTTTCACCAGACACTGCTTCCCAGTTCACTTTTGTCTTACTGTGCCTATACACATCCACATAATTTAAATTTATTCATTGGTTGGTGGTTTCATTTCTACAGGAGAAAAATTCAGGTTTAAGTGAAGTAAAAGGCCAAACGTCTCATCTATATGACCGTTACATTACAGCTTTCCTTCCTGAGCCTCATTCATATGAAAGCTGTATTAAAACACAAATTTCATGACCTTCTGGTTCCCCTCTCTCATTTATACACTTCATAAACACTTAGGTGGATCCTGTGCTGAAATTTGTTTTGGGTCACGCAGGTGACACAAAAGCTATTTCCTTTCTGTACAAGGCAGAACTTCTATAGCCCACTACCGACCTTCCGGACTGCAGCAAATACCCAACACTATTTGTACAGGAAAATTGCAGTTGTACACAAATCTAAGGGTGTAACTTTCGTATTTCTTTCAGGCACCCCAGAGGTTTATACAGCCCCTGTACCCACCCACACCACCAGCTCCCATGGCCCTCATCAGCCACCCCAGCATAACAACTTTTTTTACAGCTGCACCATTACCTGGGTCAAGGAACTGACCCACACTGCACACTTTATTTCCCCTCCTGGATTATCATTTTCAGTCCACACCTGACCTGACTTACTGCACAACCACATGCACATCAGAGCAACTGGGAGGAGGCAGCAACACGAGAATGCCTCTGGCAATGACAGGACACAGGAATGAGCAGCCAGTAACATTTTGCCTAAAACCCACGTAAAAGAAATTACTGTGAAAGTGTGGCCTAAGATTACTTGCCAGCACGCTTCCTCCTATCTCCATTGCCTTTCACTGTGTATGTTCTCCATTCTGAAATAACCGTGCAGTCTTCCACCAGGGACCCCAAAAAGGCCAGCCTAAACCAGAACATGCAATGTCTTACTGTACAGGACTCTTCTGTTTCTTTTCCTGTGAAATTTTGAATTCGTGAATTTTGTTTTATTCTTTAAAATGGGGCAACACGTAAGGTCCTATGTAACTTCTGCAAAGTAAAAAATTACTTTCTGCAAAAATCTTCACTGTAAAAAGTGAACTTTGCATTTGTGAAACACACTAATACTAAGGAACATCTTTAGATATTTAATCTGTTTTCCTTTGGTCATGGTAAATGACAAGTGCAACTAAGGACTCCCCCCACTCGTGTTAATTTATTTTCCTCAGATTTCTAGAAACCAATTAAAAAAAAATAGCACACATCCAGTCCAGGCACATTATCCATCTGAGAGATCGGAAACAAGATGTTCATCTCGGCACATCACTATTGTCCGCTATAATTTAGACATTCTTCAAATTGCATTTGTATCCAGGAGGGTAATAGCCCTTACATTAAAAAACCTCTTCATTAAGTGGCTCCTCGTCACACAGCCCATTACAGGCTCTCATGCCCTGACCCTGCACTGCCTCAGAATAATGCTGCTTTTAACAGGCAAAACAAACAGGGTAAATAAACTATCTTCTCTATCTAAGGGTAAAACCAGCAACAAATGTATTATTAATATGGACAAAACCACCCCTTTGCACATCCCCAGTAATATAAGAAAGCACTATTATTTAAGTATTCCACAAAATGAAGTTATCCACATGTAATGAACAGTCTCCTAAAATAACTGGAAAAAATCCACAGTCAGAATCAGATTTTATCTTAACAGCATTCTCTAATTTCTATCTTGTAGAGTATAATGTATAAAAATCATACACCTGAAAACATGGTCTAAAGAGTTTGCTTCAACATATAGCAGTTGTCTTTCTTCAGAGGTACAAAGACCCACAGGTAAATACTTTGACTTCATTTTTGTTGCTATGTCTGCAAAAATATAACACTTGGTCATCAACTTCGCCTCACACAAAACGTAAATGCACCGTTGTGGAACCATTTCTACTAAGTAACAGCTCAACAGCCTTGGACCATCCAACCTAGAATGTCGTCCTGAGAAGGGTGTGTATGTTTTACTTTAGAAGTGTTTAAAAAATCTGAATGGAGTGGAGAAGGTGATTAAGAATCAGCTTCGCCCACTTTGCTCACCATTACAGTATAAGAGGCCAACATGTATCAAACAGAAATCATGTGCATGTTCAAAACAAGTAGAAAGAGCTGCATCTTCCCATTATTTGTAGCAAATGTCGGCACTCCGTTATTGGACACGGCAGATACTAGAAGTCCTCAAGGAGCCCACAGGTGGTAAGACAAAGCTGACAGGCGAAAATCACTAATGACTTCAGAATATCACAGATAAAGACCATTCCCAGTTGAGGAAATTCCTCAATGCCAGACAGCGGGAAACTGGGAGAGCATTCAGGGCATGATCACCACTCATTTGTCCTACTTCTGCATTCTTCCCTAGGCAACTGCTAACTGCTGCTCTCAAAACCAGCAGACCTTGAGTGTGATCTAGCACAGTCGCTTTTATATGCTCTTAGAAACCTAATGCTGGACATCAGGTGTTTTCCAAGGTTTTAATAAGTAATCCAAAGGCTTTATCATGTAAGCTGCAGTTCAAACAATTTACAAGTTGGTATTTAAAGCTGTACACAAGGACCTGCTCTAAGTGTTCATTTCATTTCAAAATTAATCACTAGGTACTGCATTTATTTTTCCCATAACAGAAGATAAGTGGCTTTTGCCTTTGCCCATAATTTGAGTAATACAATGTAGGTCAGTATAAAAAAATTCTGAAGTTGTATTAATTACTCAGAGGTAATTACACTCGCCTTACCAATAGTGTTTTACTATTGCTATACCTGCAAAATGCTTTCCATTAGGACAAGTTTTCACATTTTCATAGCACTCTGAAGCACGTGCCATTAGGTCTGAAATTTCCCAAGGTTTATCCTTCTCCGAAGCACAACACTGAGTTAAATCACTCGCTCGAATCAAAAGTAAAACATGAACTCAAGTGTCAAATTTTTCCCTTTTCCTGTTTTTTTACATGTCCTTTTCTCTCTCTTTTTCTTTTCAAACAAGACTTTCTGAAGCTACTGAAGATTAAAAATTGACATTAGAAAATTGAGTATAATCCTTTATGACAACAATGGTTCCAAGTGAATCTGGTAAAGTTAGAGCCCTGAAAGCCGTATACTCAGTGTAAGCGTATTATTTTCTTAACATACTGGTAAAACTGTGCTCCTTCTGAGACAAAGCTGTACTGGAATATGTATTTTCTTACTAAGGCCAAGGCCGGGACATTGTATTGGATCCAAGAGAGATGTAAGAGAGAGGGCTCCAAACACTACAAAGGGCATCTATGGAGAGGACATCAACATGCGCATTAAGAAGCTTTGCACCTAGCTCAAGGGTTACAGAGAAGAGATGGAGAGAAAATAGTCCCTACCCTAGCACTTCAGTTTCTGCGCTGCCCAGCTTTTCTGGGTACCCCTTCTCTTCCCTCATTCTTTGACTGAGCAGAAAGAAGTGGGCTGACTCCGGTCTCTAGGAGATCCCTGGCTTCCACAGGTTAGAAGACCCAGCATTTTTCAAAGTAAAAACAGCAGTAGTTTAATTTTACACCTTCATTAACACATCTTTTACACCTTCATTAACACATCGTATTTTACCTGGATAACTTCTTCATAAGTAATGGGCTGCTTTGCAACCTCCAGTTTCAGTAGTAATCATGCAGGGTCAGCAATGTTAAAAAACTGCACGGCAGATGATTGCACACGGTTATTTCCCTCCTGCTTTTGCCTGATCCTCTTGCTGCTCCACCTCCTGTTGACCCACCGCACGAATTCAGTGCTCGTTTTAGAGCTGTGCTACATTCTTAGAATTGATTTTAAATCGTGCTATTTGAAACTCAGAAGATTTTAAGTATTTAGATACAGCATAGATCTTCAGAATCTGAACTTCTTCAGAGCAGCTCATCAGACGAGACTATCACTTCTAGTATGGATCTCAGTTACCAAACACCAACTTCTAAACAGTGGTCCAAGAAGTCTAGAGTTCTAACCAGGAGGAGGAAAAAAGTAATAGTCAGAGCTTTTTCTGTATCTGTTTTGGACTTTCTCTGAAACATTCCTTTTTTCTGCTAGATTTTATTGAGCAGCCACAATCTCACATACAGATATGAAAAACAAACTTCCTCCAGAAGAGTCCGTGTGCTGCACTCAGAGGGAAAGGGTCTGCAGCAGAACTGTACAGAAACCAGGTGCCAAAATCAGAAAGCACCATGTCATTTAACTCTGAAAACTGCCTAAGGATGACAGGTATGTTATTTGGGAGAAGCAAGAAGCAGCTATCTTGTAATTTAGATTCATTCAAAATACAGTTCCTCAAATTGCTGTTCTTCCTATACAAGGTGTACCTGAGATCTAAGAATACCACATTTTTTACAAAACGATGCTTCCATCAAAATTAAAATACCTCCAACCATTTTAACAAACCATATAGACTGTGAACAACGCAAACTGAAAAGTAACTAATTTCGGCCTTCCTAGGGGAGATATTATTTTGAATTTGTTAACACAAGACCATCATGAACGCTGAGGCTTCAGGGTTTAAATTTACTCTTCCACATGCAAACTTGAAGCACCATGCAGCTCATTAAATAAACTGGATTTGGCTTAATTAACCTATTTTGTATGATATGGGGCATGGTAACAGCTGCTCATATCAGTGACCCCAAAGCAGGGGGAACCCAGCTATTAGCCGTTAAGAAGTGAAATTACATACACTAACCACCATTAATAATGCACAACAGTATATAAAAAGCAGGGGAAGGAATGGTGCAGAGGTTAGGTTACTTCTGTGTGACAACATTTCCTACTCCTTCTCCACACATACCTCACTTCACAAAACCTTTTATATACAAATAAAATAGCCATGACCTTTTTCCCTCTTCTGCATGATTAATTACTTAATGTACTATTAATTGGAAAATGTAGCTGAATTTCAAATGCTTTCATTTCTCAGCATATCATGCTGTCTGGGAAGCGCCGATTAAGCTGTTCATCAAAGGTGAGCAGGCAAGGTCATGGAGGCTGTACCTCTTCAGTTATTCATTACCTGTCCTAAATAGTAATTAACAACGGCAATATTTCCATAAATCAAAGCTCTTCTGATTACCTTCAGATGATGAACTGTTGGGGGGAGGGGAGGTAAGGAATCAGTGTATGGGTTTTTGCTTTATCTTTTTTTTCCACCATTTGTTCTAATGCATACCTGAATAATTCAATCGATATATTAGCTGTCATTTAAGACGCAGAATTTCACTGCAAGTCAACAGGAATTCCACGCAGAGTAAAGAAGAGGTTATGGCTTCCTTTCTCCCTTTCCTCTGCACCCCATCTTTAAAGCGGGATTAATCTAAGAAGGTTTCTCAGTTACCAAGACTGTTGCATATATTGGTTTTGTTTCTTTCTATTACCTCCATTATCAAAGTTAAAGTGGAGATCACAGAGTATGGCCTTCAGGCAATATTCAGTGAGGTTCTGTGTTTCTTAACAGAAACTTAACCCTTCAGTACCTGTGGGGTTTCTCACCTTGAGGCATCTCAGGCGGCAAATAGAGAGGCTCTTGAGCACTGACATGTACCCAGTCGAAGTCATCGTACAAGTCTTGGTGGTAGTCACAGGGCCCAGGGCCATCATCAAACGTACATCCCCCTAGGGAAGAAACTTGTTATTAGTTTATTTAAAAGCAGAGTTCTTCAAAGAGTCAAGCAGAGGTGTTCCTTCTCGGCACACCACAGCTACGGAGCCCACGCAGCCTGTGGCACCATTCACAGGCTTGCCTGTGCAAAGCTAAAACCTGCAAGCAGCTCATCCCCCAGTGTTCCCCTCTCTTTTTCAAAACGCCTCTGCTTCACACAACCGATTTCCCCCAAGAGCACCTTCTGTCAGAGCAGGAGATCACAGGCTGAGTCACTCAGCCCAAGTGAAACCTGGCCCAGTGTCTGCACAGCAAAAAAGCAATGCATTATGTAAACCAAGAGAGAAACACAAAATAATGGACTAGGCTCAAAAACCACAGGTGTAAATCAACATGTCCAATGCACTGAAAGCATAAGCCGTCCAAACACTGACAAGGATAAATACTGTGCCCAGAACAAAAACAGCCAGACAAAATTATTAAAATTACTTAGAAATGAAACAATTGGTGTAGAATGAACTGGATAATCTTGCTTTATTAATTCAATCTAGCATAACAGAACACAAATTAAAGGCACTTCTTCAGGGTCACACAAACAACAGATATGAAAACCTTCCAACAAAAGTTGTGAGGAGAAGAGGAGGAATGTAAAACAGGGGGAAGGGAGGGGATCCTGTGTAGCACAGTAATGTCTGCTCTGTCTCATTCAGTAAGTTTTTTATTACATGCTTCACTCAAAGCAATTAAGTAGGCTGGGAAAAAGAGGGAAGAAAGCATTATGATCATGGAAAGAGATCAAGATTGAGAAAGAAGAAACAAAGCAATCAAGCGCCTGGTCAAAGTAAAAGTAGAGGGTAAACATAAGAAAATACAGATGCCACGCATACAACTGCAGCATCTGTCATCTCCATTCATGGCACACAGTCCTCGAGTTTGCTCCTCCTCCTCAGAAGTAAAAGGCAAGACGAGGAGAGAGGAAAGAGAAAACACAGTCCATTCATCTTTATTTAGGCACTGTTTTTTAATCCAGAAAACAAGTTGTATAAGATCTCAAGAATTAGACTAAAAATTACTCTTGGAAATCACGAGAGATATTACTTGCATCCTCTTCTTGTCTTTAGTAGTGAGGGCATATCAATCCAATTAACAACTGTCATTACAACAAAAATTCTTCTTCTTAAGACACCTCTAGAACAACAGGAGTGTTTGTGTTCACTTCATTGTCTGACTTCTTGAATACAAAATATGGGACAAGTACTGTGAGTCCCAAGAACAAACAAAAAACCCTTATTATGGTAAATTCTAGTGTCACCATTAAGATGAGTCACTGCCACTGCATCAACAGCAAACACCCTCCCAGGGCTGCCAGGCTCTCACCAGCCCCACGGAGGAGAATAGGCTGGAGGTGGGAAAGGGGAGATTGAGGACCGTGAAGAACTACATCCTATGCTCATTACTATCCTCCATGCAACACATACATGGCCTTGAACTAGGACAGTCCAGACAATAAGGGAAGGAGGAATGGGCATGTATGTCACCAAACTGAGGATAAAAACATTTTTTCTGTACCCAAATCGGAGTATATTCAAATGTCACATAACAGGCAGAGAGTTTATAAAAAGCATTCACATTCGGGGAAGGTGAAGTCGCTTTTACTAAATTTCAACAGCAAATCTAGACTGCATCCCAAACTGAGATTATGTTTCATCTTCAATTAGAGACAACTCAAATAATTCCCACAGTTCTGCACAAATATTAGTCATTCTGAATAAGTGACAAAAGCAAGTTTTAGCTAATTCTACTTCCCCAAAAACACTGCCAGTTACTTATTCCTGGACACCCACTTGTTAACCAGTGTTTTGGCTGGCAAGGACAACACCAGGAGAGAAAGAAAACTGTATACTGTAGCAAAATTTCTGCTAAATCACAGAATCATAAAGGTTGGAAAAGACCTCTAAAATCATCAAGTCCAACTCTCAACTCAACACCACCATGCCTGCTAAACCATGTCCTGAAGTGCCATGTCTTCATGTTTTTTGAACACCTCCAGGGATGGTGACTCCACCACTTTCCCTGGGCAGCCTGTTTCAATGCTTTACAACTCTTTCAGTAAAGAAATTTTTCCTAATATCCAATCTAATCCTTTTACCATAAAACCTTAAAACTTCACATTCAGCTCCACGTTACAAAACCTTCTCGAAATGTTACCCTGTGACAACATAAGCACAGCATCAACAACTACAAAAAAACCCCGGCATTTCATACTCTGTACTAAGTTGGTTACTACATCCGTGTCACTGTCAAAGACCGCAAGCCACAAAAAGAGAAATATTTGTGTGTCAAAGAAATGTTTATGCCTTTAGAAGTCCCAACTCCAATGCCTTTTACTACCAAGAGACTTTCTAATTAACATCTATCATAATAAAGCCAGAAAGGCCTAGAACGTAAATCTTGGGTTTTGATTTAACTTACAATACACTGCTATGATCACTCTACAGCAAAAAATGTACATTTCTTTCGACATCTAACTGATAAATGAATAGCAGTTTCCCTTAAAGGGAAGTTATCACTGTCTGCTGTCCCAGTACCAAAATGACATATGGCTTTGAAGCACATGCCTGCGGGGCACCCATTACCCTTTCTAATGGTTTAAGTGCCCTCAGTACATAAATTTAAACTACCAATGAATCTTGTAGACTCATTTGGAAGACAAATATGCTTAATTGCTTGTCTTTGTGCCCACTATTAATTTTAGTTATCAGGGTTCTGATTAGCAATAACAATGCGCCTGTTAATACACAGCAAGCAATCCAAACCTCCCTGTGCACAGCACGTCACGGCTGCATCCACAGAACAAGCAAGTGTCCATTTACCGCATGCACATGAAGAAAGTTTATCGGGACAGACACCAATCCACTACCAAACCCACCCTGTAACAACTGCTTAAACCAATGACTTCCTCTCACGGAGACACACCACCTCCTCTTACCAACAGATCATGACATTTCAAGGCAAGTAAAGTAAAAGCCAATACTGCAGCGATTTATCCAGTATAACACGATGAGACAAGCTAAGCATTTTAAAGCCCCTGCAGACTACACCTCATGACTTTAGAACACGAGCAAATTTGGATCTCCCATTGCCTGTTTTAACAGTCAACTGTCTGCGTGCTATTTCAGTAACTCTGGATATTAAGACACCAATCTAGTGTAACATGCTGTGTGGAAAACACAGGGAGAAGAGATGGTGGGTGGGTGAAACCTGCAGTGGTATTTTGTTCAAAACCATATATGTTTTAAATCAACCTTTAACCACTAAAACATAAAACCACATCTGACAGGAGCAGACCATAGGTCAGAACTTGTTAGCACGCCAACTCAGCTACTGGGCCTCTCTCCACCATAACCTAACAGCCCTGTTCAGGGAAGAAAGTGGATTGGCTTGATGAATGCTCAGTACCTTCCAGTGAGGTTCAGCAGCTGAACTTGAATACAAATTTGTACTTGTTGCCCAACATTTTGACAACAATCTGCTAATATCCTACAAATGACAAGTCAGCAATCTCCAACATGGCCATCTGCAATGTCATGCTTCAGAAAAAGGTGGCAGCAGCAGCGATCAAAGCCATACACCAGACTGGTCCGACCTCTGGACCTGATGTGGGCTTGGGGACTGACTTGTGAGGCAGACACCATCTCCTCGCTTCAAACAATGCTGCCGTCAGGACGTGGCCCAGAGGGGTCGGTCGGGGCCGGGCAGTGTGGTCTGCGGAGGGGCAGCACCAGGAAGAGACATGGCTTGCCGTGCCTGTGGTGGTAGCAGCAGCCAACAAGGAAGCCTCAATGATCAATTTAACAAAAAGAAAAATCAGGTAGTCCGTCAGAAACAAACACCCTACCGACAGCTGGAATTGCAAGCTAGGAAGACATCAGGAATTTTAATGGCTATTTTGTCAAACTGCTAACTGTGTTTTGGGTCATTCCAATTTGTTCAGTTGCTGAGGAAGCATTTGAAAAACATTTACATTCCACAGAAACCAAGCAAATCAACAATTCACTGTTTCCGTTATCTTTTACCATAAGCTTCACTACATTATTGACTTCAGCTTAAACACCCCTAGAATTCTCACACATTCCTCTTCAACATCCTTCTAAAAGATAAGTGATAAATCATGCCAGCCTCATAAAATTTTCCTGACTAAATGTCCATTTTCACTTATAAAAGATAAACAATCTTAAATGTTCATTATAAAAAGAAAGATTAATATCCCACACTGAACTCTCAGAAATTAAAGCTCCACTAAATAACAAGGTCATTAAGATTAACCTAAATTTAATCTTAAAATTAATCTTAAAATCCCAAAGATTAACCTAAATTTAATAAAGACCATACAGTCAAGGTTTACACATCACCTATAAAAAGCTATTTAAAGATGTTTGAATTAAAGACAATTTTTTTAAAATGTTACCATGATATTTCCTTAGCAGTAACACTCAGTACTGACACTGCTCTACGACTGATTTATACTGCATCCTTCCATAGCAACCCAGGAAAGAAGAGCTGAACAGATTATTCCCCACCAGGTTAAAACGTAACTAATCTTAAGACTAAGAGAAGCATGTGTCCATAACTCAGGCTGATAAATGGACATCCACTACAACTTTATGGTGGCCTCCCAGCTCATCAGCTCAGGACAGAAAGGAAAACGGATTCAGATTTTTAACTAATGATCTTTATCTAACAATTCCAGTGTTCTCACTACACCTCCTAGAGGTCATGTCTCTTTTACTATTCAGAACAGAAACAGTCAGTTGCACATCAATATCACGTGAATTTAAGACACTCAAAACATTTATTGCAAATGGCATTCTAGAGATGCGATACTGCAGATCTGACTTCGAGATAAAAGAAACTGTTCCCACATATCACCTAAAAATTCTGTATGTCAGTTTTCATATTTAATTGGACCTTAACAACTTCACTGCCCTTTAAAATACACTCAGAAAATAGTAAAAAAATCAATTCAAAACATTCAGAAAACTACTAAATTATGGTAAATTAAATATTTATTGATAAAACTAGCTGATGAAGAATAACGCACATTTACTGGCCATGTTTTATACCATCTTCACCAAAAAGAACGACCTTTAGCATCAGGGGAAGAAGGGCTGGTATTCACTTTTCTAAATCCAACATATGTCACACTTTCTACAGAATTAAAAATAAAGAAGAAAATACTATAACAAATTATATGCAATGACAGCAACAAGGCAGTTATTTTTAAGTCTCCTATAATGACAATTATCTGCTAGAACTCCCAAGTACATTCTTACCAAAATCTGGCACAAAGTTTCACAAACTAATCAGGGAAAGCAATGAAAGAAAACTGTATCTTCTGGATTTGGGGCAGGGGCAGAGAGAAAGGAAACTGGAGTACTTGATTAGATTTCTGAAACAAAATTGATTTTTACAAGTGCTCTTCATTACGTATTTCTACAACCTACCAGCATTGCAAAGGATTTTTTTTTCAGCCATACAATGGCATGTATAGAAGGACAGTCAAAAGAACACAACTTTATACTACAATTTCTAAGATCTGTTCTTGCATCTGGCTACTTCTGGTGTTATACGAAACGCAAAACACACTGGTAACATCTTAAACTTCATGCTCTTCAATTTTACGGAGCTGGTTATAAGCCCAGAAATTCATCCACTAAGAACAAGTAGATCACCAATACATGAGAAAAAATTATTCTAGCACGATAGAAGAGTTGTACTACAGGCGCACAACAAACTTCCGCCATCACAGCTTTTTCCCTTACACAGGGTTCAGTTACCAACGGCTTCTTTGGGGCTCATACGTACAAAGGTGTGATACCAGGCATGAAATACTCTTTCCTCACCCAGCTCAACTGACTAGTTGGAACAATCTGCTCCTTTTATTCAACAGCATGCTTTTCTTTTTCTCCACCACCTGCTGCAAAAGCATAATGACTAGCTCTAAATCTATCAAAGTAGATAGCTCCATGGTAAGAATGCAGTACAAAATTGTGTTTATCTGGGATGTCAGGTAAAAGCCCTGTGAAAATTTAATTTTTCTCCTCCCATTGATTGGTGAATTCAAAGCTTGAAGAGTATAAAGGCACTGTAGCAGGTCTCTTGTGAGTCATATATTCAGGGACATATTCTGCTTATAAAGTTGCCCACCTACCACATTAATTTACCTGTTGCTATCACAGCATGCCTCAAAGCACTGGATGTTTTCATCTTCTAAAGACACTATGTTACTTCTGTTACAAGCATTTTAAAATACATTGATTGCAGAGCATTCAGATACCTATTAAGAATATACTATGAACGGCTGTTAATGCAATTTGAGAATAAATTTTAATGACATATTAAAATGCTTACATTCAATATTACCTTCTGAAATGTAATTCTGAAATAACCTTAATTAACCTATGGTGTCTAAAAAGGCAGAAGGGCAGAGGCACTAATTTATGTTTAAAAAATCACCATGAAAACAGCAGCACTTAAATGAAATGACAAAGTCTCACTACAGCGAGAAGTCATACTTAAGTACTAAGAATATGTATCTCCTTTGCAGTGATATCTTATTTTGTAGTACTAGAATTCATTACATAAGAGTGATTACAGTTAAGAGCAATAAAAGCCAAATAAAATCCATTACCTACAAACGCCTTTTAAAAAATTTCTAGCCTTGTTCCAACCATCTGTATGTTTTAATCTTCCTCTTGGCTTATTAACTCAAATGTGGAACACCCAAGTCTCATCCAGAAGCACCAATGGAGTGTAAACACCAACAGCTTAATAGGAAATATGGCCAATTATTCCTAAATTAGAGTTATTATCATTGTAGGGCTTTTGGTAGTGTTGTTAGAACAGTCAAATAATCTAAATATCCCTATAAACATGAACTTTTCAGGAAAGGAAGTGGACAAAACCACTCCTAAATCACTACATGCTATAAATCACCTTGACATTAAAAACCAATCCCATACCCCAACAGCCATATAGTACCATAACCAACATAATTAAAAAAAAGGGGGGAGGGGCAAAAAAAGGCTAAACAGGTCATAATCAAGTCCAATCCAAGCATAATTTTTTTCCCTTTTGTATCTGTCTTCCATATTCTTACTATTCCTTATTAATAAAACATAGTGGTTTATTTTAGAAAGGAAAGATTGGGACTCGAAAAATATCAGGTACGAGTTGACAAGAATGAAGGAAACCTCACATGGACACCCTTTCCTGTAATTTTCAGGGAAAGATCTCACTATGAATCCCAGCATTTATCCTAACCCCAGATATTGGGAGAGCATGAAGATTGACAGTTAGATGTGTTGTACCTGGCCACGTCATTTATTAGATTTCTTCTATTAAATTAGGTTCCTTCCCTCTACACCATGCCTAGAAAGGGGTTCTTCATCTCTGATTTCAAAAAGCTTCCCATTGACAGGCAACAGGAAACCTTTTCCAGCAGTGAACAGGATGGAAAAAGAAAAGAGATGAAGGGGGGAGAAGATCAGTCTGTTACACTGTCTGTCCTTCATTTTCCAAACTAAGCAAAATCTAACCTAAACAGAAGTGTCTTTAAATTTCCTCCTGTTCTCCAGGGGAAGGAAGGTTTTCTGTTCTTTACTGGAGAGGTAACAACAGGTAGCTGTGAAGAGTTGCTTAATGTCTTTTTCATGTTTTCTTCCTTGGCATAGGCAAAGCAAGAGAGAGCAAACAGCCCCTCATATGCAGATCACTTCATATAACTGAACCTACCAAGACAATTTCCATTTCAGGTCACAACGTATTTCTGACACCACGAAGACATTCAACAGTTTCATGAAATTACGAACAGATCTTCATTAATACAGAAGTGTCAACATCCACAAATCACCAAAGCTATTTCATATTTCAGCTCATAGTCTGTGAGCTTTAGTATTCCTCCAGTGCACTGAGCAGACTTCTGACCAATTGCACTGGTGACAAGGAGTTATACCATTTGAATACAAATGGGG
>Ga0065711_1041661_pt1 | contig 15975 bp, 9 predicted proteins | sample Hoacrofraction12_FD_59098 | JGI IMG/M metagenome (GOLD analysis project Ga0065711, IMG submission 59098) | Hoatzin crop microbial communities from Cojedes, Venezuela - Epithelial fraction 12 v2 (version 2) | ecosystem: Host-associated > Birds > Digestive system > Esophagus > Crop | place...
GTGTAACAACAAGGGTGGACAAGGGAAAACCTATGGACGTCATCTATCTGGATTTTTGTAAAGCCTTTGACACGGTCCCCCACAACATCCTTCTCTCTAAATTGGAGAGCCATGGATTTGATGGGTGGACTGTTCAGTGGATAAGGAATTGGTTAGATGGTCGCAGCCAAAGGGTAGTGGTCAACGGCTCAATGTCCGGACAGAGACCAGTGATGAGTGGAGTCCCTCAGGGGTCCATACTGGGACCGGTGCTGTTCAATATATTTATCAGTGACATGGACAGTGACATCGAGTGTACCCTCAGCAAGTTTGCAGATGACACCAAGTTGAGTGGTGACACCAGAAGGACGGGATGCCATCCAGAGGGACCTGGGCAAGCTGGAGAGGTGGGCCTGTGTGAACCTCATGAGGTTCAACACAGCCAAATGCAAGGTCCTACACCTGGGTCGGTATCAATACAGGCTGGGGGATGAAAGGATCGAGAGCAGCTCTGCTGAGAGGGACTTGGGGGTACTGATAGACGAAAGGCTGGACATGAGTCGGCAATGTGCGCTGGCAGCCCAGAGGGCCAACCGTGTCCTGGGCTGCATCAGGAGAAGCGCGGCCAGCAGGTCGAGAGAGGTGATTCTGCTCCTCTACTCTGCTCTGGTGAGACCTCACCTGGAGTACTGCATTCAGCTCTGGAGCCCTGAGAACGAGAAGATCATGGAACTGTTGGAGTGGGTCTAAAGGAGGGCTACAAAAATGATCCGAGGGCTGGAGCACCTCTCCTATGAGGGCAGGCTGAGAGAGTTACAGAATCACAGAATCACAGATTAGTAGGGGTTGGAAGGGACCACTGTGGGTCATCTAGTCCAACCCCCCCGCCGAAGCAGGGCTTCCGGCTTACCGCCGAAGTTGGGCTTGTTCAGCCTGGAGAAGAGAAGGCTGCGGGGAGACCTGATTGCAGCATTTCAGTACTTGAAGGGAAGCCTATAGGAAAGATGGGGACAATCTTTTTAGTAGAGACAGCAGTGACAGGACGAGGGGTAATGGTTTTAAACTACAAAGTGGTAGGTTTAGGCTGGATATAAGGAAGAAACTCTTTACAATGAGGGTGGTGAAACACTGGAACGGATTGCCCAGAGAGGTAGTGGAGTCCCCATCCCTGGAAACATTCAAGACCAGGTTGGACAGGGCTCTGAGCAATCTCATGTAGTTAGCAGTGTCGCTGCTCGCTGCGGGGGGGTTGTACTAGATGACCTCTAGGTGTCCCTTCTGACCCAAAACTTTCTATGATTCTATGATCTCCAACTGAGAATCTTCTTCTTAATTGTCTTAACTATTACCAGTGGAAGAAATACAATAATGAGTAAAATATATTTTTTCTACCAGCCAGGACTAAGCAATTTTCCTTTGCATACTCTGATGGTCTAAAATGAACTGCTACCTCCCCTCTACATGGGAAAGCTAAGAGAAAATAGGTTAAGCAATGTGATTAATGAGAAACCAACTCTTTAACTTCAATGCCAGGAAAAGGAATGATTTACATACTCATACTGGAAATTCTGGGGAGACTCTAAAGAATAAAATCCTATTGCTAACTAATACAAACCCTGAAGCTGAGGCTGGCATCTTTGCTGATAGTCATTACCAAGAAATCCTACTGGTATTTCAGTTTTACGGATTTAAGTATCGATTAAAAAAAAGCAAATTATTATTATTTTGGTTTCAGAGTCTTTAAGGCTTATGTCTTCTAATCCTTTGTACCCTTACAGTTTTGGACCTTGGAGCTACTCTCTTGTTGCCCTAATTGAGTCTTAGGCAAACTTTATGTGCCTGTTTCTTGTAGTAATATTCAGACAGCCTATTCTTGGGCTCTGCTGACGACATTCAGGTAATTTGCTTCTTCACATTCTCAGAATCATCCTAGTCAGAAAAAAGGAAAAGGCAGACACCTAATTTCTGTTACAATTCAGAAACAGCTGCTGAAGCACCTGTATCCTCTACTCAACTCTTCTATAAAGAACTAAGAAGGCCTAATTCAGTTGAATCACATTAAGATCAACCGAAAATATGGCAAGAGTATGTGAGTCAGGGCATATGGAGCCCAGGACAGCCTCTTTAAATGGGATATTGAGTTCTCTGCTGTACTGCTTAATCTGGAAAAATATTTAGTCTCGTTGAAAGTGGAAATATATGTTATTGTTAAATAGTTTTCTATATATGACAAGAATTATCGCTAGCATTTTTTGTGTGGTAAGCATTACTTCTTACATTGTCATAAACAAAGGGCCAAGCAGACCTAGAGTATACTGCAGAATCTGAAACTGAGAATGAATAATTGATCCTTCTTAGTAAACTGTAACACTGATTAAGAGAGCCATCTCTGTGCCTCCAACCCTTACCAACATTTTGTCTCTTGTTTTGAGACCATCAGTAAGAAAGAAGGTAAGCCATCACCGTCATAAACCCTTCAGGCTGTCTTGAATACTTGTAAAGAATAACTCTGATTTTGGATAAATGAGAGGTAGCAGTGCTACTAAAAGTGCTGGGCATATTGCGAATCTAATTTCACAAAGCATAGGCAATTCACCTGAAGTCAATAATACAAGGCAGAAAAGTTAAATGACACACCCACTTACCAGACTTAAGATATTGATTTGCAAAGCCAAACTGTCAGGCAATGTAATCCGTTGATTGCATTTTTTTAGAACTCTTGACCGATACTTCCATCTTTGAACACACAAAGCAGAAGAATCGAGCAGGTCTGTGCTTTCAGAACATGTACATAAATACAGAATTGCACAGAACTTGGAGTTTACTGTTATCTAAACTGATTAAAGGGGTCTGCTCACCTTTATCTAGACCGAAGTCATTAGCTATATTGTTGTAGTCTGCTTATGATAACATACATGCTGTGTTTTTCCCTAAAAATGAGAAAGTATGAGGTCTAGAACTGCTATGTCAAAGAAATTAAGATTCTCACGGTATCATACATACTGTGTACTTGAAGCTGTGTAAATTACAGTATCCAACATGAACCTCTAAGAACATTTTACTAAGCTGTAACCAAATTTTTTTTTTTAAATGAGACTGCTTTATGGTGATATGTTTATACACATTTTAGTTGAAATCTTCTTATAAGCTACTCTTCAGCATACATGAAAATACAAGATCATAATACTTATTCCCTCTTTGAATATAAAAAGCTAAAATACAGATTATAGAGTCATTTGAATGAGTTTCAAGAGAGAGTACTTAAATAGCCAGATGTACATTTTATAATGTATGACAAATGTTTCACCTATTTTTTTTAGTCACTTTGATCAGTGATGTATATTTGAGATGAAGTGTATTATCTGGAACATAATACTGCACAAGATTCATGAATATTAACTGAAAAAAATCCCAAGGTAAATATAATACATTTAGCTTGTATGAGTAAATGTGTATTCATAGGTCACCCTTTAGTAAGTTTTCTGTTGTTTAAACAGGATAGATTACTTTCACCAGATTTTAGAAACAGAAAGCATGAGATGTTAATGGAAAAAGGCAATGTCATATGATGTGAAATTTGCTACATTTCTTCATGGGTAGACAAAATCTTATGTAGGATGGTAGCCTTTTAATAAGATTATATTTTATCAATGTAAGTCATTAAGGAAATTATGGAAGCTTAAACAGACAACACAATAAATGTTGCTGTGCATGTACAATCTCATTTTCCTTACAGAAGAGGTGCTTTACTTCTTCATTTTGACGTCCACTTTTTCACTTACATATTATGTATGTAAATACACAAATGTTGAATTTGGAAATATTAGAAAATATTTCACCACAAGAAATAAAATGAGATTATTTCATTTCAAACGGATGCTCAGTGCTATTAACCACGTAGATACTTTACGTAAAAATTCAAGCACTGAATAAACTTTCACTTTATCAGATTAAACATTTCTAACTGACAAGAATTCATTTCAGATTAAGCTGTCTCTGATATGCAACATTGTAGATTATGTGCACAAAGTAATTCAGAGTAAATTTTACTATCCTGTTAAATAATGTGAAATCACAAAGTTCCCACCTGGAAGTGTGAATTCATTCAGATCTTTTTCCCTCAGCATGAATAAATCCCATTTGATTTGATCTTACCCTTAAATTAATGTATTTAGTAGTAAATCATGCTTTCAGTGAAAAATTAAGAATGTGAAAATGTTTGGACTGCCTGTCTTTCTGGTAAAAAACATATTATGAATTTTTTGGGAACTACAAAACAAATGACTGAGTTCATAAACATACAAAATATCACATTTTTCGTAACAGGACACATCACAAAATTTACCTTTATGTACTGAAACATAAGAAGCATTTTGAAAGCCTGAGTCCTTCAGTGTCTGTATGGGAGAATAGCTCGTAATAGACAAATATCAGTGGGAGAAAAACACCCGCACAGAAGACAGGTCGAATAGCTACCGAAACCATTGGTTTGAGATTGCTTAACAGTTAGTTACAAAATAACCTAAGCTAATACTAAACCTTTTTATTCAGGTGACACTCAGCATCGTTAGTCAGTATTCAGTTCATCAAACTAAACAGAATTATTCATAAGGGCTGGATTTTTTTTTAATCTCACTCTGTGAGAGAGTCTGGATGGTCCTCCCCGGTCACCAGAAACTTGTCAGAGATGAATGCTATGCAGAAATGTTCATGGATATTAGGTGTAAGGAAGTGGGTCACTAAGCATGATGGATGGAGAGATGTCAACCATGCTTGCCTGGAGATTAGCCATAGCAATGACTCTAAGGTAACATGAAGAAGTAAATAATTTTGTCTGGAGACTGGTACCAAAAGTAACATGAGGCAGGATCCAGCAATTGGAGATGAAATGGATAACTGGAGGAAATTACTGAAATGAATACTTTACTGAGAGACCACACAATGCTCAGACCAGGAGACTGCTTATATAAACACATCATGGTACTACCCAAATTTTGCTGGTAGAAAAGATGCTCTGAAGACCTTAGAGGAGTCACCAGCAGTAGGTCCCACTTGTACTGCCTCATGGGAGGGAGTACTGGAGCCTTGATCTCATTGCTGGACCTAGGACAAGGTAAACTGAGTGTTACATTCTGAACTTGACCAGCCAGGACACAGTGTGCACCAGCTCAAGGCTGGGGTTTCAGGAGCCACAGGGGATCCCTGGGGTGGCAGGGCAGTGTCTGGCAGCCAGCACCTGTCCCACCACCCAAACTGGGAGCAAGGCAGCTATAGAAATGATGAATAGAGTTGCTTTTTTGTAAGAAAATTCAATAATAACTCAAATGATCAAGATAACCCTTTCACAGATGTGATCTGCATTGAGTGCTGCACTCTGATCATTGCATGAGAAACCCATGCGATGTTGCACAACCCGGGGTTACCAGCATCTGAAGTCATGTGAGATGTCTGTACTATTCTCTTTATAGTGTTAGCCCTAATAAGCAGCATTTTAAATAGTACTTTACAGAGTCTGAGTGCCTTTCTTACTGGGATCATACTGAAACAGCACCTCCTGGTGCAGAACAAGGGCCCGTGCTGAGTCCAGCCTGGGAGGTCATCCCATGGGTTGGGATTGAGGTTGGGACTTGAACTGGTGGGGTACATGGCCAAGAACAGGCACAGCTGGGTGGGGCAGTAGCTCAGGTGGTGGGGCAGTAGCTCAGGCCAGGCACAGTGGTGGTACCTCAGCTGGAAACAGCTGCCAGAGGACTAGGATTAGCCCTGGCTGTGTTCATGTCACAGCACTGTCAAGAAGCACTTCCCCATGGTCTCCAGAGGGAATAGTGTCCTCCATCATGTGGGCCCTAAGCCAGCCCTGACAGTCAGACCCCAGGAGGGGGAATGTGTTCAGGGCCCTGCCAGGATGGTGGTTAGCACGATGCATGGCCTCCCTGCTGCAGCTGTGGCATGGGCTGCAGACAGCATGCAGCTGTAACAGGTCACGCCTGAATAAGAGATGCATGTGTTGTGTTGTTACTAGGTACTGCTGTTGTTTAAGCAGTGCTTTTCTCGGTATTCTTGCCTTTCTAATTTTAATTATTATTGGTTTCTTAATCTCAGTTAATAAAATCAGCATTGAATTAAATAAAGTGTCATCTTTTTTCCTGTCATAAGAACACCCACACTAATCAATCAAGCACATCAAGATAAAGTACGGTGTGCAGTGCTCAGGTAGAAGGAACTAAAGGTAGGGGAAACCCCAAGCTGATCCTTGTGTTTCAGCACCATAGCTGCCTTTTGTTAAAATGGTGGAGAATGCAGGCAGCATAGAATCACAGAAGAGTTAAGGTTGGAAGGAGCCCTTAAAGGTCATCTAGTCCAACTGCCCTGCAATGAGTAGGGAAATCTACCACTAGACCAGGTTGCTCAGAGCCCCATCCAACCTCACCTTGAATGTTTCCAGGGATGGGGTCTCCATTACCTCTCTGGGAAACCTGTTCCAGTGTTTCACCACCCTCATCATAAAAAATTTCTTCCCTCTATCTGGTCTAAATCTACCCTCTTTTAGTTTAAACTCTTTAAGCTCTGGAAGGCCACAATAAGGTCTCTCAGGAGCCTTCTCTTCTCCGGGCTGAGCTACCCCAACTTTTTCAGTCTTTCTTCACGGGAGAGGTGTTCCATCTCTCAGATCATTTTTGTGGCCCTATTTTCACACCTAAGTGTCCTGAAAGTGGCCTAAAAGTAGACACTCTTTCAATATGTCCCATCATAAAGCCAAAGCATACACTGATTATTACATGAGTGCTGTTTTTTGTATGTTTGTATTGATGATTCTAGCTAGTCTCATTACAGCTTTCCTTCTCCAAATCTTATTTTATCATTTTTTTTTTTACTGCAATAGATAATAGAATACCGGGCACTATAGAAAAATGGATGGCAACATGATCACATTGTGGATGACATTTTACTCAGAGGATTCAATGATGAGCAGTAATTCTTAGTGGGGTTTCATCAGATTGGCTGTAAAAAAATAAGTCTTGCCTTAGAAAGCAAAAAAAAAAAGGGTTTTATTTCAGTTGAAGTCAGTCTCTAGTGCTCTAAACACCAAAACAGCAGGAACAAAACAAGCTTATTAAAAAATTATTAAAATAAACATATCAACATATCCCAGCCTACATACCATCTGCTGGCAAGGTTTGGAGAAGAAAATTGTCCTTCAGATTTAAATAGGAAATTAATAAAAGGGTAATTTCAAAGAACGTGGTATAGTATAAACTTTTCTAACCTGGTACAGAAGAGCATTCACAGAAGTGTATTTCTGACATGTCTGTGAAGCAATCCCTAGGAAGCCGTGCTAGAACATTCTTTCCTCTGAAGGACCCAATGCACTACTTCATTATTTCTTCTGATCACAGTATTGAGCACTAAGGGGTGCCACTAGTAAGTGACTGCCAGCTAGACTATGCACTGCTGACCATCAAATTTTCCACCCACTTAGCTGATCTGAATATAAGGGTATTGTGGGGGACAATGATGAAAGCCTTGTTGAAAGGATGAAAAGGACAGCAGCAGGTTAAAGTCAAGTCAATCTGTTTTCAAATGTTTTAACTGAATATCAGTGTATTTTAGGAAACACCTTTACCCATCAGACATCAGCTATCTGTTTAGATTATTTTAGTCTTCAGCAGGTTATTTTAGTCGTCAGCTATACATCTCAGCACTTTGTGATTATTAATAAATTTTATAATAACAAAATCTCTGTGAATCTTGTATCAGAGGGAAGGAGCTGAAGCAAAAACAGATAAAAAGACTTGCCCGAGATCATGTCCCAAGAATGCCAAATATGTCAGACAATGAGTGCAAGTTCTGTGACTGTTGTCATTATATTCACTAAGTAATCGTGAGCAGTATATATGAGACAGTGAGCAGGATTAGATCAGTTAATCCTACTGCTGCTTTCAGTAAACAGCTATTAGATTGTTTTTCAAATTAAAAAAATAGTAACAAAAATAGGCTACTGTCTGGTCAGGAAGGAAAAAGACAAACACCTCTGCCTGGCATATGAACAGCTGGGTGCATGCTGATGGTGATTCAATTTTAGCATGTGCTGCATATAATTAGATAAGCAGAATAAGTTGTGTGGGGAATCTATTACGGAAAAATATTTTGGATTATTAATTAGCTTTATTTTCTTTTCATTGTTTTCCTTTTTTCATCCTTATCTCATTTAGGAAGGATTGAGGGAGCAAAGGAAGTTCTTTGTCTTCTATTGTCACTGCTGAATGCTGATGTAACAGTTTAGGTAGGTAGGGAAGAAACAGCCCTTATTTGACTTGAGTCAGAAACCAACTCTATAGTGACATAAACAGACAGCATGCTTATTTTCAGAGAGAAAACTGCAAAGCAGAGAGTAAGAAACTTATTAGGCAAAGCTTTTTAATACTTATCTTTGATCAGCTCTGCATTTTGGAATCTACTTGTCCTTCATCTATGATACGGATTTGAAGCACACTAGTTTTATATGAGAAGTCTATACAGATATAGTCTCACTATCTAGATAGACTATAAATAGTCTAACTATCCTCAGTTATCTGGAATTAAAATGAGCAGGGATACTCTCAGCTTCTGAAATCTAAAAGAACTCAAATGTTTGAATGTGCTGTTTGGAGGAATAGAATCTCCGAATTTCTGTCTTTCTGTTGTTTAAAGGTATGAGATTTGAAAAGTATAGAATACGTATCTACAGTGTTCTCAGTTATTGGGCTATTTAATTTATTTCATCATCTGAAGATGCAGCAGCACTATGCCGTGAAAGTTGCAGGTGGCAAAACATTTGTTCATGTTTAGCTGAAGAACTAAGTGTAAGATGAGATGAGGTATCCCAGCTTCTTGCAGCTCAGCTTGAATTTAAACTGAACAATTGTGTGCTGCTTCATTTCCTACTTAATGTAGCTGTAAATGTTTGGTCGTTTGGTCTTCTGTATTCAGTGTGCAACCATTGGCATACTTAGCAGTCTTCCGGCTCGTAACTGAGAAAAATGACATCTTATCCTTTCTCTGTCTTCTTAAAGTAGATTTTCAATAACTTACAGAAAAAAAAAAGAGAAAAAAAGAAAACATCATAGAAAGAATTCTAGCGAGACCAAAAATATGTGTTCTGCATTTAATCACTACTTAGTACATGAACAACAAGATAATAGCTACCAAAAAAAACCCACACCCTTGCTGCAAACCTGTCAGAAAACATGGCCACCTCTAATTCAAATTATATGGACAAATCACTTTAAATCACAAAGCAGTGGTATGAAGTGAACTAATTCTGACAGTGTTGGACGCAGTCTTTGGATAAGGTTTGTCTTCTACACTTTAACTCACCAAAATAAGAGTCAACAGAATCTGTTACAAAGAATGAGAGAGGACTTTCCCAGATCTAGGCCTCTTTTTTTGGGTCTGACTGCCGTGCTTGCCTGAGTGGTAAATTATTTTTTTATTTAATCTACTGTTAATCAGGGGCAGTTTTAATCTGTCTGAGACTGTGCTACTACCAATAAGAATGGTGCCCAACAGCACCTTGATGCAGCTGCTTAGGGAGTGTGATTTGAGATCTGATCCAACTAAAACCCAAATTATCAAATTCCCAAAAAGATGATTTTTTTGTCAGATCAGCAGAATTTCTGCAGCTGTTGACAGCTAATCAGACTATGTTAATTGGCCTTCTCTTCCATTGCCTGCCCATTAAGACTGTCAATACCTTCCTGAGGGAAGAGGACTTTAATAAGAGATACATTGATTGCAAAAGCTGTAAGATGTTGATCAGTGTAAAACTCACAAGAAAATAAAATATTGCAGATTTTATATTGGCTCAAAATGCTTTATGTTGAAATGTAATATATGCAATAATACACAGTCATTTGCCACTCAATATGAATACATATTGTATGGTTGGAATGTGTGAACATTTTAATGTCATTGGATTACTTTTTAGCATTCTGAGACTTTTTGCAGTTTTTATTAGAGACAAAGCAAATGGTGATGTCTACCAATTTATTACTAAATACAGAATTTTCCTATTATTAAATATGTTATCTGCATTTTGGGAAAAAAGCTCCAAAACAAAACCAGAAAATTTCTGGCTTAAATTTGAAGATTAAAGAGGTTAAGAGGAAACAGATGAAACAACATAGGCTTTAGAAAGCACTTCTAGCCCTTGGAGCAGGAACCGCATATTTAGCAAGACCAGCAAGACTGCATTATCGGCTGGGAGAACCTCAGTGCATCACCACACTGAGTTCTAAAATTGAAAATCATGTATATACATTTGGTGTAGGCCGCTGCTGAGATTGTTGTCTGCACCAAGCAATCAGAAAGCTCCACTCATGCCACTGTGAGCCTGTTTTATCTTATGTATCTCCACCTTACGTTTTCAGTAAAACTACTTGTGTACATGCTGCTCTACACGGGAACTAAGAAGCACTATTTACAAAGCAGTAGAGTAGAAGTGTTCAATTCACTACCTACATGAAATACATTTAGAGATCTGGGGTAAAGGAGACTACAGCTAGATTATAAGAGTAAGTAAAAAAAAATTCACTAAAACAAAGTGATATTTGCTTCTCTTCTGTTAGAGGTGAAGGAAGAACTCAAAATCTTAATAAATAACATATTTCTCTTCGGCTGGGTCAGAACGAGTGTTTTTCATCTGCTTCAGCCAAGGGAAGAAATGTCAGATCACATCTTGTCTTATGTCAGCCACAGACTGGTGTTTAGATCTCTATTTTTCATAACATTTGCTGTTGAGCAAAACTTACACCCTCTCCCAGAAGGCAGGCAAGTATAAACCTGTTATTTTCCAGATGGGTGAACAAAAGAGGTTGCAGAAGATTGTTTCTGACAGTGCTGGGAACAAAACCCAGGGGCCAAACCACCTATCAGATTTACATAAAATGTATTCAAATGCAAGAGAAAATGTATTTTCTGAAGGTGTTTTGAACAGCTGCTGAGCAAATTAGTAGCAGCACAGCATGCTACACTATAGCTCCCACATTCACATCTTTCATTACTACTAGTCCCCTGGGTGCTGGCAGTTCTGACAAGACAACATGAACTGTAGGGGGGACAAAACAATTTCTGTGACAATGTAAGGATTCTTAGTTCCTGGTGTTCTCACTAAAACCCATCAGTTCAGTAGGCAGTTATATCCACCATCAATGCAAAAATCTGACCAGCACTGCGAACTGCATAGAAGCTGTAGAGAAAAAACCACAGGGATATATATCCCAAGGCACAGGTGTGAACTGGTGCTATATAAGCACCATTTCCCCAAGTGGGGGAAATGTGCAGCAAATATATGATACTGCAGTTAAGCAAAGCCTCTAGAAAAGGCAGTCCACAGCCTAGAGGAGAATTTTATTTTAATGTACTCCAAACCTCCACATTACATGTCTGTTTAACACAGTTCACTTGGAGTGTGAACTCAAATGCAGATTTTGCCTTCTATAGTTTTGTCATTTCATAGCAAAGCACAGCATTACCACAGACCGAGAGAACTTGATTACAAGCCATGTTAAAACAGCTACCGTATCCTGAAATACCTTGTAATGCAGCAGATGTTTTTCATGCCTCTGGAAAGACAATAGCTCCAGTAGTGCTAAATATTAATTACTTTTCTATGTTCAGTATATGCTAACACTTATAACGTGGCTACAAGAATTCTACAATAGATTCACCTTTACCTTCTGTTGAACAACAGAAGAATAAAACCTTATCCAACACAAGGCAGCACCAGTTATAATTTAAATAATCTACAGAGGTCACATCTCTATTACCAAGTTTTGCCCACACAACTACATACGCAGGGAATGTAGAAAAATCACTTTCTATATTACTTCACTGTTCCTTCTGTGGTAGGATGCCCTTGGCCAGCTGCCAGATACCCACCCAGCTGCTCTCTCACTCCTCCTCCTCAACATGACAGCGGGGTGGGAGAATGAGATGACAAAGCTCCTGGGTTGAGATAAAGACAAGGAGATCATTTACCATTTACCATCATGGGCAAAGGACATCTGGTTTGAGGAAAATGAATTTCATTTATTGCCAATTAGTGTGGTGAGAAATAAAGACAAAAACTAAAACACCTTCTCTCTAACCGCCTTTCTTCCAGGTTCAGCTTCGCTCCATTCTGAACTCCTGTATATCCCCACCCCAAGCAGCACAGCAGGGGAATGGGCAATGGGGGCTTGAGGTCTGTCCATAACAGCTCCTCTCTGCTGCTCCTTCTTCCTCACTTTTCCCCTACTCCAGTGTGGGCTTTCCAAGGGCCACAGTTCCTTCACGAAATACCCACCTGCTGCAGCCCATGGGCTGCAGGGTGGCTGTCTACTCTGGCACGGTCTCTCCACAGGCTGCAGGGGCATCTCTGCTCTGGTGCCTGAAGCATCTCCTCCCCTCCTTCTTCTCTGACTTTGGTGCTCACAAGATTGTTTCTCTTTTTTTCCCCCCTCACTCCTCACTCTGCCTCTGTGACGTTTTGCCCTTCGTGAAACAGATTTTTCACAAGACACCGCCACCATGGCTGCGGGGCCCAGCCCTGCCCTCTGTGGGTTATGTCGGAGCCGGCTGGAACCGGCTGTGTCCATCCCGGGGCAGCCCCGGCCTCTCCTCCCCTCACAGGGAAACCCTGTAGCCCCCCGCCAGTGCGTGAGCTCCAGTACACATTCTTTCTATGAATTTTGCCTGCACTTTGCTAAAAGATTAAGCTATTCACAGGTGGATGCAAATTTATCAGCTGAACATGTGAGTTCCTTATTGTACAACCTTGTCAATACCAGTATAACAGCAATGCCTTCGAAAACTAGTCCTAGCTATTTTAAAATATCTTTATTTGTTTTGAAGTGCCAGATTTACTACTAGCACAAATTTGCGCACCAAACCTGCTTCTGGTGAAGGTGTCTGGACTCTAGTTTCTGCTACATTTACTCACAGCTTAAATTTCCTTCTGCAATCAGTCTCCAATGAAGTGCATTTTTATTTGATTCTGTATTTCCAACCATGTCAAGGACAAGATCAAGTAATGGTCACAAAAAAGACAGAACATCTTTGGATGAAAATGATCATAGATATAACAGCAGCTTCAGTAACTACGTAGAAAATATATCAACAAAGCTAAAGAGAGCGGGACAAAAGACAAGTAACACGCAACAGTGAGCAATCAGAGAAGAAAGTTTCATGGACAGTTCATGGTGTAATAAAAAGCCAGGTCAAAGCGTGCTTCAAAGAAGAAGCAAAGGATAATAAGGACAGTCAAGGTAGTGGAGAGATGAATAAAAAAGCATTTCCCACCTGAATTAACTACATTCCAGAATACAAATCCATCAAGTAATTGATATACTTCAGTCAAAGGGAGAGAAATACCTTCCTTCCTTGGCTGAGTTCCTTAAATGAGTTTCTTTCAGACCTTACGAAAGATGCGGCTCACATGTCTCTAACTTTACTACTAAGGACGACTATATAACAAATGCATTTGCAAATATTACTCAGTACTCTTTAACCAACCGCTTCAATTTTCAGTACAGAATTTTCTTGCTGCCAGTATGTAAAACTAGACCTAAACTGGCTAGTCTCGAAACAATCAGCTGTCTGATGTCCTGTTTTGTTCATTTTTCTCTGCATATGTATAAACTATATATTAAATATCTATCTGAAATAGAATATGATTCTGTATCATAGAATCATAGAATGCTTTGGGTTGGAAGGGACATTTGGAGGTCATCTAGCCCAACCCCCCTGCAGTGAGTAGGGACATCTTCAAGCAGACCAGGTTGCTCAGAGCCCCGTCCAACCTGGCCTTCAATGTTTCCAGGGATGGGGCATTTACCACCTCTCCAGGCAACATATTCCAGTGCCTCACCACCGTCATCGTGAAGAATTTCTTTCTTATGTCTAATATAAATCTACCCTTCTTTAGTTCAAAGCCATTACTCCTTGTCCTATCACAACAGGCCTTGCCATAAAGATTTTTCTCTTCTTTCCTGTAGGCCCCCTTCAGGTACTGGAAGGCTGCTATAAGGTCTCCCAGGAGCCTTCTCTTCTCCAGGCTAAACAACTCCAACTCTCTCAGCCTTTCCTCATAGGAGAGCTGCTCCAGCCTTCTGATCATTTTTGTGGCCCTCCTCTAGACCTGCTGTAACAGCTCCATGTCTTTCCTGTGCTGAGGACTCCAGAGCTGGATGCAGTACTCCAGGTGTGGTCTCACCAGAGCAGAGTAGAGGGGCAGAATCACCTCCCTTGACCTGCTGGCTGTGCTTCTTTTGATGCAGCCCAGGATACGGTTGTCCTTCTGGGCTGCGAGACCACATTTTCGGCTCATGTCCAGCTGTTCATCCACCAGTACCCTCAAGTCCTTCTCCTCAGAGATACTCTTAGTCCCTTTATCCTCCAGCCTGTATTGATAGCGGGGGTTGCCCTGACCCAGGTGCAAGATTGAAATGCAGCATTGATGAAAATACTAAATAGCATCAGTCCCAGTACAGATCACTGAGGGATCACACTTGTCAGTGGTGTCCATTTGGAGATTGTGTTGTTGACGATCACCCTCTTGCTGCAACCTTCCAGCCTGTTTCTTATTCACTGAACAGCCCTCCCATCAAATGCATATCTCTTCAACTTAGAGAGAAGGATGTTGTGGGGGACCGTGCCAAAGGCTTTACGGAAGTCCAGATAGATGACATCCATAGCTCTTTCCTTGTCCAGTGATGTAGTCACACCATCATAGAAAGCCAGTAGGTAGGTCAGGCAGGACTTGCCTTTGATGAAGCCATGCTGGCTGTCTCGAATCACCTCCCTGTCTTCCATGTGCCTTAGTATAGCTTGTAGGAGGATCTGTCCCATGATCTTCCCAGGCACAGAGGTGAGGCTGACAGGTCAGTAGTTCCCAGGGTCCTCCTTCCTACCCTTTTTAAAAATGGGTGCAATCAATGTTTCCCTTCCTCCAGTCACCGGGGACTTCACCTGACTGACATGACCTTTCAAATATCATGGAGAGTGGCTTGGCAACTACATCAGCCAACTTAGGACTCTGGGATATGCCACGTCAGGCCCCATAGACTTATGTACATTCAGGTTCCTCTGGTGGTCCCAAACATAGTCTTCCTTTACAGTGGGAGGGGCTTTACCCCTCTGGTCCCCATATTGCAGTCCATTGACTTAGGACGTGTAAGGACAGAGGTTACCAGTGAAGCCTGAGGCAAAAAAGTTGTTGAGTACCTCGGCCTTCTCCTCATCTGTTGATACTATGTCTACATTCTCGTTCATCAGGCGAGGTATACTTCCTTTAACCTTCCTTTTCTGGTTGACATACCCGTAGAAGCCCTTCTTGTTATTCTTAGCATCCCTTGACAAATTCAGCTCCAGATGCGCCTTGGCCCTACTGACCCCATCCCTGCACAACTGGATGGCACCCTTATACTCTTTCCAAGGTACCCATCCCTGCTTCCACTGCCTGTGCAGTACCCTCTTGCGCTTTAGTTTGCCCAGCATGTGTTGACTCAGCCATGCTGGTCTCTTCCCTTTCTTTATTTAGAAGGCAAGAAGTAAGAAAAAATAGGATTATAGCAATTAAAATTAATTATAGAAACCCACGGAACAAACGTCACTGTTTCTTCCTTCTCTCATCCCCTATGAAAAAAGGATTTCCAATGAACTGCACGGATCAGAGATCCAAAGTTAGTATACCTGAGTTCCTGTGATGATGTTGGACCACAGAGCTGGACAAAATAGAGATCACACACCAGGATTTCCATGCCACATTTTTTTAATCTGTTTAAATACTTAACTTGCCCTGAGAACGTTTAATCTTTTAAACAACTTTCTGAGATAGGTAAGTACTACTCCCTGTAATCGATGGCCTTGCTGGACTTGTCGAATGCAAGACAAAAGACAAACGGACTGAGGTTGTCAAGAGCCGAAGAGCTAACAAAGGAAGTAAATAACTGGTGCTTATCTTATCAGACAAAAGTA
>Ga0065711_1041659_pt1 | contig 15974 bp, 10 predicted proteins | sample Hoacrofraction12_FD_59098 | JGI IMG/M metagenome (GOLD analysis project Ga0065711, IMG submission 59098) | Hoatzin crop microbial communities from Cojedes, Venezuela - Epithelial fraction 12 v2 (version 2) | ecosystem: Host-associated > Birds > Digestive system > Esophagus > Crop | place...
CGCCTGGACAAGGTCCTGTGCAGCCTACTGTAGGTGACCCTGCTTCGGCAGGAGGGTTGGACTAGATGACCCACAGAGGTCCCTTCCAACCCCTAACATTCTGTGATTCTGTGATTCTGTGATTCTGTGATTCTGTTTTCCAGTATGTGCCTTGGGTAGTTTTTGTATTTCATTAAAGATGACAAAACGCATTACTACGCAAGTTCCCAAAAATATATTCTTCACAACCGTCCCTTATGAAAGTTATCTCTGTATCCAGTTTCTTTTTTTATTTGTAATTCTGTCTTTGACCTGTGTTCATGTATCTTCTCCTTTTGTTTTTTTCAGTGGCTGATTGCCACCAAGATTTTATGGGCTGGTTTGAAGTATTTGTTCCTAACTGGTTATAAAGTTAACATAAAGTGAGTCATAAAGCTCTGTTCTGTGAGTATTTCATGAAGCTGGCTGAAGGCAAATTAATGATTGATATTTTACCTACTGTAACACCAAAACATTCTTACTTTAAGCATGCTATTAATTTCCTTTTAAATTTTTTGTTGTGAACACTCTTTAACTGACTTTCATTTTTATGTAGCAAAGCATCATAACACTGATATAACTCTACAGCATGAAATGTGTTCTTGGGCTCCTGTATAAAGCAATACCTTTGCTTTGGTCAACAGACTGTAGGAATACATGACAGACTGCTTCTGCACTACCTGTTGGAGAATCTGAGTCATAATGCAGTAGAAATGGGGATTTTATATTTTTTTTTTTTCCTGAGCAACTGTGTTAATACTAAACCTCCAGAGAGTGGCTAGCTTTTTTGCCTTGAAAGACGATTATTCAAAGAACATAGGACAATTCCTAAATTCATTAAATATTAACATTAATGTTATTTCTAACATTATCTAACATTAAGTTAGGTATCTGGATGTAAGAGACACTAAGAAATTCCACTCACAGAACCAGCATAATCTTCATTAACCATTGTAGTACTAACTTTATATTAGAACCTCTCTCAGTCCCTTGAAAGCTGTGCATATCCTGCACACATCCTTGCATTCACAGTGATGAGACTTACAAGGCATTCAGCCATATTCTAGCAGGCTGTTAGTAAGGTGCTCCATTTTGTATTGCTTCACTCCTTTCCCTCTTCCTCCTTAATCCTTCAGATTCAGACTGTAAAACAAACATTGTAAATGGAAATTGGCACTAAGCAGTGAGCCAGTGAAGAACAAGACTGTGTATGATGGTCTGCTACATGTTCCTCACGTAGTTAAAATTCAGCCTAGATCTTCCACCTTGTCTTTGTTAAAGAGGTGGTCTCTTTCCATTTGCAAAGAAATGTGTAATTTCTACGGAACATACTGAATGCCTGTGCATGAGACAATATAGCCCATTACACTTCCTTATTTTTCTAAACTTGTGAATATTTGCTTCTTAAACTAAACAAAAAGATTTTTTGTGGAACATAAAGTGGTCTTTAGAGCAAACATGGAATCAAAACACTGTTTCTCTTATTATAGTAATTACAGTAAACTTTAGTAACTATTGTAACAAATATTACAGAAATTTTGTTACCACAAAAATATGCAGAGATTATATCAGATTAGATCTTTTATTCAGTCAAGTTTTGATGAAACATTAAAAAAATTACACTTTTCTCTGAAGACAGAAATATACAAATAACCCCATGATACCATGAAACCATTGCTTTAAACACTGAAAATGCTGTGGAAACTTTTTTGTCGTAGGGACTTCAGTTCAACTAAGTGGCTACCTTTGAAATACTTTAATCATCTTACCAAATGAACAGTTATGAACTACTTAAAAATGTATTTGTGTTGTGGCCCTTAAAGATAATCTGGACTGAAAGGGCAGATTGAGAAGGTAATTTAGGTTCCTGACGTAGTCAAGAAAAGGGTGTCAGCAAGGTCCAGCAATCCTCTTAGTTTGAGAATTGGAGAACCAAGCTTTCAGAGCTCTCCCTTCTACATCTTGATACAGTTTGGATGCAGTGTTAGTGCCTGCTGTTGCAGTACTAAAAATATTAGGGACATAATTCTGGCTTTGGTTCAGCTGGAGTCAAGAAACTACACTAAATGTTGTCCCTATCCTGTGAAGCAGTGTGTTGGCTTAGAGTACAATTAATTTGTCTTAAGATCATTTAGATCTTGAGCTGATGTCTTGATTTTAAATCAACAGTAAGGAAATAGCATGACTACAACCTTATGTTTAGAGCTGTCATTGGGAGGTTAAGTTACAGGCACTGAACAAATGACTGCTTTTGTATTTAATGAGGAAACAAATAATCCCAGAAGCAGTGAATTCATCCTAACTCCTCAGCTGAGTTCTTCAGCATGAGGCTTCTGAGTCAAACACACATAAACGTATATGTCTTCATCTTCTTCTCCTAATCTGCCTCTTCTTCCCCACACCTCTATCCTGCCACTGCCCCTCAACACTTTACCTCAGAAAAAGACAGTGAAAATGAGAAAAAATTATATCCCACCTTGTTTATGAGGTCTTTAATGACTGAGTTATGACACAAACCTCATGACGTAATACCACCCCTATGATGTCATGCAAGTGTTCAGAGTTCCTTTGCATCTGAGGGTGAGGCTGCCAAGCTATGAATTGCCAGTGGGAAGAAACACCAGAATATCAATAAACTAGAAGGGTAAGATTAAAGACATATTCAAAGTCTTTATTAACCAGCTCTCTGTTACTTCTGACTCATCATGCCATTATCTCAATTTTCTTACACTGACAGTCAGGTTGTGCAATTGGAAAATTAAAAAGGAAAGACACATAGCTTTAAATTTCTTGTTGCAAAGCTACTTTTTTGAACGCCCATTATTATAGTCTTCTATATATTTTTGTATATATAAAAATAATATACTTCTTTCATTTCTACGTATACTTGTAATAAGACAGGTCAGATGGGTTTATATTTTACTGTTTTCTTCTTTCAGCTTTCCCACAGGTTAAAAAATGAGAATATAAATTTCACCGTGTCTGTGTTTTGATATCTAAATCTGTGTTTGAGGTCTTCATCCTTGGCTACCTATATAGTCAATAAAAATGTGGTCAATATAGTTAGTGGAGTCAAGGGCATGATTCTTCTTCTTCTAAAGTAGCTACCTAAACCAAGCTAAATTAACCATAACTTGAAAATGCCTTTTTCTTTTTTCCTGTCTATAAAGAAAGTCAGCCTACTGCAACTGTCACCTCCAGACATCTATTCTGTAGTCATCTACAGTTTGATTAGTGATCAGAATATTTGAGTAGCTAAACTTACATGAGTTTAACCCTGTTTCTGCTTTTTCCAATCAAAGTTTTTGGAGTATTCCTTTCTGATTTCTCATTTTGTTAGGTAACAGCTGTGGAATTATGTAAGGACAAGATTAATGGACTGGAAATCACAGTAACCAAAGCTGCAGAAGACAGGACAATATGTGTGTATATGTCATGTGGCCTATTTAATAGTAAGCAAATTACTTTCAGATAGCAAAATCTTAAGATATAAAAGTGAGATTCTAAAAGTTGGAGTTAAAAACTTTTAAAGAAAACCAAAAAGAGACACGCCAGAGAAAACACATCAGTAAAGCTGTCAGCACAAGCCAAAAAGGGAAAGCATTGCAGGTATAGAAAATTGCCAGTAGAAATCTACAAGATTTCTCTCATTTGTGGTTCTGTCTAGTGAGAATCTGAGTTCCACATGAATACCCATGCAATCAATGTGATACCTCTTCCTTTATTTGTATGAAAGAGTCTTCTATTGAAGAAAAAAGTCACTTAAATCTAGTCTCAAAGTAGAACTGTTATTACTACGCATTTCCTATTATAAACTTACCACAACTTTGTAAATGAAATGCTGCTTAATTCTCTCTCATTGTTATAAACATTCTTTGCAGGATAAGGGGCAAAAAGCTGTTTCAGGAAGAACACAATATACCTGAGAATGCTCAATTAAACTTTTACTTTATCCAAATACTAAAATCTTTTTTTTTGTTCTCTGGAATGTATTCTTAATACTACAGAAGAGCAATGCATATCTGTTGGGGGCTGCTGTATTTCTGAGTCTGTCTCAGGCCCTGAAATATTGCAGCCAGCCATTAGCTATCAGGAAATGGCTTCTTCCCGGCATGCATTACATCATCATGAATTATTAATCATTATTATTAAAACATTCATCTTGTGTCTATGCAGTGTGTGCCAAGAGACTGGGTATAAATCATCTTAAGAAAATATTAGCATACAAGCATTATTTTCAGCTACCTTCCTCTCTTTAATCCTTTTAAACATATATCAATCCATCACTCTGATTAGCCATGCTAAATGTTCCAAAACAAGAAATAAGAGAATGGAAATAAGAACAACTTCTCTAATGCAGCTTTACAGATCAAATGATTCTGAGAGCATTCTATTAGTGATGACTGAAGCCTTAGGCAAATTAAAAAAAAAAAAAAACCACACATGAGAAAAGGAAAAAAAAGGTGTCCTTGAAGTTAAGTCCTACTCAGACTTTGAAGAAATTTCTCTTTTCAGTTTGGTCTAACGTCCTTTCTCTGTAGCAAGTAAGATAGCTCCTGATGAGCTATAGATCTTCCATTTGTTAGCAACATTTATTAAATTAAGAGTTTAAATCAGGAATAATAAATTTACAAGAAAATGCCTACAGCCAAACTGCCAAAATTTTTGCTATGATCTTGCAATAACAGTTGATCAGCCATAATCAGCCTATAGCTTCAGCAACAAAGGAAAGAATTTGCTGAATCATACAGATACTAAAGAATTTGCATAAAGATAAGAAAATAGTCTTTAGCTTATGCAGTATTGAATAAATTTTCTAAAGACTGTTTACTTTTTCCTAATTTTAGAAAATTACTATTTTCTTTCCTCAGGTTTTAGTTTTGAATACAATGCAGTTTTCCCTAACTGAATAATGTAGTCTTAGTTATAGAGAAGTATAATAGGAGGTCAGGCTACAAAATATACAAACTTTGTGATACTTTTTTTTTTCAAAAAGTCATGCATTGTATCGATGTGCAAATCAAACGAAGATGACTTTCCTCCCTAGGCTTAACCAAACAGCTTACCGAGATTCCATTTTGCCTCTTACAGACAAGCATAAGAAATTAAAATAAATCTAACAGATACTTAAAACCTTTTTTTGTGTTTTGTTTTTTTTTTTTTTTAAATGTTTGAAGATAGAACTTTGGAAAGAGCTGAAATTCAGACTGGATATAATGAAAACCTTTTTCTCCATGAGTTGAGTGGAGCAGTGGAATGGGTTGGCCAAAGGGATGAAAGACTTCCTGAGGTAACTCCCTACCTGAATCTAGAAATCCATGATCCTAAAGAAAACAAAGATTTTTACCTATGCAATTATCACAACTTGAATAATCAGAAAACAGACACAAGTGGACAGGATACTCTGCTCTCATGAACAAAAAGGTATTTATCAGAAAATACTGCACAACAAGTAGGTAGAATATGTAAGTATATAAGTAGCATTTTAGATTATTTTAACTCTGAAAAGGTTCATTCCTCTATGGATACAAAAGTACTTGATGTCTTAACTGCATAAACAGACATTTATTTCACTAGCGGACAACAGCTATACTGCTTATGAACAAAGTCATAAAATGTCAGCTCTTCTTACCAGAATATTCAGGCTTCTGAGTATATTCAGGCATTCTAGCAATGCAGAATTAGGTTATCTGGAAGCAAAAAGATGTCAGTATGATCAAATTAAGGATACTCTAAAAATCATTGTGGTTTTCATTAAACCTGATTGTATCAGTGGTTATCAAGTGTTTCCAAAAAATTATTAAATAGGTTTGCACTTCAGCTAATTAGACAATACAGTTTGATTGAATTCAAGTTTATTATTCATAAACATTGCATGTTAGCAATTTTTTTAACTCTTTGAGGAAACCTTAGGCAAGTTTCTTTGGGTATTATCTGTCAGGGAGTAGTGAGACTGGGTTGTTCTTAAAGGCAGGGGAGCCAAGGATGAGAAACAGCAACTCACTGAGGGGCTGGAGTCCCATGCTCTTCGGCAAGGAGAGCAGGGCTGGGCTGAGGCCAATGACTGAGTTCAGCTCAGTGCCTGGTGTTTGCTAGGCAAGTCTTCATTGAGCAGGCAGACCAATCCAGGAAGTCAAGTCAGCAAGGCAAGTTTAGGTTTATCAAGAAACAGAGCACAGCACAGCATACTAATGACAGCTCAGGCAAGGACTGAGACTAAACGTGCCTCCCAGACCAACAGGAGCAACGTGCATGGATGGGGGCCCAGGCATCTGACAGCTCTTCCATAGTGTATCAGTTTCTACCTCTTACTGATCTTTCTTGCAACCTACCTATATTTATAGAAGTCTGATACAACATGACACAGCTGTACCCTACAAGAGCTGGCCTTCAATACAGCTAGCCAAGCCCCCAGGGGGGGCAAAGTCATGTTATAGGGAACAATGATTTTGGAATGGTTGGGTCAGTTAGAGACTCTTGGTGTTCTCCAGACTGAAATTATTTGAAGAAGCTGTAAATGAACCTTCTATGTACACAAGAAGGAAGAAAAAGGCTTGTAATTTAATTCTGCCAAGGCTGCACCCAAATTACTGTCAAATCTATGTTTGCTGTTGATTATGTGTTTATTCATTCCCAGTAAGACAAAATGCATGGTCCAGCCTTTCAGTGCAGACCTACAGGGCTCTACCAAGCACATTATACAAAATGAGATGGGAAAAACGTTGACTTCTAAGAAGACATGCAAAAATGAAGGAAAGAAATGGAGATTATGTAACAGATTTAACGTAGAGAGATCAGAAAATATTAATATGCATGTTGAAGAATGCTCAAAAAGAATATGTCATTTATATAACATTTTAAGTGGAAAGGTTTATTGCTCAGGACAAGGGGGAACAAAACACAAAACAGTTGAATTGGACAGCATGAGCTCCAATAGCTTCTTTTTAAGTAGGTTAAGAATTTAAAAATGTATCTAGCCTTCCCAAATAACTGACATTGATTAACAGGTATTTAATGCAATGAAATGTTTTCAATGACAAAAGGAAACAAAAAAATGAACATCCATACCTGCAGATTCAGTGAAATATAATGGAAGAAGACGAAAAGTATGCTTTGGCCTGCAAAAAATCGCCATCTCTTTTAGCTTCTATTTATTAATATTATCAGCCATTTTCCAGATCAAAGGCTCGCTCTCATGATCTGGGCCAATAAACCTCTCACTCAACTAGAAATCAAACACAGCACAAATAAAACACATCAATTTTGTTGTTTGTTTTTTTTTCTCTTTCACTAAAATAACATTAGCTTTTCTGATTGACCTGAAATCTGTTGGAACAACACCTGTCAGGTACATTATAAAACTTGTATCAAGGAAAATTATTCTTCCAAAGTCCAAGTTAGACTCTAGTTACTTTGAAAATTTGATTTTCAGTGAGCACAAATTAACCAGAAATTCTCATAGTAAATAGTTATAGTAGTGATTCTGAAATCAAGTAACTTAAAATATGACAAATAAATAAACATACAAAATTTTAAATATGCCATAGAAAGTGAAATAGGCCAAGTCAGGCCCGGAATCAAAATGCAGAAACATTTATTTCATCTTTAAATGTATTTTGCATTATAACTCGTTGAAACACTATTTTTCCAATAGTTAAATACATTTTTTAGTATTATAAGTCCTTTTCTCCTATTTGATAGTATTTTTGCATAGTTCCAAAAATGTGTTAATGAGAAGTCCTCTATTTTTCTGCCAACATAGTCTTAACATAATCTGCATAATTAGTAAATCTGTGTGAAGGGGTTGATATAAAGGGCTGATATTATTAAATTCAAATGCAAATATGCATATGCAGGAAATACTTAGTCCCTCTGCAAGTAAGAATAAAAGCCTTGTTCGTTGAGTCAGAGCTATTTCCGAAATCTACCAGCAATGGCACTTCAACATATTTCCAAGGACTGCATAAACTTTGCCCTCCTAAAGGGGAAAAAAAAAATCTTCTGAAATCCACAGCAAAAGATTAAAGATTGTCTTATTGCCAAAGTTACTGAAATCATGGGCAATGCGCACCCAGTTTTAATTTGGGTTTCTTATTTACTTTATTAGTCTTGTAATTTATATTTGTTAGAAAATACACAGCAAAGAACACAAATATGGATGTACTATGCAATGATAAGCAGACATACAGACATTTATTTGATTTTAATGACCTTTGAATCTTGTCTGAAGAATGTATACTGATCTTCATGATAATATGTTCCACCGTGTAATATTGATAGCATCAATATTTCATGAGTTTAATTTATGTTAGGAAGAATGATGCCTTTATTTACGCTTCTAGTCTTCCATAGAGAATGATTGTGCTTCTGTCAGCCTTTTATGTCAATTTTCTTCTCTGCATATTTTATGAAGGTACTTTTTTTCCAGTTGATTTCCTTTCTCCATTTTGAAAATTATTTAGAAAGCTTGAACAGTCCCTGACTCATTGAAAACAGGGCTATATAACTAATCTCAATATACACAAAAAATTATAATAATTTCAGACATGTCTCATATTTGTCTCCAAACATCCCTGAAATTTCAGCAAGAATTAGGGAGTTCAGAAAAGGTCTAAAATTAATAAGATGAATTTTCTAATACCAAATTTTAAGTATCTTGAATTCCAAAGTGAAATCCATGACTTCTACATTTACTTACTCAGTGTTATAATTATGCAATTTTATCAATATGTTTCCTTTTCAAATAACATCTGCATACCCAGCGATATTGAGAGCATCTCAGTTTACCCACTGCATAATTACTGATATACATTGGAAAAACTAGAAGGTGAAAAATAATCCATAATTAATAATTGTAGCTGGTAAAAACCCTAAATAATCGTAAAATGCACAGTAAGATCAGTAATTTATGAACACATCAGTCAATCCAAATTTTCACTAATTTGTTAATCCAGGGACTGTAGATACAGAAAAAATTGAATTCATTTTCATAACACCTATTTAAATTTCTCCACCATGACAGATGTCTAACCTGTAAAATGTGGTATACTTGGAGCCTACAAGTATTGTTCCTTACTACTGGTGTGGGTTCATTGTGATGTTTGCAGGAGTGAGAGGGATGGTGCATTGTGAAACTGGGCACATGTTCTCTCAGGAACACATAGAGTGATGTGAAAAGGAAAAGGAAGGAGAAGAGGAAGAGGTGAAAGGGCAGGGCAGGGCAGGGAAGGGTGGGGAAGGGAAGGCAAGGGAAAGGGAAAAGCAGGGAAACAGAAGGAACAAAGGGGAAAAAAGGAGGGGGAAAGGAAAGAAAAGAAAAGGAAAATGGAAAAAAAAGAAAAAAAAAAGAAAAAAGAGAAAAAGTGACAGGAAGAAAGAAGGGCAAAAGGGTAAATGAAGATGGAAAATAAGTAAGGGGGGTAAAGAAAACAGGAGAAAAGAAAAAGGAACAGGTCTGAGATATCTGTAATGTATCTGGAACATGGCCAAAGCCCATGTGTGGAGATGAGGCCAGGAGGGCCAAGGTGCAGCTGGAGCTGAACTTGGCAAGGAATGCTAAGAATAACAAGAAGGCCTTCTACACGTGTATCATTCAGAAAAGGAAGATTAAAGAAAGCGTACATCCCCTGATGAACAAGAATGGCAACCTCGTATCATCAGATGAGGAGTAGGCTGTTACTCAACATTTTTGCCTCAGTCTTCACTGGCAACCTCTCTCCTCGCCCCTCCCCAGTTGATGGACTGCAAGACGGGGACCAGAGGGGCAAAACCCCTGCCACTGTAAAGGAAGATCAGGCTTGGGACTACCTGAGGAACCTAAATGCACATAACTCTGTGGGACCTGATGAGATGCATGCCAGAGTCCTGAGGGAACTGGCTGATGTCATTGCCAAGCCATTTTCCATGATATATGCAAGGTCATGGCAGTCAGATAAAGTCCCTGGTGACCGGAGGAAGGGAAACATTGTGCCCACCCATTTTTAAAAAGGGTAGGAAGGAGGGACCCTGGAAAGTACCAACATGTCAGCCTCACCTCTGTGCCTGGGAAGACCGTGGAACAGGTCCTCCTAGAAGTTATGCTAAGGAACATGGAGGACAAGGAGGTGATTTGAGACAGCCAGCATGGCTTCACCCAAGGGAAAACCCTGTCTGACCAACCTAGTGGCTTTCTGTGATGGCGTGACTAAATCAGTGGACAAGAGAAGAGCAAAGGATATGATCTATCTGGACTTCTGTAAAGCCTTCGACAGAGTGCCTCAAAACATCTTTCTCCCTAAATTGGAGAAATATGGATTTGATGGGTGGATTGTTCAGTACCTAGGGAATTGGTTGGATGGTCACAGCCAGAGGGTAGTGGTCAAGGGCTCAATGTCCAAATGGACACTAGTGATAAGTGTTCTACCTCAGGGGTCCGTACTAGGACCAGTGCTGTTTAATATTTTCATCAATGACTTAGCGAGATCAAGTGCACTCTCAGCAATTTTGCAGATGATGCCAAGCCGAGTGGTGTGGTTGACACACCAGAAGGACAGGATGTCATCCAGAGTGACATGAACAAGCTTGAGAAGTAGGCCTGTGTGAACCGCATGAAGTTCAACAAGGCTAAGTGCAAGGTCCTGCATCTGGATGAGGGCAATACCTGATTTCAACATAGGCTGGGGGATGAAGGGATTGACAGCTGCCCTTCAGAGAGGGACTTGGGGATATTGGTGGATGAAAAGCTTGACATGATCCACCAATGTGTGCTCACTGCCCAGAAGGCCAGCCGTACCCTGGACTGCATCAAAAGAAGAGTGGCCAGCAGGTCGAGGCAGGTGATTCTGCCAGTATACTCTGCTCTGGTGAGACACTAACTGCAATACTGCATCCAGCTCTGAAGCCCCCAGCACAAGAAGGACGTGAATGTGTTGGAGCAGGTCCAGAGGAGGGCCACAAAAATGATCCGAGGGCTGGAGCACCTCTCCTGTGAGGAAAGGCTGAGAGAGTTAGGGTTGTTCAGCCTGGAGAAGAGAAGGCTGTGGGGAGACAGTACAGCAGCCTTTCAATACCTGAAGGGGGACTATAGGAAAGATGGGGGAAAATATATTCAGCAGGGCTTCTTACAATAGAACGAGGAGCAATGACTTTAAACTAAGGGAGGCTAGATTTAGACTAGATATAAGGAAGAACTTTTTTATGATAAGGGTGGTGAAACAGTGAACAGATTTCCCAGAGAGGTATTGGAGGTCCCATGTCCGGAAGCATTCAAGGGCAGATTGAATGAGGCTCTGAGCAACCTGGTCTAGCTGAAGATATCCCTGCTCTCTGCAGGTGGGTTGGACTAGATGTCCTATAAGATCCCTTCCAACCCAAAGCATTCTATGATTCTAGTTTTCTTATTCTATGCAGATATAGTTAGAGACAGCTATAAATAACTTTCTTCTGTCCCTTTCTTTCACCTCTTTTCACCTAGCAAATCATGTCATGAGAGTAAACCTGAGTCAACATTTGGAATTATTTCATTAATAAATAAATGAGTTATAAAGTAGACTCCATTAAGAACTAAAGACCCTTGCTTGCTTATTTGATTTGACAGTATCTATAGTTTTGCAACTCCTCCTTGGTCATATATCTGCCTCCATTATCCTAGAAACTCTTGTTTTGCTTTGTTTTTCTGTCTCTCTTGAAAAAGAACTCTGAGCATAGCTAAAAAAAAAAATCTACAACCTATTTTAAAACAAAGCAGTCAACCAATACTTTGGCTGTCTTTACATTCTAGTAAACTGTAACACCACATTCTATTTGTACAAGAGTCTCTATTGTATCCTTTTTCCTTTTTTCTTTTAAATAAACCTCTGAGCTCCTAATATTTTGTTTCGAGAATCTCTTTATTTACAAATGTTAGTCTTTCTACCTCTTCTTTTAAGGTTGAAATATACACAGAAGGAAATAATTATCTAAATAAACTAGACATAAAGTGGAAGTTGCCAGTAGCTGGTTGTCTTTTCAGTTAAATAAATTATTTTTAAATTTTACTTTCTTAGCACTGATAGGAAGCAATTAATTTATATTCTGCATATTACTTATTATTAAAAATAAATCAAAATTTTATTTGTAATATCTAGTTCCTTCTTAGTGTTGTTAAATCAGGAACAATATCCTAAGAAATATTAAATTATTTATAGCAGTTCAAAACAGGTGTTACTTCTCATTATTGTGATTTCCACAAAATTGCAAATCATGTAAAAACTAAGCTTAAATATAATCTCAGCTAAAATAGAGTTTGAAATTTCATTAACAGGTATGGCTGGCTGATATTTTCTGCTACAAGTCCTTTCTAAAATTAATCTGGGTTTGGGCTTTATTTTTGCTGTTTATTTTTCTTTGTGTTCAAACAGAAACAATTCAGTTACTTCCTAGAATGCCTTTGTGTTCCTGTTAAGAAATCTTGTAAGCAACTAATCAAAAATCTCAAATGACTGATGAATGGATTTGATACACCGAAGAGGGGTGATATGGATAGAAAGGTGTCTGACATTTTTTTTCTGCTAAAGCAGCTGGAATATATTTATTTGAAACTTTCAGATGATTCTCTGAGCACTTTCTACGCTCTCTGATCTCATATGTTCTGATCAAGCTGTAAAAGTACACCCATACTGTTAAATAAAAAATTAAAAAAAAAAAAGAAAAGGGAAAAAAACCCACCAGACCCATGGGACTAGGCTGAATAGTGGATCCCATTCTTTCATTTTGTTTTCATTCATTTTTAGCCTGCTATCTGGTGTGGTTTTAGTTCACACCAACTAGGGATCTTTAAGATTGTGCCTAAGCATAGCTCAAGGGGTCAAAGACATTCAAGACCGCTCCCATTGGGCAAATGGTTGAGTCCTTACATTTGGTCCATATCACCATGCTCAATCTTGTAACATTATTTCTGGAAGTTTTATTCTTAAAACCTTTTGCATACCCTCTAGTCCAGTCAGATCGTTCCGCAGATAGCTCAATCTCACTCCTTATAAACATCATTTAATGGGTTGCAACACATCCTTCGCTATTTTTCAATACTTTGAACTGAAGATGGTAAAGACTCTGCAAGGACCCCTTGGATACCAGGTGAGGCATAGGTGCTGTCCATGGCCACCTGCTGCACAACATTAAAGCCGCCAGTGGCTTACTCATCCTCAGGGCTGGAATACAGTGTCTATTGTGTCTCTGTCATAGGCATAGCCTCGGCAGCTGTCATGGAGCTCAGCAAAACTTCACTGCTGCTTTCTCTCTAGCCAAAAATCATTTTCATAGTGTGTTCACTATCTTCTTACTGCTAAGCAAGCTGCAAAGTGTGATTGGGAAGTAAAAAAGGACATGCTCAAATTCATGAGCCCAAGAAGTAGAGAGATGCTGACAGTGTTAAAATAGGAGTAAAAGGAGCAGGAGGGCAGAAAGAGAAGAACAGAAAAGTCAGCCACAGAGAAGGTCTACTTGAGCTGTTCTTTGTACAGATATAGTATTATGAACTGAAAAATATGCCAAAAATTTGGAGTGTGGGCATACCAAGTGAGATCATACAGAGTTAATAGACATTTGAATATTCTGGTATTAAAGTCCTTGTATCTCAGATGGCTATAATAGCATTATCCTTCCTCAAAGTGATGTTGTGCATGCAAAACAATATTTGTAAGCTATTCAGATATCACAGTGATGTGCATACCACAAAAATATTCCAGAAGAAGTGAATAGTTCTGAATTTAGTGTACAGTTGAAACGGTGTCCTGCACATGAGATACAGGTGACATACTGAATGAAGAAGTTAAAAAATTCTTTGCTAGCTAGATAACTATTTTGTGCATATACTTTATTCTTTGTCCTTTGACCAGAATTGTCTCAAGGAAAAAAGAAAAGTTAAATCGTTATATAATTACAGGCTGTATCAGAATGCATATTTCAGTCAGCTCAAGTTAAACTTGTACGGGAAATTCTAATCTGATAGTGCTCGCTTTTTGAATATTTGGCTTTATACTGTTGTTAAAGGTCTGTTTTCAGCCCCTTTCTCCCATCTACACACAGCAAAATGCTGTTTCTCTGTTATATTTATTTTTTTATATATGAGATGTGTCTGTTTGCCAGAACAAATCTGGGAGAGGACATGACTGACATTAGCTGATCATATTTCTATGCAATGCTGTCCCCCGTGGAGCAGAGGGCATGGATCTTTTTTAGTTCACCTGATATACCAGGTGCTCAGAAACTGAAGACAAGCCATTTGTACCCTCTAGAGCCCTAAGAGGAAGGGATATATAGGGTTTATGTAGCCCTAATAACCACGTAGACTGCAGATTTTTCAGTGATGGAGAGAAAAAATGACTCTTACGTAAATACTATTCAGGGAAGAATCCTACTTATTGTGGGTTTAATTCCAGTGAGTAAAGTTTGTGCTAAACAATATTCTTACTATCAGTGTGCAGTAGTAGTCTATTTGCATAGCTAATTCCTTTTCTTTGAATATATAAGTAAAAAAATACACAGCTTGGTGCAAAAAATATCTGTAACAATATACAGACATAAATAGAAATATAAGTACGTTTGTAAGTCCATGAGAGCAAAGTCTCTACTTCTGATCTTTGCTTAGCATCAAATACAATAGAGTCAGAATTCTTGTTGTGTTCTTGGGGAAAACATCAACATCATCATTATAAAATGGTTGACATTTGATTATATTCTCAGTTTTTGTTGCAGTTCCTGTTCACATTATAAGGATGACCAGAACTCCAAGAGAAAAAGAAAATATTGTTTGTTTTCATCAGTTTTCCAGTCACAGTCTTTTAAATTCTCTTTACCTCTATGGGTAAATGGATTCCACAGGTAAATGGATTCCACAGCTTCATAATTACTTTGAGATTTGTGAGTTGTGAGATTTTAGAATTTTGCACTGCCTTTGTATTCTGTATACCTTTTAGAGAAATGGTTAGGCACCAGTTAACCAACTATCCAGCCATTTACCAAGATAATCTTAAAAGTTATGGTGCCTCACTTTGCAGACAGACAGCAAGGTACAATGAAAGAAGCTGATTATGGTTTCTCTGTATCCATCATGACATAGCACTGTGTTGAACAGTCAGTGAAAATGATGTGTTAGGGGATTTTCAGCTAGCAAAGCGGGGGCGGGGGAAGGGTGTAACAGACTGCTTCTCCATGAAAGAAGCACTTTGTCCAGCATGTTAAAAATGAGCTACTTGTTGGTGTGCAGAGCTGGCACCAGTCCAGAGTCTTCAGATCTCACACTTTCTTAGCTTTTCTTTGTCTCAGGCATGGAACAGTATTTCTAGCTGGTGTAAAGATATCTGACATTTTTCTTGCATCAAAAAGAACAATAAGGAGAATAATACTAAGGGAGAGGCATTTTGTAACTCTTTCACACAGAGCAGGAAGAGTCTCTTCATCCCAGTTAATTAGAGATGTTAAATCACAATCAATACATTTTCATCACTATTTTAGGGGATAGGCTTATACTAAAATTAAACTTTGCACTTAATGCCCCTTCATATTTCCTTATAATGACCTTTTATTTTTAAATTTACAAATACATACACAACTTATATATATATTTGCTACTGTGCTTGTTTTAATTCTGAGTGGTTTAGGGTTTCCTTTTTTTCTTTCATTCAGTGTTTGGTGAGAATTCCAGAAACACTTTAAAGTCCCATAATCCTATTAAGTATTTTTGGTTTTTTTTCAATGCATTACTGGAAAAAGGACTTTCAAAAAATTGCTTGTGGATACAGGTGGAAGGGGAACATATCTTTAATCCAAACAAAATAGTGAAGATATAGAAAATTCCAACAACCCTACTGTCTCAGTTATAAAGTTAAAAAGCTTGTCAAAATTCAAAAATGGCTTTTGTCAACAAAAGTGTTCTGTTTCTGTACCTACTATGTCCCACTTTTTTTTTTTTTTTTTAGTAAATTTCAATAGAAAAATTA
>Ga0065711_1041662_pt1 | contig 15974 bp, 19 predicted proteins | sample Hoacrofraction12_FD_59098 | JGI IMG/M metagenome (GOLD analysis project Ga0065711, IMG submission 59098) | Hoatzin crop microbial communities from Cojedes, Venezuela - Epithelial fraction 12 v2 (version 2) | ecosystem: Host-associated > Birds > Digestive system > Esophagus > Crop | place...
CAGCAGAGTCTCCAGGAAGCATCTGCAGTGAAATGCCCCAGGCCTTTGGGACGCACATCTCACATTTGTGACTGCTACGCATTGCATTGCCTGAGCAGGTGTTGCTTCCATTCTGCTCGGATTCAGCTAACGCCTACCACCATCCAGAACAGAATAAATGGTGCAAAAAGGTAACAGCACAAGGCAGGCCCCGGTCTAAGAGATCACCCGTTTTGGCTGCCCATGAGACACATAATTGAGCAAGCACATTTACTGGCATGTCAGCAGCAGGAGGAGATGTAAGAGGGAAAGGTTTGACAGCAGTGACATGTCAGCTGGATGGACTCACCTGATTTCATTCCTGTGATAGAAGAAACCACACCCAGTTTGCTAGGAACATAATGGGAGAAGCACATTAGCAGCAGTTCTCACTGTAAGGCAGGTCACTGTGCTGAGTTACAGACTTCCCATTTGCCCTCGGTCAACATCTAGGAGGGCAAAAAGTCCTGCAAAGACGTGACGCTTTCTAGGCTAGGAAGACTTCCATGGTCTGTAAGCTGCTAGTGGCTAGAGAGAGTTGTTATCCTCTACTTTCCGTGGTGCATCTAATTCCTCATCTGTGAACAAAACACCTCTGATAAACAGAAAACTTTTACAAGCAAAGCAAGGGCTCAAACACATCTGAAAAGGAGATGACCCTGTAGTATTTGCTTTCAGATTCCCAGCCAGGTCTATTAAAAATGGAACAAGTCTTTGCTGTGTTAGCAGATGGAGGTCATCACATGTCCTTAATAGAGCCCTTAAACCTAGCTGACACAAGGCAACAGGCAGGTAAGGGTGCTGATTTAAACCTGGAGGAAACCACGGACACCATTGCAAAGTTTGATGCACTGTGGGAGACACTTTGCAGTCTCCTTGGTGGGTGGAAGAAAGGGACAGACGTTGGGACGTACCTGATCCTGTCACCCGTGGGTTTGAGCCCACACAGCCCGCAGAAGCTGGACGGCAGGCGGATGCTGCCAGCTACATCTGAGCCGATGCCCAGCATGGAGCCTCCCCCTGCGATCAGAGCTCCCTCCCCTCCCGAGGAGCCCCCGGGGCTCTTCTGGTGGTTGAGGGGGTTCAAGGTCTGGCCGAAGATGGGATTGCTGCAGTCGTAGCTGGGGAGAGGAAGATCAACAGGTGAGTGAGGTACTTCTGTCTCTGCAAATCATAAATACAGGGCACAGATCATCCGCGCAGGGATGAGTGTGGAATTAATCCCAGCAGGTAGAATTCGCATGAAGTAGATTTGTTGGGACAGCTGAATTTAAGAAGGAAGAAGCATCAAATGTAAGAGAAATAATTTCAGATTGAAATAAAGAGACAATTAACTCAACGTGCATGATTAGCTTGGACAAGGGTGGGAGCTTGAGCATGCGGGCCCACCCTCTTTCAGGTAGCAAGAGTCACATGTCATAGCATTTTCATGAAGAGGAACACACAATTACTTTATCATTGTCTGTGGAATGTTGGTTTTCACAAAGGGGATTGCCCCCTGGCTTTTTAGAACCTGGACGATGACACTGTCTTCTTCCATCACTTGGCCGAGAAACTTCACCATCCCTCCAGAGGAGATGTGGCCCTTGGGGATGGGAAGAAAAGCTCATTAGGTATCGGGAAAGATGCTGTTTGGAGCTGTGATGATAAGTCCTGATGCCTCCTGTGACAAAGTTCCCACCTAACTTTTCTCACAGGCAGAACAAGACCTGACTACCCCAGGGAAAACCAGATCAGAGCAGGTCAGAAAACAAAATTTTCGTCAGAACAAAGGCAGGTTTGTTGGCCCCACAATATTTGGTCCAGAACTCTTAGCCAGTCCTGAAGAGGATGGGACACGCTGGCCTGTTCCCAGCCCAGGCCAAGAGGCAGGGGGATTAGAGATGTACCTTGCAGTTAATGTGGTCTTTGATACTGATGGGAATGCCGTAGAGCAGCCCCTTCTCCTTCTGCTGCTTCAGTTTCTGGAGTTGATCCTCACAGCCGTGAATGAAGTCTACCACGCAGTTCACTTCCCGAGTCACCTCCAAAGCCTCTCCAGAACAGAGAAGAGCAGCAAGACAGATGAATGGACAGAAGGAAGTAGACAGTATTTAAATTGAGTTTTCAAGCTGAAAATTCAATCTCCTCAAACCTCTGGCATTCATTATTCAGACCTTACCTATAAACTTTAAGTGTTTCTTGCTGGGATAATTTTCTGCCCTGGATCTCTGTCCTACTTATGGTTGCCTGTAAGTCACCCTTCAGACATCATAGTATTGACAAATTGCAGTCCCCAGCACTGCTGGTTCTCTCAGCAGATGAGCTGGTTTTTAATTTGAAAGCCCCCACTGCAGAAGAGCCCCGCCACATCTCTTCCATGCTGGAGGTATCACTCACTTTGCCCATGTAGGAGTAGAGGACATTTTCTGGGGGCATGGACCCATCCTTCAGCTTCTCCACCAGCTCCACCATCGTCAGTGAGAGGACATGTGCAGTCTGGGTGCCTGGGTTCTAAAAAGGGTAGAAAATTGTGTGCAGAGGGAAGAAAACGACAGAAAAGGCTGGTGTTGAGGCTGAGAATACCAAACTCTAAAACCTGCCCAGCAATGACCTTGAATGGAGAATCTTAGGAGACATTCCCTGTAGAAAAGCAGACCTCCCACATAGCACTCCTTGTGCTGGAGTGGGGAATTTGCTGACGCGGAATTTGCTGAGTCTTTGTTCATAAAAACAGAAATAGAACAGGCAGAAAACCGCATCTTGACTGGAAAGTTGCATGAACCTGTAAGAGAGGTTCGACCTGTCTCTGTTTACTCTCCTGCAGGCCTTTGTGCCCATTCTATCTCAGACAGTGTGTTGAATAACAGCTCAGCCAGCTAAAGTTTTACAAAATTTATCATTAACATGGGGAAAAAAAAGTGTGTGGGCTGTTAGCAACCTCTCACCCAAGAAAAGCATAGCAGTATGTGTTTGTTATGGGTTTAAGACAAATCCCATATCCAAGGACCTGACCTCCTAAAATCCAGGTGCTTCTTTACCTGGGCGTGGGCAGGAGGAAATGGCATTTGGTCAGCGATGTGCAGATGTTGGAGGGGTATGAAGGCCCCCCCATATTTTGAGGATGATGGGGCAGACAAGTCCTTGTGGAGGGGCAGAGATAAGGAGGATGGAATGGGAAAGGCTTGGCAGTAGGGACAGATGAAGAGAAAAGGGCATAGGGAGGTCTGGGGTAGTGATCTGATTAGGAGGGTCCCAAACTCCGATCCATCTTTCATCCTCAGATTCCCTCAACAGGTCTGTATTAAGAAATACTTTTCACTCTCTTTATGGGAGGCTTTTTTGTGACAATGGAGGGCGGTGGCCCTCAAAAAAATTGGTGATGATCCAAAACGTGCACATGCCCTAACCATCATTCAAAGAGGGATTGATGAGCACTCCCCCATTTCTTTGGTTACCCAAAGTACAATCTCTTCCTCCCACACACGTTTTCCCCCAAATTACCTCTCGCTTAAACCTGTGAACTGCCTTCTCCATTCGTTCCAGGGCCAGATCCCGTGTCCTCCTCGCCTCCTTCATCTTCTGCTGGATCTGCCTGCGTCCCAGCCATTTCAGTAGCACAGCGGCTGCAGCTGAACTGCAGAGCAGAGCTGAGAGGGTGCGAGGGTGTCCCCACAACAGATCTAGGACCTGCCACAGTCGCTCTTGGGTCATGATTTCTTTCCCAGTCCTTCCTGTTCTGGTCCAGCTATGGGCACCTGGGTCTCCCACCTTCTGCTACGGAGGGCTGATGAATGCAGACTGTGCGATTGCCTGCTGTGCAAGATCAGCTCTGAAGCAGAGTTGCATTAACAAAGTCCAGGAATGGACTTTTTAGACCATGGACTTTGAAAGGGTCTGCGTACTGGAGAAGCACTGTGGGCTGGGCTGCGAAGTAGTGTGCTCAGCTCACAGCAGGGTTGGGAGGGGTGTCCCCCAAGGCTGTGTCTCCCCAAGCCACTGGCTGCTGTGGTACCTGGCTACACACAGGGGACAGAGCTGATTAACAAAACTGAATGTCTGCAAAACCCTGGTCTGGGCTATCCCTACTATACCCAGGTCTAATAATTAATTAGAACTTCAGCCCGTTAACCAGAGGTGCTCAGCCATCCTCTCTGTCCCTCAGGCAGCAGCATGTGCAGCCCTTTGAGCCTGGGACAGTGTAGCTCTGCTTGTCTTGGGAAACCTGGTGCAGGGGTGAAATTGCACCTATGGAGAAGAGAGAGCTCAGGAGAACCAAGAGTATGAAGGTGCAAGCAGGACCCAGTGACTCTGGAAAGGCAGTGTGGAAGGAGCTATCTGAAGATACCTTCAAGGAGTATGACTGCTCTGTGTCATTTTCAAGCTAAGCCCCTTTGAAAAGCATTTTGGCAACCCAGATCAGGGGCTGAGCACTTTTGGGAAATCCTCTCTGATGGACCCAGTATCCTATCTGCTCTCCAGTTTCTAAGCCATCTTCCAGCCAGCACAAGGCAAAGGAGCTGGACTATACAGCCTTGCCAGCCCCGGGAGCTGCCCCTTGCCACAGGTGCTCCCCACCCACAAGACTGTCCCCAAGAGTACAGCAAGGAGGGACTGAAAAATCAAACTCCTCTCAAACCTCAAGGGTCTGCAAGCCTACAGGGAAGGAACAGGAGATGTCTCTGAAAATTCATTGCCAAGATGCAAGGCAGCGTTGCCATATCTGGAGAGATGCCATCTCTACCTCAAGAAGTGGGGTAGCAGAGCTTATGAGGAGGCTGCATCCAGGGTAATCATTGCTCTTTGGTGGACACGTCTTGTTTGAGGACCCCCAGTGATTGTGCTGCTGTCAGGTTACCTTGCCTGTTACAGACACATCCCATGGGATTACTCCTGTGGCAGCAGCAAGGGAGCTCGGGGGAGAAGCGAAACCTCATAGAGAAATTGGTTGATGACTGGAAAAGTGAGGAGGACCCTCGCTGTTCGGCCAGGATGGAGAGCAAAAAGAGCCAGACAACTCAATGTGGATGTCATCGACCTCTCCCCACTGACTGTGGGGATGTGGTCTTCATTGCCCCGTCCCAGCCTCAAGCTTCAGTGCTGCCATTCCCACCGACCTCGCTCTGTCCAGGCTGGGCTGGCAGCAGCCTGCAGCTGGCCCTTTTTGGCAACCTCAAGTCCCCAAAGCCACACAGCAGCTTTGTCCCTGCCTGGTGCACTGTCCTGTGGCAGCAGGCCCAGCTCGCTGGAGGTTTTCACTCAGGGCTTCCAGTGAGGAGCATTTACTGGTTCAGGTCCACTGGTGTCTCCGTCGTTTGGACTCTTGCACCCTGCCCGCCTCTGTGCCAGGGACAGAGCAGTTAAACCAACAGAGCAATGCAGTGCTTGGCTCTCTGGGAGCACGGGTGCAGGTGGCATCGCCTCTCCTGGGACAAGCTCCTCCAGGCTTGAAATTCAAAATGCAAACAGATAACCCCCATCCAGCATTTTCTGTGTGGGCAGGGAGCACCTGCAACGGGTGCAAAACCCCACCCAGGCTCTTCGGTGACTTGGCTTTATTAGCATCCAGTCTGGGATGCCTGGAGCTCCCTCGATCCTTTTTTCAAAGCCTGGTGATAAAGAATCAGGGTCCCGGGAGCTACTTTCTCCTAGGCTGGGATAAACCTCTCTGCCCAGCCCTTGAAAAGACCCCATGCTTTTGCATGACTCTGGTTTAAACAACAATAATACATTAAAAAAAGCAAAACATAAATCATGTCAGAGCTCTGTTACAATATGCTGGTGACAGTGCTGCATTGGGAAAATGCTCCTGCGTTGCAGAATCCCTTGCTGGAGCACCCTTGGAAACCTGCCAGGAGAAGTCCATGCTGCCAATTCCGGTGTCAGCGGCCGACAACAGCTGGAAAACCCCTCTGGAAAACATGGCAGGGCCCCCTCCGCCAAACGGGAGGAGAGGGTGTGCAGGGCAGGCTGTCCAGCCCTGGCACGCTGCTTTATACACGCAGAATCATGAGCTGAAGCACTTCATACCTCTGCTCTGGAGAAAGCAGGAGTAGGTGTCTGAGAGATGGGAGTTAATCTCTGCTCTGTGGCGTGCAGGTGCCAGCAGCCCTGCACTGTGGGAAGCGGTCCAGCTCCTTCCCTGCTTGCCAGAGCCTGCAGGCAGGCTCAGCTTTGACCCCAGATTGCTGGCCTGCAGCAGGGAAAACACCGGATTTTGTCCTCAGGGAGCTGAGAATGGAGGGGAAAATCCCTTTTCCTATAGCACTCCAAGCAGGAGTCTGATTGTCTTGGACAAAACCAGTCCCCGTGCCTCAGTGTCCCCATTTGTAAGAGAAAGATGATGTTCTTGCAGTTCCCTGGGGGGTGTCAAGGGAGTTATTAAAATCCACTCCACCCTCCCACGCCCCAGACACAGACCTGAAGTAACAGACTTTCCGATAACAAACAATACTGTATTAGGACAATGACTGGAAGTCCTCCACCACTGCAGAGCTTGCCTCGCTTTCCCCTTGCACCCCAAAGCCAGCAGCCAGCCCCACCATCGCCGCATCCTTGAGGGGAACCCAAGTCCTGCGGGCAAGTCAGACCAAAGGATGACTTGCACCGATGTTAGCTGGGATCCTGTGCAGGCCAGCGAGTGTGCAGGACTCAGACGAGCCTGTTCTTCTTCAGGATGAGGGTCTCCACCTCCTTCATGAACCGGAGGCACAGCTCCTCCTGCCACGGCAAGGCCACGCACTGCACGGCCACGGGCAGCCCCACGCTGCTGTGAAAAGCCTGCGGCACAAACAGAGGGGGAGAGGGCAGGGTGATGTCCAGGGGAAGGGATGGGGATGTTCACACCCCTGGGGAACCTGGCAACACTCACCTTTGCCAGGGTCCGGTCCCACCAGTCCCGAAAGTACCCCCGGTAGCCCTTCAGCTCCTCCTCGTCCTCGTCCGTCACCATCGTGACAGGTACCACGCCGGCGGGGAAGTCCAAGGCGTTGTAGAGCATAGTGTAGCTGACTGCCACTGGGGGAGAGCGGGAGCTCGCCGAGCCAGCCCAGCACAGGGGAAGCCCTCGCCCCTCTGCGCGTATGCGAGCTTCCAGTTAATGGGGTGCTTGCACTGGGAACTCGAGGGCTGAGGGATGGAAACCTGCCCCTTGGCTCCTACATGCACCTGCGGGGTTGTCCTGGGTGCACCCCACGGGCTGGGGATGCAGCTGCCCCAAGGGCCAAGCTGTTCCCACCACTGGCCAGCGCCTCGGGGATGTGAGGGGAGGAGGAGGAACACTTCTCTTCTCCCAAGTAGCTGGTGATAGGATGAGAGGAAATGGCCTCAAGTTTGTGCCAGGGGAGGTTTAGATTGGATATTAGGAAAAATTTCTTCACTGAAAGAATTGTGAAGCATTGGAACACACTGCCCAGAGAAGTGGTGGAGTCACCATCCCTGGAGGTGTTCAAAAAATGTGTAGATGTGGCACTTCAGGACATGGTTTAGCAGGAATGGTGGTGATGGGTTGATGGTTGGACTTGATGATCTTAGAGGTCTTTTCCAACCTTAATGATTCTATGATTCTATGGTTCCCATTGATACTGATGGAGTGCTGCAGCAGTGGCACGCTGGAGGCAAAGGTCCCTCATCAGCAGTCCTACCTGAGAGCTTCCCAGGGTAGCCGATGCCCAGAGCTGGGCCCAGCATGGGGCAAAGCATGACATCCAGATTCAGCTTTTTCCACTGGGCAATGAACTGCTGGCAAAACTCCTGAGGAGGAAACATACTGGTGGTTAGTGAGGTGGAGGTGCTGTCTCATGGCTGCTGGCTGAGGCTCCCCTTTGGTGCCCAGCCGGCCTCCCGGCCTCTCTCCAGGAGCAGCCATCAGGCTACATCAGGCCTGATCCTGTCAAAATCCAGCAACCCTTTGCTGCTTCGCCAACAGCCCCCTCAGTGTACAAAGCACTCTCCCCCATGCTAAAACTGGAGATGGGGAAAGATTGAGTGTGGGGGCATGGGCATGGGTCTTGATGAAACCAGAATGGAAATAAAGGCAAGTCTGCTGCAGATGATGGCCTGCGTTTTCAAGTGTAGGAGTAAAAAAGCTCAGGTCCGATTCGGGGTCATGAATGTGTCTACTTGTCATCCTAATCTTTAAATGTACTGCGAACTTGCCCATCGAAGTGAGATCTCTTGAGGAGTGATGTACGTTCCTACCTCACATCACCACTGACTTGATCATCTCCTAACCTTGGTGGGTACTGAATCTGCCTCTTCCCAAAGAGAAATAAAACAAAAACTTTCTAACCTCAAATTGCAATGCTTTACCTCAATTTCACAATGAAGGCTCCAGATTTCATCCACTGTGCTGAAAAAGCAAACAAAATCAATGAAAGGCATCAAGAGGTCCTGAAAAGAGCAGCTTTAGAGGCAGTGAAGAGCATCAAAAAGCAGACGGGCACAGGTTAGCTCTGCTCCTGGAGCTGCAGCCAAGGGAAGAGCAGACTTTGGCAAAGTCCTGGCTTTCCTCTGAAGGGCTGGTGGTCTTATTTCTGCTTCTGCCCATGATGGAGGGCGGAAGACTAAAGGCACATTGGTGCAGTGCTGCTCTGGCCTGACAAGGGTCCAACCCTGTTACTGCTGCTGTGGAACCGTGGTGGAAGACCAGGCACATCATTTCTCAAAGGCCAGGCTGTGTGAGGTGGTCTGAACCTTCCTCTGCTATGGGATTTGGGTCCTTTCACATCACCAACTGCCCAACGCTGACTTCATAGCAAGGAAGAGTGAGCCTCCTTCCCTGCGCATTTACCTTCCTCCTGTCTTACAGGGTCCCTACCTCATGGCGTGACGGATGCATTAACTGGTGCTGAAGCCAACACTCTATTTCATTCCCACAAGCTGCATCCAGTTTCTAAGCAAGAGGCTGTGAGCCCCCGCCCTCATTCCCATTCTCAGTACTAGAACAGTTTGCCAGACTCTGCAGGGTTATCGTGTTGACACAAACTGCTCTCAGATTGCTCCCACCCTTGTATTATTTTCTCAGATGCATGCAGCTGGGGCAGCATCTCTAATGTAGCAAACACTGCTGCTCTCCAGAAGAGAAAATCGTATCTTCACACATTTGCTGAGGCTCAGATTCACTCACTTTGCTCTCATACTTCTTACGATATCCGAAAATCGAGGCATCTGAGAAGGAGAAAGTAAAAAAAAGGAAATAATTTACATTAAACCCAGCCCTGTCCTCTGAGACAGCTCCATCACAAATACAAGCTGTTGCCTCCGTGCTCGTGGGCAGGACTCTTGGATTTTCCCCAAGGTGGGGAGAGGAGGAACAGAAATAGCATGGCTCCAGTTTGGAGAAGTATCTCAGCACACAGGAAGCAATGCCTAGAGACTTCTCTATGGTGAAGCCTTGCTGCAACGGGAGACAAATTATTCACCACCTATTGCTTAACTCCATCTTTGCTAGAAATAAATGGACCTTACGAAGGGTTTGGCAATCCAGGAGAGGAGAGTTTTTAGCCAGTTTGGTGACCTTGCCATCCAGAAGAACAATCCCATGCTGCTTTTCTCCAGCTCCCCTTTGCTGAAAGAGAAAAGGGTGCTTAGCTGAGCGGCGTTAAGAAGCAATCACAGTAATCAGCTTTCACAAGGCCAACCCCTCCGAACAGCATATCTAAGTGACAGAGGTTGGCTCCATTCCTCTGGGCTCCTCTGATTCTCACAGCATTTACAGGGTATTGGCACCCAGTTTCCTTTCATTTGTCAAGCCTGGTAACAATCCCAAAGAGACCCAAAGTTCAACTGAATTGCTTGATGGTAAGATCCCCAGTAAATCCCAGTGCCTATCAGCCACTATCTACATCCACGAGGTCTGCTACTGGTATCGGGATGCTAGCCAGACCCTAGGGAGGGTTTTCATAGAAAGGCATCGATCACACCAAACCGTTCCAGGCTATACTTACAATTTCCTGAGAAAGGAGGCACCCCCATCCGAAAACATTCCCCTGACACAGAAGTTAAAGATCACGTAGTCCACATTTGTGAGTTCAAAGGGCACCAGCTGGAAGGACAATGGAGGAGTCGTCAGAGGCACAAGCACAAGCAAGCTGTGTGGGAGAAGCCACTGGGGGCTCGTAACGGGCCAAACTGGGCTGAGGTTTTCCTGACAAACCCTCAGGAAAGCCTCTAGCATCTGAGGCCACCAGGTACTCCCCATCCCACCCATCCTTCCCTGAAAAAGCAGATTTCCCTTTGAGCAACAACTGATGAATCAAAAGATACAGGATGCGCTTGGCCCCCTGATGTCCAAGCAGCTCCAAGGCACAGAGGTTCCTCCAAAACTGGCAGTGGGTGACAGAGCATGAGTCTGTGCTCTCTGCTTCACTCCTGATCCTTGTGAAGTTAAGGTGAAGGCATGCAGCCATGACCATGCCTCATGCGCAAGAGATGACTTGCTGAAATGGCAGCGAAGAGGAAAGAGACAACCTCTGCTCAGCACCCCAGAAACCTGAGACCCTAGAAATGGGTCTGGGTCAAAATGGGACTGCTTGGCTACAAGAGATCTGCCATCTTCAACTGCCCTGTTATTTTCTCCTTAGGTCCTTGTTTCCAGATGCAAAACCAGGAGGTAGCTTTCCATACAATGTGCAGTAGATTTGTGGAATGGCTTGCCAAAGGATATGGTGCAGAAGAAGTGAAATGGGCTTAAGAACAGACTAAAGAAGTACTTGGCCAACAACTCATCACAGCCACTGAACAGAGGTGGTCCGTCAGGCTCGGCAAACACGCTGAGCTGACAGTAATCACGCACCACCAGGACTGTCAGCTCCCTGGGGGAACTGCCTCAGGACCCATGTTGTACAGCACCTAGCGCAGTGTGGATCTCAGCCAGCGTGTGAGTAAATGCACCCATGCTACAGACATGTCATACAGCAGTGACAACTCCTCAGCATGTGTTATGGGTCAGGGTGGGCTCCCTTGTGTGTTCACCAGCACTTAAAGAGCACTGATATCCTGCTGAGAGGAGAAATCAAGTTGCAATATAAAGAATTTCTCTTTCCCAGAAGCAGCTATCTACTTTCATCAAAGCTGTGGGAAGCTGAGTGGATTCCAGATGCTCTTTCCCTGCCAAATTTGCTTCATGTTCACACACGGGTGCCAAAGACATAGTAGGAAGGAAGAATAGATGCCACATGACTGTTGGGTCCATGCAACATCCTACCGTGTGGCCAGCATCTTCCAACAGCTGCTTCGTCTCCCGAACGGCGCGTCTCATGGCAGGGCTTGGCATGGTGAAGAAATCGGTTTCATAGTAGCCTATGCGGAGGGGCTGCGTGCTGGAATACACCTGCAGAGCAAGGGAGAGTGTCAGCTGGAAGGATGTCCACAGAGCCGACAGGAGACCCACATGGCAGGGTGAGACTGGAGAGCAGCACTTCTCTCACACCCAGCCCACCCACAGCACGAGGCAGGTTGGAACGGGTCCCAGAGGGCTCCCGTGAACCACTGGCATTTTCAGCCTGAGTGACGGCAGCTCTTCTCAGAGACCTTTGCCCCCTTTGAGGTCCTTTACCTCTTCGTTGAAGGGAAGGGGGGGCACTGTGCTGTCCAGGTTGAACATGTCCTCACACAGGAGCGCCCGCATGCACAGTGCCAGGCTCTCCACGTCTTTTGCCATCGGCCCGACTGCTGCGACCACTGGAAGAGACCAGAAGAGAGAATTCACGGTTGGGGGTCTTTCAAGGGCATGTCCTCCAAAAGCAGGACCTCTTGGCATTGTTTTGACTTGGTCTAGTGTTGGCAACGGCTCCTCTTTGCGAATTGGGTTGGGGATGCCTACAGGTGCCTTTCCACCTACAGGCCCATGGTTATGGGCCCAAAGTTGTTATCCGTCAATACGTGCCCTGATGTCCCCGTTTCATGATTTACAAAATTAAGCAAAAATCTTTGTCGATCACGACACAAGGACAACATTAGACACCCTCTTTAGCTGCTAACCCCGCCTCCCATGAAGCAATGGCAGACAATGCAGCAACCTGGGGGCCAGAAGGTGTGTTGAGGTTTATATGTTACACAAACTGCTCCTCTTGGCTCATGCATATTCCAGTTTCTCAGGAATCATGTACGGGGGTGGCTCTGAAAGAGTTCCTGAAAGGGAACCTGCTTCCCTCTCTGAACATGCTGGAGAAGGTCCCCGAAACCAACTGAGGGTCCCCCTGCCCTACTGCCCTCCCTGGGGGATAATCATCAATTCCTACCTGCCTTCTGCCCGAGGACACCAGAAATGATTCCTTTTTTACTGTGAAGAAAAGAGATACACAAAATACAGCAGCCGTAGTTTTCACAGAAGGAAAAGGCTTTAAGCAGTAGCAAGTGGTCATGAGAACACTGCCCTCCCTTTGCAAATGCAGAGGTTGGCAGAAGGAAGGGCCAAGGGGAAACCCAAGAGAGACCCAACCTAGGCCAGAACGATTTATGTCAGTCAGGAACACCCACCCCCTTAGCATGCAGATGGAGAGGTTTCTCCGTCTCCGTTCTGGGGGAATCAATGCTTTGTTCCATACAGGCCTCAAAAAATGTCCGTGCAGGAGGGACCCGTTCCTCCCAGGTTTCCCCTTGCCCACAGGAGCAGAAGCATCCCAGCACAGCGGTCGGTAGGGTGGGTCTCACCCAGAGACATCACTGCATTACGCGCAGTACCTGAGTCTGTTCCCGGTCGGCTTGAGTGCACAGATCCCACAGAAGGCAGCGGGGAAACGCAGGCTCCCTCCTACATCTGTCCCAAGGCCCAGGATGGACCCACCTCCTCCTACAAGTGCCCCTTCTCCACCAGAGGAGCCTCCGGGGCTTCTGGTGTACAGCAGAGGGTTGAACGTCTGACCAAAGATCAAGTTCTTGCAGTCATAGCTAGAGAGAGAGAGAGACTGCAAATGAGAGGAATGCAGATATCTGCTGGTATGGACCCCAGTCACTACAAAAAGACCGTCAGAAGGTAATTAGGTAATTCACTAGTTGTTACATTGACATCACTTAGTCTGAGGAAGCTTCCCAAAGCTCCCGTGAAGACCACCAGCCTTTTCACAGCAGTCCCAGGACCTGGATTCACTGCCAGCTAATGTCAGTGTCATGAAGCCTTCCCCGGACAGACCCACCAGCAGCACAAATGCATCGAGCCTCCTGGAAAGGCTCCCTGTTCATGTGGTCCCGAGTGCCACATGACACCCAAAGCAGCCCACCTGGAGCAGGTCCAGGCCTCCCCACCCTGAGGGGTCGCATTGCTAAGCCCCTGCTTGGGAACAGGCCAAATGCCAGCTGCAGTGATATTTGAACATCGGGCTGCCCCAGGAACTGGTGTGAAACCTGATAGTCCCTGGGGTAACCTCTTTGCATGGCTTTTTTTAAACATGGTCAGTCATTGCCGCGTCGCCTTAAGGAAGGCATTTCATAGGGCTGGGCAACAGTCATCCCCGGAGGAGCCTTACCAGAGCTGACTTGGCAGGACACAGGGACACTAGCAGGGTGGCTGTCCAGCAGAGCACACCTCACCTCACCCCACGTCAATGACAGCAAGAGTGGTCTTGCCAGATACGGCAGGAGGTTTGCAGGCAGGATAATTTAAGGTCATTAGCTTAACTAGCTAACTAGCGTCCCCTTCCATGAATGTGTGTTTGCACTGTATAGTTAACAGGACCATCTCTCAGGGGTTAATTTAAAAAAAAAAAAGTGATTTAAAAACACCCAGCACAGTAAAGAAGGGCAGCAATTTCTCTCCTCTTCTCCTTTTTTTTGTGTCTTCATTTCATTTGAAACTAGGGTTAATTTCATCCTATTATAAATGTGTTTACTTTTTTAAGTAAAACTTAAAGACACTAGGGATGGGGACAGGGTGTTGTCATTTAAGCAGAAGCGGGAAATGAGAATTAGACTTGATGGAAACCCTCACCTACGATGAGGGCAGGAGGCCTGCCGCTGCGCCAAGGGACAGGAGCACCCACCTACCTGATGAGGGACTGGGGAACGTTGGTTTTGACAAACGGAATTGCCCCCTGTCTCCTGAGCACCTGCACCACCACGCTGTCCTCTGCTGCGGGTTTATTGAGGTTTTTTATAAATCCTAACGTGGAATCATGACCCTGGGAACACAGGACGACGAGGTTTCGAAATGGAGGACTGCAATTCCCCCTGCCCCCGTGTTTTTATCTACATATATCAGCATGTGCATGCACCTCCAACAACCCATCCTCCACACACGCTTTGCACAGCGTATCGGCAGTAAATCTGACCAGCCTTCTCTGTTGGCTCCGACGGGAGACGGGCAGCAAGCCCCATCACCTGCCAGGGCAGCCCAGCCCACATCAGCTATGACAAAGTCTCGCCAGATGCTGTGGTCAAACCTCCCCCCTGACACCAAACGTCAAACCACGAGGATCTCAGGACACACGTGGTATCACGCTGGTGGTACCTGGCAGTCGATGGAGTCCTTGATGCTGACAGGCACCCCGTAGAGCAAACCCAGCTTCCCCGTCACCTTCATCTTCCGGAGCTGGGTCTCGCTCTCCTGCAGATACTCCGTGATGCAGTTGGTTTCCGTGGCAAGCTGGAGAGCCTTGGGGAAAGCAGGCAAAGCCCGCAGGTGAGACACAGGCCGCAGCGCTGCACAACAGCCTTCTGCTTTGCAAAGGACACCTGCCTCTTCCTCCTTCTCCACCTCCCCAGCTGGGCAGCCGCTACCAGGGCAGCCCTTTCTGTTCCCTCCCAAGACATTTTCATGCCAAACTCCAACACGTTGTCTGGACACAGGGGGGCCATAGCACCAGCTGGTGTGTGATGGACAGACGCGCTCAGCCCAGCAGAATACCAAAGGCTCTTGATCGAGCTTCTGGGGTGGTGTGAAAATGATAACCACAAAGTGGCAACCCAGGAGGTGATCAGAGCATTATGGCAAAAGCAGAGAATGGAAGTGGACACTGAATCTTTGAGGTTTACCAACGCATTTGGAGTCGGAGGGGAGAAAACAGCAGCACTCTGCAACTTCCCTATAGCTATACCTGCCCCTGGGAAGGTACGGGCTCCCCTAGGAAGGTATGGGCTCTCCAGAGGCTGAGCTCGCGGCTGCTCTTTGCTCCAAACCAAGCCAAGAGCCCTGGCAGCCAGATGCCCAGCTCTCCCCTTGCTCACAGAAAAGAGTGGAAGGGCCCAGCACTAACCAGTGAGCAGTGACAGCTCAGCAGAGTGTGAACCAGCATTTGAACCTTGTTCTGGGCTTCTCCCAAGAAAGCCAGCCCCACCGTGGGTGAGACACTGCCCCACCACTGCTGCTGCTCACCTTGCCCACATAGGCATAGAAGACATGGTCCGGAGGGAGGGAGCCATCCTGGAGTTTCTTGGAGAGCTCCGGCAAAGACAGAGAGAGGATGGAGACCGTGTTCACAGAAGGATGCTAAGGGAAAGGTTGAACAGGCAATGACACACCTCTGCGTCAGCTGGTGGGCTCCTCCTCCTCTCCCCTTGGTGCCCGCTGTAATCCATCCAAAAAACATCTGCCATTCGGTGGCCAAATGCACTATCTGCCTCAAGACCGCAGTCCTGCTCCTACCCTGACGCCAGTGAGCATGGTGTGAAACCTGCAAGCCAGCAATAACCCAGGCTTCCTAAAGCCATTTTTATTTCCCGGCCAGACCAGTCTCACCAAGCACCTGCTGTTTAAGAGAAAGCCTTTTGCGCAGTCTTGTTCAGACCGGTCTTCGCTGAGCCAGGGTGTACTGCCCGGTGCAACGTTCTCTCCTGAATGACAGTGGGAACTGGCACGGGTATAGACATCACTCCAGCAAGGATCGAAACGGGACCAGGTGCCAGCTCTTCTCCTGGCATCACCGTGGTACCCGGCGGGGAAGCGCACAAACCCGCTGACTGCAGAGGGGTCATTTCTGGGGCAGCAGAGATTTCCTTGCCACCTACTCAAAAAAGCACCAGACCTCAACCCCCCCCCCCCA
>Ga0065711_1041663_pt1 | contig 15974 bp, 5 predicted proteins | sample Hoacrofraction12_FD_59098 | JGI IMG/M metagenome (GOLD analysis project Ga0065711, IMG submission 59098) | Hoatzin crop microbial communities from Cojedes, Venezuela - Epithelial fraction 12 v2 (version 2) | ecosystem: Host-associated > Birds > Digestive system > Esophagus > Crop | place...
ACGAGGCCTCACCAGGGCAGTGTAGAGGGGAAGGAGAACCTCCCTCGACCTGCTGGCCACACTCTTCTTGATGCATCCCAGGATCCTATTAGCTTTCTGGGCAGCCAGGGCACACTGCTGGCTCATGGTCAACCTGTTGTCCACCAGCACACCCAGGTCCCTCTCCACAGAGCTGCTCTCCAGCAGGTCCGCCCCAAGCCTGTACTGGTGAATGGGGTTGTTCCTCCCCAAGTGCAGGACCCTGCACTTGCCCTTGTTGAACTTTTTCAGGTTAACACCAGCAGCTTCTTTTCCCTACTGTTAATTGCCTGAGAGTGATGTTTTGTGACACAATTAAAAAGGGAGTTTTTGTGATGTCCTCTCAAATCCGGCTCGGATCACCCATGATCAGAAATGAAGAGCATCAGCGGTGAAATCTGCTGGAAGCAACAGCCCTGCCGCATCTTTGGCTGCGGGTTCGCAGCTCTGGGGTTGGCACTGTTAGCCTTGCGAAGTCACAGCGGTTGGAATGGGAGCTCCCAAGTTCCCAGCCTGGGGACCTCCAACAGCAGCACTGCAGAAAATGATAAGTGTGGTCAGTGGAGCACAGGGGGCAGGTGCATCAACTGCAGTGTGAAATACTGAGCTCCGTCACCGTAGCTCAGCGCTTTGAAAACAACGCAACACCGGAGCAAAACAACTTTATCCTTTACGATACCAAAGGGCTGATCCAGTGAGAAGCAGCTGAGTCTGCAGAAACCCAAGGACTTGTATTTCCAAGATAATAAACATCAAAGAAATATTTCCCAAGTGAACTGTGCGACAGGTTAGGTCCTTTGCTTGTGGTTTGAAGAACGAGCATTTGAGGCTTAGGGGTATAGTCACAAGTGTCGCATCACCAGGTCTTAATGGAGTAACACCTGGGCTTTGGAACAAAGGCATGTCCCTAAGTGAACAGTCCCAGGTGACAGGTTAATGCATATAGCTGAAGTGTCATCCTTTTCTTCTGTTTAACTACGTACGTTATCCAAAACTCCTAGTTAATTTCAGCAGATTTTAATCCATCGCCCCTTTCTGATTCCCCCAGGTGATATCCTTGACAATGATCAATATATTTTCCTTCTGGGGTTGCACCTGTTTACAGAAAGTTGAACAAATAGCCTGAGTGAAACTAAGCAAGTATCTGCGTTTGTGACAATTTACTTTTTATGCACTAATAAAAAAAATAATATAAAGCTCCATTCTTAGAGCCTCATCCTGAGGAAAAGCACCCACACATCCTCAGGAGATCTCTTTTTAGGACCAGCACCGTGCTGCAGAATCACTAGCTCCAGCAATAATCTCCCACAGTGGCCAGTAATAGCCCACGTTTCATCAGCTATCATGTGTTTTTCCAGGGAGTGGCAATGTGTGATTCATTTCAAATGCAAGTGTCTGCTGAAGCGTATTTTTAGAAATCAAGCCAGGAAGTTGCACTGAACCACATTACCATGGAAATATTCACTGGGGAGGGAGGACACAAATACAAACAGTGAAACTTGCTAGTCATTTTTAAGGATGTTACTGGCAGTTGCCTGCACACCAAATAAGGGGTGCCCATACCAGGAATATTTCCATCTTTTCAAGAAAAAACTTTGAGCAGAAATCTTCTATCTGCTTCAAAGACACAAGCCGATATAGGAGAGTTTTCAGATGCTTCTGCTTAATTAGAAGAGACAGCAAAACAGGTCTGAGTGTTACCAAACAGGTTTTGGGCTATGCAGCATTTCACTTAAAGGCTTCTAAAATTGTTATAAAAACTGGCTGCAAATAGGAGACATTTAGGATTGAACACCCGCCTTGAGCCTTCATGGAAGTGCTCTTTGGGTGCACTGCACAGTCAGAACTCACGGCACGGGGTTACTTCATGACCGACCCACCAACCCTCGACTGGGATGCCAGTAGGGAGAACATGGGATCAGGGAAATTCACCCTGTGAGTGTGGTCTGCGTTGGGATCTGTCTGCCAAGCACGGCGTCTCCTGAGCTGAAGCGTGAAGTGCGTCACTTCTGCGTTAGAAGATCCTTCCGCATTACTCCTGCATGAAAAGACCCTCTTGCAGAAAGAGCAGAAGGAGAAAACCAGAAACTTTTGCCTCTGGGACAAACTGCTTTCGGTACAGGACAAGATATGGCTACCTCATTTAAATAAATAAGGCAATCGACACGAGAACTTCACAGCCACAACTTAAAAATGAGTAATACACATAATACGTGAGTAATAGCACAAAAGATAGTAGCCTGAAAGGAAAAAAGAAACCCCAACACAACAGTTGTGTGCTCTTTGAACACCCCTGTGAAATTCCTCAGGCGTTAAGAGGAGAACTCCTTGAGTGGGCCACCACAAGATGTCAGCATTGCAGAATGGTTATTCCTACCGGGTGCAGAAAAGGTCTTCACATTCCGTAAGGGTTTGGCATTAGATTTTTTTTTTCTTTTTTTTCTGTACGATGATATAATCTGGCCTTATATTTTCCAACCATTGACATCAGGATACTCAGGATCAGAAGCTCCAAAAATGGCTGAAAAGGGGAATTTCTTAAATGGCTCTTTTTTTCGGTCTCTATCTTAAAAACTTTTCTAAATGCTTTGACGGGGTGGCATTAACAGCAGTGCTAATGGTATATAATGCCTTGTAGCCATCAGCGAGTTGTTTCAGGCCACATCCAGCCTGGCTAGGAAGCATTCACTGAAATTCAGCCTGTGTATTGATGCGTCAGGAGGTCGTCCAAAGCTCTCTGTTACTGTGTGCTAGGATTTCTTTAAACCCTCACACTGGCCGCACAAGGGTCTGCTGGCTTCAGTTCTGTGGAGGAAATGGGAAGAAAGCTTGAAACTATTTTGGGCTTCCATTTAGAAAAGAAGGATATTTGGGGTAGCAGATCTTTTTAAAGGTGTCCAGCAACACAAGCCAAATCACCAGCAAAAGAGTGAACTTCTTTTTCCCCCATTTCCTTTTGCAAGAATAAAAGATCTGAGCAGGTTTTTTGTTTGTTTGTTTCTTTCAAATCAACTAAGCAGCCTTTTCTTGTATTTCACATTGAAATTCATCTCCTGTTTTGGTGGGGTGCTCTGTAGTTTTCGCCTCTACCATTCAGCTCTCCAAAGCATTCCTTGTTGCAGACAACAGCTTCTTCGCTCTCCTGCTGGTCTGGCTGCCATCAGCCTTTCCGCAGCACCAGCAGCGAGTGACAGGCTTAGCAAACAGCAAGTTACTGTGTCCTGCTTCGGGGAGAGCGGTGTGAGGGCGCAGTAAGCCAGGACGGACTACCTGAGTTCAAAGGAGCCAGAATCCACTCTGCTGCACTTCCCTACCTGTTCGGCTTGTGAATGCAGCGGTGAGAAGGTGGCATCTTCAACCAGCAGATTTTGCTCGTGAGATCAGTTTGGCCACTGCTTCATTGTCAGGTTCCACTCTGCTACCTTTAGGGACGTATATGAGGAAAAAAAGAATTCACTACTGGATCATTTAGTCCCTTGGCAGGGTAACTGGAGGGTGCCACGCTGAGACGCAGGAGGAGGCAGACGTGTCCAGTGTAACTCAGTCCAGCCCATTCGCTGTAACTCAGTCAGGTCTCGGTGTCTCGAGAATTGGTGTTGGCATGGGGGGAAACGGTGCCGAATCCAGCTGTCTGTGGTAAACACGCTGCGGCACAGGGCTCCCCTCTGTCACTGTAAAAGCTCTCTTTGCCCCCCGGTGACTGTGTTTTAGGGTAGCTGTAACTTTCTCAAGACCTGCCTATGAGAACCTTGTGATTATTTGATGATCTTCCCATGATTTTGAGAAAATTGTCAGAAAGAGTAGGGTAGGGTCATGTCTAATAGATTATGGTTACCTAAGGAGTCATCTAGTGATGTCTCTAACAGTAACATGGAGTTCGCACGAAGCTGCATGAACTAAGTGCTTCTAACTTTAAATCGTAGATTGGATGGCAGCCACAGAAATTTATTTCTTTTACAATAACGATAAATGAAGACTTAGGAATAGATAATGTTTCTTGCATGTCTCAGAAGTCTTTTTCCATAATAGTTTATTATGAACCATCTGGTCTCATTAATGTTTTATCAAAAACCATCTGGCTGCTATATTGTTCAAGCTATTCAGTAGCAGGACTTCCTCATGAATTAGCCAAAAGGAATGGCTATCAAACTATTGTGTAGGAGCCCTAAACATTTATGTAGGCCCTATATAAACAGTTATTTTAAAAGCATGTTATTCCACATTAAACTACAAAAGTCAAAAATATGTATCAGTAATAAAATGTGAAATCAAGCTTATTCCCTATGCTTCTTTATTTTTCTTCTTTTTTTACATCTTTCGTTCTTGGCCAGTTGGATCTACAAAGTCAAATGGTGAACTGTATTAAAATAACAACTATCAGGATTTTTTTTTCAGTGAAACGTTGCAAACAGAGGATACCTGCCACTGAGCCTCAAAAAAATGAGGCCCTTCATATCTCTGCACACATGTTCCTTTCAGACTGGAAGCACTCTGGCAGGGTTCTTTAAAATGTAACTGTACGGCACATGGCACTATTTAAAGCATAGTTGTACAGTGCCTCGTACTATGGGCAGCCAGGTACAACATTTACAGTAGTAAATCATTACATAATATGCATTGATTTAATAAACTGTACTTGCATGCATAATTGTTCTACTGTTACATTTTCAGATCGATAAAAAATATGATTCTAAAATTGGTGCAGTTCATATTGACTTTGTTATTTATGTTAAACTTACAGTGAGTGGAAGAACTAGGGAAAGCACATCTAAAGAATACATAGAAAGTTTAGGAGAAAATTGGCAAAACAAGAGGAGTTAAATGATCTGTGGGGAAGAGCCTGTTACTGAAGCTGCCTGTAGAGAGGAAAGCTGACTGCAAGGAGCAATTTTCTTTGATCAGCTCCCCAGGTTTGTCCTGGTTCACACAATTACTCTTGCGTCCTCTGAATGGATGTGTATGCGCAAGTGCCCTCAGAAACAGTCCCTCTCTGACTGCGGGAGCAATGGATTCGGGCAGCATTGTCCACAGTGTCTGCAGTATGTGCTTGCAGCTCCTCGCAAGGCTGCCGGCCGGATGGTGTTTGTACTACGCTGACGCAGAACCGGAGCATGGCCATAGTCAAACCTTGGAAAATGTTCAGAAGCTAACGTTAATATTTCATTGAATAACACCAGATGCACATTTTCATCTACTACAACATTTGTAGCAATAGATTTATTATGACTTAAACCAAATTTTGTCTCTCCCTTTTGTTTTTTGTGCCTCCTTTGTTATATTTCCCAATTATTTTGCAACTCCTTAACCCCCATTCTCATTACCCGTTAACTGTCAGCTCAGTCTCTTGTTCAGAACTGCACGAGTGGAATTCCTGTTCCAGGGGAAGCTGAAAGGGGCTTCTCCAGGAGAACAAAGTAAATGCATTTTTGAAGTTCCCACAAAGACAGAAGTTGAGAATTTTGCTTAGAGACCTTTGAAGCAGGCCATGGCCCACAGAAGTAGCCGATGCATTGCAGAGAAGACCACAGTGGCTGCAGAAGGTCCTGTGGAGCTGCGAGGCTGCGTTGCTACGACAGGGCGAGTCAGGGCTCCCGCAGCTTCCTGGGGCCTCTGCAGCAGGAGCTGCCAGGTGCTCCCTGCGCCTTCTGCTATGGAAAGTCACACTGCAAGGAAGGACGAAAGGCAAAAAACCCACCCTGTTTCGCACAGGGCAGATAATTCAGCCCTGTTGGGTACCAAAACTAAGGTTTCTTTTTAAAGCCATTTCATTTTTCAGCTTGCTGTTGCTGCCTCCTTGTTTCAGCATGCAAAGGGTCTTCTTTTCAGTGCCTTACAGACGGTGGGGTAAGGACGCACCTGGGTGTTCCCCACTAAAGGGAAGCGGGGTGAAGAGAACACAGCTGCTTTGAAAATGAGGAGCAAGGGCTGGCAAGCAGCTCAGAACTGTGTGGGCTGCCAATTGCATGGGAGTTCCTTTTGTATTATGCAACAGTGTTGTCCCAAAAGGCAGCAAGGTACCACAAATGGAGTGCTGTGGGTCGAAAGAGGTTGGTAGTTATAAAAGGCTGTAGCTGTCCTTCAGAGCAGTGGTGTCCTGCGGATTTGTACAGGCAGTGGCTAGGGCTGGAGTCGCACAGCTCCAGGTCATTGACGCCGTTTGTTATATTGCAGTTACACATCCAGACCAGGTATTCCCTAGGCTGGAGAAAAACCCATGTATGGAACAAAGTGCTGGCTGTTCTCTGGCTATCAAAAGCTTATTTTATTTGCTGTGTCGTAGGACTGAAACTGGTGTCCTTGCTGCTTGTATTGCCCTCATCTGTCTGAATGACGCATAGATTTGGGTGAGTGGCATCTGCAGCGGGTGATGCAAGTAACCTTGGGTGGATGGCTTTCTCGTTGCCAGTACTACCCTCTTTGCAACTGGGAGACGGGAATGTACTCCCCCCTAGTGAACTGGTCGCAGTCAGCTCGAGCTGGGGCTTATTTGGTTCTTCCGCAGTTACTGTCCAGCCTCACCAGTGCCAGTACACCAGGGTGTGAGCAATGCTATTTCCAAGAGAGAAGGAAGAGCAGCTGTGTCCTGAGGGGAAGTGTTTGTATGAAAGGAAACAATGAGCCATGGGGACTGGGAAAGCACACACTGCAGTCATGCTTTTGGCTAGGGCCTTGCGACTGCACGCTTCAATACTGAGAATCTTATTTCAACAATATGTACTCTTTCCTCTCAGTCCTTTCACCCATCATTTCAAACAGACAATTCCTGTCAGTATCAGGACCAAAGCACTCACATGAGCATCAGCTTTAGGAAGCTCTGCAGCTAGATAAAATGCAGTGGATCTCCTACTATGGCTTTTCTTGCAACGTGGCACATCCAGATCTCTTTTCTAGTTTCTGATATTCACAAAAGGTGAGAATATAATATCCTTGAGTTCTCTACCCTCCATCAGCTTTGACTAAAGTTTTACTCTCTCTCCAACATGAAAGGGGACAGGTTAAGGACAGGCTAGGCCCACCATCCTCTGGTAACTAGGGAACTCAGAAAAAGCCAAGCTTGCTCTAACCGACCTATTTGCAGTGGTCTTTCTCAGGTAAAGTCCTCAGCAGAAGTTTTTCCCATGAAAGGGCTTAACAATTTGGTGCACTATTTTTGAACTTCATAAGAAAATTGATTTTCCCAACCAAGAAACCTATACAGCTATTATGTAGCTCTAGTTGCTTTCACAAGATTTGTTTCACTGACTGAAGTGCAAGTAACACACAATGAATACAAGCAGGATGATCTCTTGCCTTCACTCCATCTTCAGTCTGTCAATGGCTGAAATGATAACAAACCTAAGAGTAAACAAAACAGTAAATCTCTCTCAGCTATTAGACAGGTTCTCCTCTACTAATAAATCTACATAATCTTCTTTGCTCTAGGCAGCAATCTAGGCATCGCAGACATATCCTCATAAAACCTAAGGAGGAAAGGATTTTTCAAGGCATGTACTGCAGTAATTCAGATGAGATTTATTGCAGCCTTTATCATGGCTGCTTTTTTTTTTCCCCCGCAACACAAGTTAAAAAGAAATTTGTAATTTAGAAAGCATTTTTTTATTAAAGAAATTTTAATAAAACCCCCAATATTAACTAAGCAAAAAATCATATTATCAAATTCTAACAGCTGGTCTTAGTAAAACAGCAAGTGAAACATTATCTAAGAAAATCCTCAAAGAGAAACAGTGCCCTAACCCATTAGAGAAAGCCAGTAATTATTGAAGTCTATGAAATTACAGTCAGAAATGTCAGCTGACGATCGTACACAACACCTAGTCTTCCAGGAATTTATTATTGTTCCAAGAGCCTGTAAGAACTTACATCAATGAACCCAGAGAGTCAAATTCTCAGTTCACTTAAGCCTCAGTTATACTCAGCTCAGTAGAGCAATGTTGATTTACTTCAAACATTGGTACAAAGTAGGCAAATACAGAAATTCATAAGTATGCAGCAGAATTTGGTATCTGGCCAGCTTTTAACCCCATTTAAAAGCTCAGAGTATCCCTACAAATTCTTCTGTGTCTGCTGCACTAGAGGGGGTCTAAGTTAAATATCAACAAATTGCACATGGGGAGCAATGTTTGCAAGATGAAAAAAAGAAATTTAACAGAGAAAAAAAAAGAGAAAGAAAAAGAAGCCAAGATGTCACAGTCACTATGCAGAGCAAGCTTTGCTCAGCTGTCAGTGTTTTTCCTCACGCTATGGTGGTTTGAATCATTTTGCAGTAAGCAAAATGACTTTAAAATAGAGATTACTGTAAATGAACAGACAACTGAGCTTAAACACAAATTGGATGCAAGGTCTACAGAAGCCAGGTTTACCTTACGCTTCTGCAGAGCGGAACTGCCTGTTTTGCCCGGTCAGCACTGACCACACGTGGGTACTTGGCGTGTTGTTATCTCAAGGAGCAATCATGAGAAATACACTCCATGTCCATTTCTACTGCCCTAGGTGTTTGTCGTCAGGGCCCCAATAACATGGATCCCTCGCCATCCTCCTCTCCCTTTTATAATTATGACAAAAATATTACTGCTTCTGTAAACTACTATTTTGCTAGCAACTTGAACCAAATGTTAGTTATTTCAGGTACCAATTAAAGCACATTAGATTATCTATGAAATTAATCAGAATGAAGTGATTCCCGCCGACATGATGAGCAAGTTCCAAAGTTCTTAACCCAATACAGAACCCAAATGACTGGATTTCAAACAACAGGAGCTGGTTCTTCCCACTGTAAAAGCTGTTTTTCTTTTGCCTGTATCCGTATTCTGCCATGTACAACAGCTGAGGATCTTTTGCATGGTTACAGATCTATTGATCCAATTTTCCCAGCTCTTCCTGGAACCTCCATGCTCCCTCCCACCAAATCTTTGTACACGCCAAGTCTGGGAAGTGCTGCACAGTGCAGTCAGGAATTACATGTTGGTCACGAGTTACACTCACTGTACTCCCACATTTTTCAAGATCCTAATCCATCCGTATTGCATCTTAGGCACATATGGTGAGACCGTGAGACATAGTTGAGATCTGATTGGCAGAGCTGTCCTGAATCGCCATCTCTGAGGGAAAAAACCACCACATTGATACTGTTTCCTTCCAGTTGTTTATTTTATCCAGTAAATACTATGTTTCCTTGGTTTTAAAAGTTCTTTTATGGAGAACATGTGGTTTGTGGTCTCCACATTCACGCTAAAGCATAACATTTATGCTGCACATCTGTCTACTAAAAACTGCTTTTAAGAATCAGCTTCCAGCTGTAAGAGAATTCCATCAGCTTACCCCTTTCCCTGCCCCAGTTTCTGGCATAACAGCTGTACGACAGTGCTGTACCACGTGTGCAGGTAACTAGTAGACAACTGGAGCATTGCACAACTACCAAGACAGATTGTAAGAGTGATAAATAAGGCTTCTAGCAGATGGAAGCTCTTTCATACTTGCCGTTTTGGCAAGTGTAAAAAGCACAGATTACTACAGCAGCTAGACTTATTTCAGCTGTCACCAACAACCTTTGAAGAAAGATGCTTACAATCCCTGGGAAAAAGTCAGGGTGCTCTGTGACCTTTTGCAAGTATGATTTATTAACATCCAACTAAATTGGTTACAGACAAAAATAATAAATCAGATTGCACATCAAGGTGCTCCAACATTATTACAAATTTTTGGAGTAAGTGAAGCAGAAAACAGGAATGATCATGACTACAGAAAGTTTTCTCAAAAATCTGGAAGCCATTGATAATTCCAATACATAAGATACCTTTCTTCATTCTGAAATCACTAATGCCCTATCAAAACAAACAACAGAGTCAGCATTTAGCAGCTTTGCGTATGTCATACCTCATACATGTGGTATCTTTATCCAATAGCGGAACTAGTAGAATTCTGTTAACATAAATACAAGACTGCCTGATTCTCAGCGGTACCGATCATCTCAAAGGTGTGGAGCTGAAGGAGCTCATCACCTCTGTTGGATCAATCTCCCAACCATTCTTATAAGCTTTAATACAGCTTTTTTTTAAAACAACAAAAACACCGATTCCACAATCTATATAGAAATTGAACTGCTTAAAATAATTTTTTAACATATGGCAACTATTTATGTGGAAAATTTCTCTTATTGCTTTCAAAAGCTGCAGCAAGAACAGTATCTAAGAACTGAGCAGTACAATAATACATTTGATGATAAGTTACAGCATTTACTAAGTTTCAACAGATAAGCCCGATAATGTGCAGTTTCTTATGAACCCACAGCTGCTGGAGTAAGCTGCACCCACCACTATCCAGAAAATAGAAAGGATGAGTTAGTGAATACTGTGAATTTTATTTATAGTAGGCATAATCTGTGAATGAAAACACACACAACCAAAAAAGCCATTCCATTTTAACTTCACTCTTTGAATAGCACCACCTGACTTTAGCCCTTGCAAGATGTATTCAGTTGTGTAGAGAAGCTGGATTTCATCCTGCTTTCTATTATATATGCACCGTGGGTTAAGATTCACACTCCTCTTCAGCTTGCCCCTTCTGTATGAGTTGTACACAAAAAAAAAAGCTGCAGTGAACAAAATTAGAGATGCTGGAAATTTCCTGCTCTGCAAAGCTGATCATCTAGAGAGATGATAGAAGAGATTTACACAAAAGCAGACGGAAGGACATTAATTAGGACTATGCTGAGCAGATGTAGCTGCACATTTCCGTGGCACGCTACCCTTACCAGGCTGTGGTTGACTCCAGAGAGCAACTGGGAAGAAAATCCTGTTCACAGTCAAGGAAAAGATATAGAAGTAGGCCACAATGTTTATGGGGAAAGTTTTAACTCCAGCTTTTAGGCATAACCTGTCATTTAAAAGCTTGTTAGAACAGACTGTTTTCCTATTCTTCAGAATCTTTTGTCATAAAGAGAAAATGGGACGCTGAATAAGGACTTTTATATATGAAGGGCCACACAGAAAACCTAAACAGGACTGTGAGCAGCTGAGGGAAAGTGGGGGGCATGGGAAGGGGTGAGGTTTTTGTTAGGTATTTTTTTTTTGAGACCAGTATTGGACCTTTGCGCAACCCCAAAGCTGTGCCTGGTTGTACATTCTGGCCCCATGTTTTTATGTTCCTATCTGTACAGTTATCTGGCTTCAGCACTATAATGCCAAATAATAAGGTGACTGTGTTTGCAACCCCCACCTCCTTCGGGAGCCAGGTTTTAAAAGAAACCAGCAATCCTGCTTCAGGTCCTTCAAAGAAAACTTGGTGGTGGAAGAACAGTTCTCTGGGATGTTTCCTTCTCAAAATTTTGGCTGCTTTCGCTCTTCCTTCCATACATCTAATTTTCCAAGCTCTGTATAAAGAACCTAAGTACTTTGCTGGATCTGTATTTCAAAAAGCATCTAAAAGAAGTAGATCAGTGTGCTGGCAAACTAACACATAAAGCATGTCTCAGGAAACAGAGATTAAGAAAGGAATGCAACGATGAATGGTGCACTCCAGTTCCACTCAGTCTAAAGAGCACTTTGTGCTATCAAGAGTAGTTTCCTAAACAAGTTAGGCTGCTTCATAATCCCAAACTCGTGCTGCACCAAAATCAGAAACTGTCAAGTCTGCAAATCTGGAAGTAGAGCTGTAGGTTTCTGTTTCCATGAACACTACTTCCCTGGAATTTTTTCTTTCTTTACTGCGTAATTTGAAAACTGACATAGTGTTTTAACACCCAAAGGCCTGACCTGCTCCATCATCTTGCTATGTTTATAGTAAGTTTTTTACTTTGTGAAAGGATACACGAAGAAAGGCAGTGCTAGATGGCTGCTTCTCAAACTGCCCTCCACAATCAAAATAAGTAATGTTTATAAACTCATCAAATAAGAGAGCTATAGCAGCAGGCAACAGTCATCAGGCAATTTTAAGACTGATCCATTGAGCTAAACAGCTTGGGGATCATTGTTGTGTGAGAAAGGAAGCAGTAAGTTGTCTGATATGTTCTTTCTACCATTCAGGGTAGAAACGGGGGAAGAAATTCCCTCAGTGTCAGTTATTAAAAACAACAGCTGTCTTAGTTACATTGCAGAATGCTAATGTAAGTTTTGCACCCATTAACACATCTAAAGCTTTCGGGGGGAAAAAAAAAACCAAAAACAAAGTTTCCTATTTTACCAAGAATATCTATATAGAGTATATTAAAGTTTGTGAATGATTGGTATATGTTTATGCAGAAATACACAGAAGTAAAATCAAGACAATTTTCTTCCACTTCTTAGTATACAGTTGACAGAAGTTTAACAACTAAACCAAATTGTTTCATACAAAAGTAAGCAGGAACAACCATACTGCAGCTGGAAACATGGGGTCAGAGGATCATTCACAACTGGTTACAACAGGTTTGCAGATGCGTATCGGACATTTACAAAAGAAGCTATTACTTGTGCAAAGATTTTGCTTCATGTATTTAAGAAATGCCTTGGAATATTCTCAGGCATTGTTTTTCTGAAGATGACAGTAAAATTTTGAAGGTTACCTTCTTAAAATGGGAATTTTGCCGAAGAAAATTTTATATAAGGCACTACTCAGCCCAATACTTCTTGTCATTAAAGAAATGTATTTCAGACATTTTAGACTATAAGATACAAGGCAACACTGCCAGACTGATTTCTCAAAAATCATGACAAACACCCAAAATGAGATTGGTTTCGTTTAAAACCTGCTGATTTTAATGCATTACAATTCTTTAACTTTGCCTTTTGGCCTCTAATCCTTTAATTTCAGATGCTATCAACTACTAGGTCATATAACAGAGTATGGGGAAATCCCCTCCATACACAGAAAATAAAAACCCAGCAATCAGATCAGACAGTAATCACAGTAGCTGCCAAATATGACGAGATGAGCAAGTTGAATTCATCCTCCACAGATTTTGCACCCTTTCTTAAAAGCTTTTTTCTTTCAATTTCTCCTACCCTCTTCTGTTGTTAAATGAAGATTATTTTTAGTATAAATGGTAATTACCGACAGCAAGGATAATTACAAATAACTCATTTCTGTGCCAAGTTTTGACAGTTAATACAAGAATAAGATATAGGAAGAGAACAAGTCATGAAGAGATCCTCACTTTCCTTGAAAAGCCAAACAGCCCCCAAAGGTTAAGATTTCCTTTGGAATCAAAGCCCAGGTTTTGTCTTCATATTGACGTGAACCTTGCCTTGTTGTAAGCTGCTGGCGTGGTAGTGAAGTCTTTAAAAGACATATTAAATAGAAAGAACTATGCTAACTTCTTTGGTAATAAATTACAGAAATGATAATGAGGCAGAGTTCCTGGGCAAAGTGAAAAATGGTGAAAAAGCATTCATCTGCCTCTAAGACAATGGCGCTCCAAGTTAACAGAAAGCAAAAAAATTCAAATATATATCTAATCTGACACCACAGATTTCGTTTAAAATGAAAGCTTTCATAGTATTTCCTTCATGTTATAATACACAGATCCATTTTTAATGGGTTTTCTTTAGAACAATGCAGCACACAGTAAAGTGCAAACTTTTCTAAGCTACTAGTCCCCCCAGGAGTCTTCCTTACCCATGCACTGTCCAATTTTTCCAGTTATAAGTCAGTTAAATATGGCAACAAAATTTGGGTTTATTTACCGTCATTAAAGTGGCATATAAGAAAAAGGGAGCGGTGGTGGTGACAGGATATAGATCTAAACTTGAAAACTGCGTTGTTGCCAGAGAGTCACAGATACATAGAAAAGACTCGAGGAATTACGGGTGAGGCTTGAGCTGCAGGTAGGCAGGAATGCAAATTATTCTATTAATGACTGTGGCATTGTGATTTGAATGAAAAAACAAAAATACTGCCTGTTGCTAAAATCTTAATTCAAAAGTGCGACTTCTGCTACATTTGTTTCCTACTGTATTTCTGACCTATGGTTTAGCAGTTTCACAAATCTAGCCATATGTATAAAATTACAGGAAAGAGATGCAATTGATTTAGTGCAAGACACTTCAATATTTATCTGAACATAACAAATAAACAGAGGAAGATCAAAGACTCCATACATTTCTCCATAAGGCAGATGGTCATTTTTAAATATAAGATCTTAAATATGCTGTTATTTCTTAAGAGGTAGAAAATATCAAAATACTAAGAAAAAACTTCTAGCTTAAAACAATCAGTTTGCTTACTTATTAAAAAGTCTTACTGTTATCATTTTTAGGTTAATAAAAACAAATGAATCTATGGAAGCACAAGATTTCGTGCTCTGTATAGATTTTACTTACTGGAAAGAGAGCTGCTTCATCTAGTCAGTGCTCAAGCAGCATACACAAAGGCTCTCCTCCTTTCGCCCTGTTGGGGGCTATAAATCTGAAGATTCCCAGTGGAAAATTTTGGCGATTCCTGAATTTCTAGCACTACATTTAGCCGTGTACAGTTTATGTATAAGGCAGTAGAACCACTGATATATGCTCAGAACTACCTCTTCCATAACATTCAGAGGAAAGCTAATAGAAACAAAAGCTTATTTAAATACTTTCTACAAGCAGCAAAGGCTCATACTCAGATTCCAGCACCAGCCGACAATCTGTTTTTGCAATTTATACAAGCCCAGAGACAGCTGAATGACTCATTGAACTGTGGAAGCCTACTTACAGTTTGAGTTACTAAGGCTTGCACTCTGATTTCTCAGCACAGCTAGGAGATGCTGCTGCTACTGTCTCCAATGGAATTCAATAAGGCATAAGTTAAGTCAGAACTTACATTATTACACATTGGATAAGTAGTGTAAAAGCTCCTCTTTTCCCTCTCGCTGTTAATATTCAGTACTATTTATTAAATATAAAAAGAAGTTAGGGAATTTATACATTCAATCACTGCAATAGTCAGAGTAAAGAAAACAAATGCCTTATCAGATTCTAAATTAAGCACAATTCTGGAAATATGCACACTTGCACACATACACACACCCCACACATATAATATATGTGTGTGTATATATATAGGTGTATATATAGAGATATATTTTATATATACTTCTTCTAAATCAGATCCAAGAATACAGCACAGAATATCTTCGCTTAGCTCCTTTTTCACCAGAGGACAGGATTGTCCAGTTTGGAAAAACCAGGTTCTTTTCTAAGGTCCATGTAGGTTCCATTGCTGACCCAGGAGTCATCGCTGGATTTCCTATTGAAGATTAAACAAATGCCTTAAATGTTAAGCTTATGTTTTCCATATACATGCTGCATAGCACTGTGCACAGATACCCAATCCAGCCCACAAACCAGGTGCAGTGCAACTCAGTACAGCCTTCAAACAAGGCAATACAGCTTGGGGAGTCTGGTATGCCTGCACTCGGCCTTGGAGACACACCTCAGTAGCCCGGTGTTCAGCTGGGATCAACACTCTGCTTTCACTGTCACATGCCAGTGCTTAGCACTTAAAATTGCAGTCCAGGTTTGTTTTGTGGCCTCAAAGGCAGCTTTGAGTGGAAAGTGGAAACTTTCCTTTAACCTCTCCAAAGATGGCTCACCACAGTTACTAATTAGAGAGAGCCTATAGCTCTCAGTCAAAAGGCGAGAATTGCTGCACTAGATACCGTACCCTGAAGGAATCAGTCTGCTTTTAATCTAGTCTACAACGTTTTTCACACAACAGCAAATTATTCTTTTAAGTAAATCAAGGCTTGTGATTTGCTGAAGAGAGAAATCACTGTTGAAAAGCCAGATGCATAATTCATATCTACTCTAAGGGTGGGTGTCAGGAGGATGGGGACAAGCTCTTTTCAGTGGTGCCCAGTGACAGGACAAGGGGAAATGGGCACAAACTGAGGCACAGGAAGTTCCGTCTGAACATGAGGAGGAACTTCTTCCCTCTGAGGGTGACAGAGCACTGGAACAGGCTGCCCAGGGAGGTTGTGGAGTCTCCTTCTCTGGAGATATTCA
>Ga0065711_1041664_pt1 | contig 15974 bp, 7 predicted proteins | sample Hoacrofraction12_FD_59098 | JGI IMG/M metagenome (GOLD analysis project Ga0065711, IMG submission 59098) | Hoatzin crop microbial communities from Cojedes, Venezuela - Epithelial fraction 12 v2 (version 2) | ecosystem: Host-associated > Birds > Digestive system > Esophagus > Crop | place...
CCTGCCTGGACAAGGTCCTGTGCAGCCTGCTGTAGGTGACCCTGCTTTGGCAGGAGGGTTGGACTAGATGACCCACAGAGGTCCCTTCCAACCCCTACCATTCTGTGATTCTGTGATCTGTGATTCTATGTGGCCATCTGATACTTGTATTTGAATTAAGAGAAACAACGATCCTGAATGGCTATGGGGAATGCTAATTCGACATTGCTATCATGAATGCAGGAAACCAAAGGTAAAAAGATACTACGGATGCATTTGATTTTGTAAGCTGTTTTTACTTTATACTTGAAAATTTGTACTTTAGGCTTCCTATATGTTGTACTAGAAAGGGATGTTAAGGATCAGTGATTTTTATTCTTATAGTATTGAACCGATGCCTAGCAATACTGGTTTTTGCAAGAGATCTGCTCAGTTCATTCATGTAAAAATTCCCATTTGCATTCTAAATTATCTTTCTGCTGTAACTAACAAATCCATTTATAAAGATTTAATAAGATCTCTAAGTAGGTCTGGAAGGCTAGCCTAGCTAGTCGTAGTATTCACTTGAATACATTTTCTTTTTAAATGACAGTATTTTATATTAATATACTTGCTCTAAATCTTTACTTCTTACAGACAATTTCACACAATTTTTAGAAAACCTTGTATTTTAGGGAAAAACTCATTTCCAGGTATTGTTGTGACATGAAAGGAGCATAGGAGCATAATTTTTTTCCTCTTATAAAACAGATAGAATTAAGATTGTGATTTGTGATTTTACACATATTAGTATTAAGGATCAATATCAAAGGATCAAGTACAAGTCAAAGTCTACTGAGTTTGTACTAAGATGAATCGCCAGTACGATCTGACTTAATGGCACCACTTCAGTTTCCTGTGTTCACCCCTGGCATTTGATTTATTGATTACTTTCTCCATCCTCATTTTAGTGAACATTAGTCTCTGAGGTTACTCAGCAAACACTGTTCTTCAACTGACCATCCTAATTCACCAGTACAGGACCTGCGCCATCAGCAAAAAAACCCCCTGTCAATAATATTAGGTAGACACTGCTAATAAAGAGCAGTGATACACCCTGGTATGTCAGCAGATGTCAGTCACCCATACCATGGGCAAAACAGTCCTCAGGGACAGCCAGCAAAAGCCAACAAAGGCCACTGATGGCACTGCTTGGCGTGCTTGGGGACTTGTCACCTACACCGTGACGCACAGCCAGGCAGACTTCTCATCACATCACGGTCTGAAGGCAGGCATGTCAGGCAGCAAGCCTGATCCACTGGTGGAAGACATAGCTAAATAGGTCTGTAGAGTAAACTCCCAGCAGGCAGAAGCACAGTTAGAACTCCACTATAAAAACGAAATTGTGGAAACTGAGTTGCCTTTCTTTATTTTTAGCAACAGATATATACGTATATTTATTCTGTGTATTTATTGCTTCTTCATAGGATGTTTCTGTTTATGAAAAATGACAAGTTTTGCTGTGCAAAAAAAGCTGCTGCTTGTCTGCTTTTCGAACAGGCAGTGAGAGTAACTTCCAGACTGAAAAGAGTCTCTTAAGATATCAGAACAACAAAGGCCCGGAAAAGTCTGAGCAATACAAATATCCGAATCTTACCAAGTGTTGGGTTTGTTTCTTAGCACTTAAACTGTTTCCTAGCACTTAAACTATTCTTTGTCAAACTTCAGCTTTTATCAGGACTTCCTATATTGTCGGTAAGATTACAAGAAAAATGCACAGGTAATATTTCAGCGTGGCTGGTATGAGTGGAGGTACAAGAACAAGGAAAATAAAGAATGAGGCAGACCGCAAAGCCTAGAGGCCTCATGCATTTTTTGTCACCAGACACTAATAGGCTTGTCTGATGTTTCTGTGAGTGATGTAAAACACGGGGTAACCTTTGCCCATTCCTTACTCTGGAATTCCCGTGTACCAAAAGCCACCAAGGCAGAGCATCTTCCCTGGGACGGCTTCCAGCACTGTGAGTCCAGCTTGCTGAAAATAACTTGGTGCCAAGAAGATGCAAAGGGCAATCACTTAAAGGGAAAGATGCCATCAGAGGATTTAGCACAAGCACAAAACGACTACAGCAACGGTGGGAGAAGAATGTCTGTATTTTAAATGAGAGCTAACTGACAATTGCAAAGCAGCCGCTGCAGTTTCTAGAACTTCTTTCCTTAGTTAAAATGATTTCAGGTGCCTGTAGGTAAACTTTTAAAAAAATTTGTACTGATTTCTTCAGAATGATTAAGAAGCTGGAATCTAGGCAGAGGTGGAGCCTATCTGCTGATGTCCTAGTGACAAGAAGATGAGATCATTTTGCTGAACTCATTTATTTAAGAACAAATGTTTGTTGGGAGATATGGCGAAGGCTATGTAACTGCAGTGTTAGCCTTTTTGTATGAGAATAAAAGATAGCAAGGGAAGACATTAAGAATGAGACAGATCCCAGAAAGACTTGAACTGTTAGATGGTCTAGCTCTTCAAAATAAAATGCAGCAGAGATTAGTTGCCAGAATATTAACATAGAAATTATGTAAAACACATAAACCAGCAAGGCCAGGTTGATGAAAGAGGAGAGCAGGATTTTTCTTGTTATCAGACTCAGATAGAAACTGAATACAAAAAATTGAAACAATACTACTTTCTTTATGTAACATAGACAACCCTCTTCCACACATAGAAGATTACCACAAAGCCAAGCAGACTTCTTGCATGTACAGGAAGGGAATATGGTTTATATCTACTAAGCTTTCTGTACTGTGCAGTTTTTCAGGACCTCTTGACAGCTAAACATCCAGTCATAGATCTGATCTTTCATGTTGTGAGTTTCTGTTAGATCCTATTTTTTTCCACATCTGTATTTAATAACTCACAAACAATACATGATTAAAATTTTTTATACTGTTACAAACCTTAGAAGGATATACACATATTTCAAGTTCACAGACAATATTCTGTCAAGTTTCCAAAACAACCATTGAATAAATATTTTCTAGAATTTCTAAAAACCTTATAATAATTGAATAATCAGTTGCTGGCACTGTGAACTCATACTGTCAATACCTGCAGAGGCATTGGAATTTGCTCAGTATTCGAACACTCCTACATGCAAAACCATTGATACGATAAAATACATTGTGAGAGATCTAAAACATTTAGAGTATTTAAAATCACCATTCTCCACAAGAAAAATATACATGGCCATAATATTGTTGTTGTGGAACACATAATCTGCAGGTACTGCCATCATGATTATTCTTTCATGTATTAAGCAAAATCACAACAATAAATTCTCAAAGAATGTGTGAACGGTTCAGATATTCACACGTAATGAGATGTCACAGGGTGAATGAGTGAGGTTAATAAATGTTCTGGATCCTCATTGCTTTCTTGTTTCTAAAAGTCAAATCTTTGTTTCCAACAGTCTCCTCAGATTTTTTTCTATTTTATTTCTCATTCTCAAGGGAGAATACTTTCCAGTACTGCATTAACTAGGACTGTAGCATTGGTTATATATTTACATTTTGTCTCAGTTATTCTCTTTTAAACATGTGACAATTTCTTTGAAAAATTGGAAGAAAGATATCTGGCACTTGGAAAGGGAAGTGTTGAGGAGTATGATAACCCTCAGTTTCTTGGCAGGTCATTTTGGAATTTCACAGAGATGTCTCCTACACAAAAAATCTTTATCTTGATGCTGAAGACAGCCTTTATGTCACCAGAATCATGTGGTCAACCGTCGTAAAGAAGTCTGTGTAAAGATGGACCCAAGCGCCCAAGTACCATGATGTTGAGCAGAATAAATATTTCTATGTGCAGCCAGTGTAGAAATACTAGAGGTCAAAAGACCAAGACTTGATGGAAACAAGGAGAAACAGTGACGAAATAGACTTGATATCAGCTATTTTATAGTCAGCATTGGATGGAGAAAGGTGCATTGTTACAGATACTTAAGACAGCAAGATACAGTGCAATTTTTCCCTGTCGTACTCTGTATCCACCCTTTCCCATTTCTTCCTCCTCCACCCTTTCACTCGCTATCTGCCCACACCCTGCCCGCACAATGCAAAGCAGAGCCAGGGCTTTTGGGTCAGAGATGACAAATTCTCTGGGGAAGATTCTGGTTGAAGCCACATAGCCTTGGATGTGGCGGTGACGCTGAGGAAAGGTGCAGATCTAAGGGATCTGACGGTTTATCAGTCTCTGCTGGGGGAGGTGCCTACAGGGAACATAGCTCCAGGGGATGACAGGTTTCCACCCTGTCTGCTGAAAGGAATCTGTGCTTTGGGTTCAGTGGGAGGTGGGTACAGTTTGCACTCCATGTGCATGTGGTTGGTGAACTGAACCCTTAATTTTTATCTTAAAAAAAAAGATCAAATAAATGCTTGAAGTCATTCTATCTTCAGTTTAGGAAGAACTCCAGATCTTTAGGACACAGAACAATTTTTCCTTAAAAACTGTTTATTTTATGAAATGGCAGATTTCCGTAGTAGAAGACAGTCAACATAAACTGCTTATACAAATGTTTGGGTGTTCTGTGGTCAAACAGCTAGATTCATACACAGAGAACAGAAGACCTAAATATAATATTTAAACACTAAATAATTTCTGAGTTAAGAAAAAATAATTTTCTGAATTAGAAAATCTGGGGTGACAAAACCTTGATTCTTCAACTCCTGAAGGGTTTTTACGCACAGATAGAGGAGCCATTTCCAAAAAGTAGCCTTTAATACTTTTGTGTTCCCTGTGTTTCTAGCTGTGGGGGATAGAGATGTCTTCTTTAAATGAGTCTTAGTGATCTGACTAATGTGTTACATATAACATTTTCATACTCTGTTGGTACTGCAACACACTTCGCAAACATAGAGTAATAGCCTTAAATAATCTCTTAGCTCAATACAGTTCTTCCTAGGTTAGCATTTCATTTGGTATGAGTCTGAATATGATGTCATGTTCCTATTTGGTGTCCGAAGCCTCTGAGACCATCTCTGCTTGCCTTCCCCCCTTTCACTCTGTTATCAATCATAATCAGAAATGTTTCTGATGTTTCATGATAGCCGAGGATATACCTTTCCCTTATGCTTGCCTACAGCCTGCCTTAAGTGGATGCATTGACTTCCTGCAAGGATCTGCTCAGAGGTCAGAAGAACAGTGCAGTTGCAATGGTCCACAATCAGAAGACAAAAGACTCTCTTTCCTTTGATATTTCAGTTTTTTAAAATTAGTTAGACATAAAATTCTTTATCCCTAAATGTAGTAGTAAGATAAGTCAATTTTCTGGTCTTTGGTTTTCTACTCTCTAAATAAAAAAGAATTGCAAAAAAAGTGAAAAAAGAAAAAAACGGGAAGTTTTTAGAAGTAGCAAGCAACTGCTGTGAATGTAATATAAAATACGGACAGAAGAGGAAATATTGCACTAAGCAAAAGCTCAAGAGTTTGAGGAAAAAGAACACACATATGCTTATTAGTTAGAGGAAATTATTTTATATTTCTGGACAGTGGCAGCTGTAAAATGTTTGCCCCAGCACACATCCTGCAGTTCTTCCACAGAGTAGAAGGTTAGCTGAAGATAACTCTGCCTCTCCTAGTGAAGTGCAAATAGCAATAATTTTGTTTTTGATAGGAGTTAATATTATAATTATAATCAGTAATCATTTCTCTTATTACAGTGTCCAACCCTTTTGAAAACTCTGGCCTACTATTTTGTTGAAGTCTACAATAGCATGGCTGATATGATGTATTTGAAGTGTTGATTTTAAAATATTCTGAGGATCTCACAAATACTATGAAGCCAATGGGAGCGTTAGGTGCTCCAGAAGGCACAGGTTTTAAAATGAGCTCCCCAAAACATTTTAAAGAAGTGGATAAATTTGCAAATTCTGAGTTCAGTCCTGAAGAGTCTTCATTTAAAGGAAAAGTGTTAGAGTGACTAAGTAAATTAAAACTTTGTTTCTACACCTCTATTTGTAAAAATAACAATGGTAAATCCTCTCTTTATAAACTGCAACATTTTCTTTATTCAATCTGTTCAGAAACATTCTCCTTCTGAATTATGGTTTTCATTAACACATGTTTTCATACTAAATTCTTTTAGAACAGTGAATGCCATTGTATGCATCATTTATTATACCATACATGCTAATGTCACAACTTGGGTCAACTCAATTTCCTATTATTTGCCTGGGCTAGGACCGAGGTCATTCCCTGTTACACGACTGACTTCCCCATGAGTTCCTCTTCCCACCCAGAGGGACTGCAGGAACACTGCCTGAGGTTCACGGGCAAGATGCAGAGGAACATTAATTAGTAAACCCTCTGTGTGCTCAGCAGGTACTCGACTCTGAAAGGCAGTGAGAGCAACGTAAGGGACCAGCTGAAAATTACACCACCACCGCTGATTTTGGTAGAAACATCTAGGGGTGGACTGACCCTTCATAAAAGCTTTCCCAATCTCCTTGTCACTGAAATCTACAGGTATCTTACACCTCAGAACCACCCTATCACTTTCTACAGTGCAGTTTATTTGTTGCCAGCACAGACAAAACTGTAGCATGTCATATGTGAGGGTAGAATGTGTTGAATCTCATCTTCCAACAGGAAACACAAAAGCAGCTGTGTTGACAGCGTTATTTATGTTTGACTTTTTAATGTAAATTAACTAAAACAATTTTTTTCTCTCTGCTGCACTCAAGTGGCACTTCTCAGCAGAATTCAGTGGTATCACAATTCAGATCCCAGTTTGCCACAAAGGCTGACTTGCAATAGTGACTTTATAAATTAATTATTGTCTCGCATATTTGCAACACGGACAAGAACTCCCTGGTTTGTTCAAAGGCATTAGATTTGCTTGTGTTGAACTTAATAAAGTGTAAAACAGTGTAGGTAATGAAGAAGTTGTTAACATCAGTTTGTGACTAATTTTCTGTCTGCTACTAGGAGAAACACCATTAGTTCCCATGCCAGAACCTATAAATCAGTGTGGCGAAAAGGTAATTTTTAGACAAGTGTTTTCAGGAGAAATGAGGCTAACAGAGAGTCAAAAAGGAGAAATGCTCCTTTAACATAATCTTTCAAAAATGATCTCTAGAAATTGAGAAAGTAGTTCAGAATCTTTTGAAGTCGTCTTAAAATCAGAGCTGAAGAAGGTCAACTGTCAAAGTACTGTCAACAGATGACAATTAAAGGGTGGCTACATAGCCCTGAGACCTCTTTGCTAATTGTCTTCTGCATTTTAAACATCTTGACATTCTGAGACTTTTTTAGAGAATGGTTTGTTTATTTGCAAACTGATTTTCATCAGCTATCATAAAAATGTACAATGCCAAACACAGATAGATTTTTGCTTTATTCTTCTATGAAATGTGAAATAGTTTTTACTAATACTTAGAAAAAATCAGAAGTCAGCTCAGGCTTGTTCACATTAGTAGTAAACATGATTAAAAGTTAAAAAAGGATTAGCCATGATGTTTTTTTGGTTTTTAAACTAAACCATGAATACCAAATTAAAAATTCCAGTTGTAGTAAGACCAAGCTGCAATCGCGTATGAGGTGGTCCAGATAAAAGTGAGGTTACCTCCCACGAGGCTTTCTGACCAGCTAACACGTTTAAACATTATAATCCTCCCCTTCTCATATTATTGGATTTAAATTAATATTTGCTATGGTGTTTAAGCAAAAAATAAAAAGCCAAACAGAATCCCACACTCCTTTACTCTGCTAGAGAAGCCCTACAGGACTGAAGTTGGGGGAAGGATGAGAAGAAGAATACTACTTCTGTAATGCATGTGCAAGTCTCTTTTTAAACCAAGTGTGTTTCACAGATGAAAAACTGTAACCACTACAAGGAAATCTTAACATGAAGAAATAATGTCTTCAGCGCATGAAATTATCACATAAATAAAGCACAGAGTGCTGGGGTGTTTTTTTTCCACTCATTTTCAAAACAAAAAAGAAAAGTAGTACTATGTCTATCACGAGGAGGGTGAGAAGAGGATCGCTGAAAGTTTTGGAAATTCAAGGCTTCACTGCCCTTTAAGCTTTCAATTCCGGCTCAATAGAATAAAAAGATCTAACCAGACTTTTCAAAATGGTCACCAGATTGGAATCACATTTTCAGTCACCTCTGCCCACTAGCAGGCACCCAAAGCAAACAAAGCCTCTGTGTCTCTCAGTCCTCACAAGCAAACTGGGAAATCTGTAGTAGCGGTGAGATTTTTTTCCCTCAAAATATAGCCAGGCTTTCCTCTTAAAACCAGTGATTTGTTGGAAAAAAAGCCTATCAGAAGCAGGTGCTTTTTCGGAGAAAAGGCCTTTTAGAAAGGTTTCTCAGGTTCAGGACCGACCTCCTGGTACTGCAGGTGGAAATCTGCCCAACAAAACCTTTTGTGTGCCACTTCAGCAGTGGAGTAGCCCTGGTGTCACGCTGGGGCTCAGTGTGGGGCAGCCGGCTGTGGTCTCCATCCGCCAGGCCCCACCAACACAGGGTTCAACCCCTGGGGGACACTGCGGTGGTAATCCACCCTAGGAAAGCCAACGCAAGCAGAGAGGGCACTTGCATTGTTCTCCCATAGCCTCTTGAGAGCACTAACGACAGTTTTAGGTTTGGCTGTTGGCTACTTCTGTCCCAGATGAAATGGGAAAACATTTCCCAGGCAAGATCTCATGCACAGCCATTTTTCAGGTCTGGCCATTCCATTTAAAGACTAAAGTGGATTCAAGCTTTTTTGAAAGCTAGAGCAATTCTATCAGCTTTGGTGATGATATATAGCATAAACTTCATTCAACATCCTCATGTTGCACGGGTTTTTGTTGCCATACTATTACAGAGGTTATGTTTTGGTAGTGGATATTATTATTATAGATATAGGTTCATGGTTCAAAGAGACAGGACGTTACAGCCTAACTGCATGAAAAATATCTTGTGATACAGTGCAGTATATGTTGGTCCCTAAACAAAATTACTATTTGCCTCTTACTCCTCAGGTTTTAAAATTATTACTTATACAGATGTGTCATTGAAGCAGACGATGGTCTATACTGAAAACAAGTGAGATCAGCTCCCTTCATATTACAGATGCATACACTTTTGCAGGTGCTAGCACATACGCTAAAAATTAACTGTGAGATTATGATTTCAAAATAAATCTGGTAAACATTTTTTTTTCTTTGAGAAAGGGAAGGACAGAGGGAGGTTTAGAGGGTGATGGAAAGGAAATAATGCGTCGCAGCTTGTGTGAAGCCATCAAAAGCAGCCTGATGGTACCACAACGCTGAGGATGCTGTGGAAAACTGATATGAAACAGGTATACCAAAAGGCTAACAAGCCTAAAATTTCATCTAACTGGTGAAGAGAAGGAGTGTTTATAAGACCTGAAAGCTCAGCAGGTCTGATCTTTCAAAGATAGAAATTGATGGAGTCCTGTCCATCTCAGTCAAACCGTGCCATTTTACACTCACACACTGATCCTATTTGAGTCTTCTTTTTATCTTTCAGTTCTGTTTTTTAAAGCAGTTCTACAAAAACAAACAATTGTCCACCTGAAGAATTTGTTTGGTAGAGAAATAAATTCCAGTTTTATCTTTCTAGCCGAGACTTACAGTTTGTTCAATAAAATGAAGATACTTTTTCATAACAGAATTTTAGAATTTGCAAAATGTCTTTCAATATAGTAGTTCTCTCTCTACAGTATATTATTTTCCACTTTATTTAGTACTGTAAGGGCATTATCAATGTACAGAGAGAGGGGTTTTTAACAACAGTGTTCTCAGATCTGCTAAAACAGAAAGCAACTCACTGTCCTCCCAAGCCTTGAACAGGCAAGGCTCTCCTTTGCTGATGTGTGCAAGTTCTCCTTTATTAATCAGGACTAATTATTGTTTTCCTGGCTGTCTTACAGCCTTCTAATGACCGTATTGATTAAACTGGAGATACACGGCCTAATTAAATTTATGATGGCTGTTCTGATGCCACTTGAATATTGTTATTAATAGACACTCAGATATTACGGCAGTGTGCAAAGCAGAAATGCCTATGTATAAGTAAAACAGAGACAAGTCATATCCCAACATTTGAAACAGAAGGGGACAATAGCCTGCTTTAACATGGTTGTCAGTTAACACAAAGCCATACGTATGCTTTCTCCATTAAGACCTCATGCATCTGCTTTCATCTCTCTCTGGGTGTCTACATGAGGTCGCCTCCTCCTTCCCAGCAGCCCAGTACCCAGCAAGTTCTCATTCTGTCTAACCTTCTTGGAGGTTTAAAGTCAAGTGTAGACAGTCATTTGAGGGAAAGGCAAAACCAAACATCAAGTGTTGCCCATATTTAGTGTACTTCAGTATCCAGCTGTATACATAAGCTCACAGCACTGCTAAACTCTTATTTTCTTGTGGAAACTGGTGCTTTTCTATGGAAATATTAAGCTTGTGCTGTCCTCTGGGATCGTCTAAGCAGAGGTCCTAGTTCTTGTTCTATACCAGGATCATCATGCATAAAGAGAAAATAGCTACACCCTTTGGATGACAGCTGAATGCTTGGGAAAGTACTAAGGCATTTCACGTGAATATGTGTTTGCTTCTAAAGCACAGCAACAACTTGGCAATCATCATCTCTCTTTCCAAGGGACGAGTCCTTGCACACTAACGGTAGCTCTGCCACCCTGTATTAGGACAAGCCCCAGAGCTTAGCCAGTCTTCACAAACACGGCAGGAACTGTGCAATGGGATAAATGTTGGGTAGGGGCAAAGAAAGAGAATTAGAACACGAGAGTACTATTCAGAAGGAACGAAGGACTATTTCCAAAGAGAGCAGGAATGATTACACAGTAGCTCAATATCATCCTCCAGCAGATCTCTGGCTGAAGTTGAGGTTTCTTCATTTCACTTTCACACATATATATTTCTCTGAGCCATCTCTGAGTTACTGCATATTCAGTCAAAATATGCCTACCTCCCACTTTATTCTTGGAAAGTTAGTGATCGTCCTTTCCAAAACATCTTTCCTATATCCAGATGGGTTAGTATCATAGATTCTGCTATGAACAACCATGTAGAAAATTGTATACAGGTCCTGACAGTAGTTGCCCTACAAGCCTGTTTTTCTGCCTCTGTGACAATTAGCTAAAATTAGTTTGACAGAAGATTCTGTGCTCTACTTTTAAAAGCCTTACACTGCCATAGTGAGATATTAGTTGGTGAATTTTCTCATACCAGGAATTTTTGTGGGCAACTAGTATAAACCTACCAGCTAAGGAAAAAAAATACCTCTGCAACTGTCTTCTTCTAAATATTTGTTTCTTATTTTTAAAATAACCTACTCAAAGAGAAATAAATCTTGCTGTTTGTGTCTGCATGCAATTCTTCTTCAGCTAAACCATAACAAATTTGTCTCTGTGTGTGACTGCGCGAATCCTAACTGCTCCTCCCCACCTATTAAGAGGGAGAGATCATCAGCTATGTTTATCCATCCAGGCAACCTGGATGTCTTATTTGGCTGGACAGTAAGCTAGCAGAAGCATATCATATACCACCATGAGACTATGTGGCTTAAATAACTATCTAAACTGAGTTCTCATCCATCCTCGCTCACAGCTCCCACTGGGAGAAATAATGCAATAAGAAAATCAAACTCAATAGGCCCCTTTCATTAGTTTAATTTCTATAGTTCAACACTGTTTACATAATAAAATGATAGCTATAAATTTTTCACTTTCTAAGAACAGAACAAGGGAAAAATGTATATTAAAATTACAGCATTGACAGACTGCGGATACCACACTATTAAATGAGTGCAAAAGACATGCTTAAATCATTTGACTATTGTTTTTTGAGAATTGTGTCTGCCTCACACTTTTCGGTTACAGTTTTGCCACTGCAGTCTGCCTTCTGAAACTACTCTTTCTTGTCTGATCTGGCTCTGATTTGTTAATTTTTTACTTTAAAATGGGAGGCTTTAAAACAGATAGCCCAGATCTCAACACTGTGAGCCCTAGAAATATATCTCCTGAATCCCACAGTTTGTTACAGGACAACAGAAATGGTAAGTTCAGAGGTTTGAATATTGCTTTCTAATGCAATTTTCTTGGAATACAACTGTAGTAAGCATAGTAGTAAAAACAAGATTCAAAACTGTTCTAAACAATTTTCAGGAAGTTACAGAAGAATTTTTTTGCTAAAAAGAATTTCAGAAGTTGACTTTGCATTTTAAATTTCTATAAACTTTAAAAAATTATCTTAAATACAGTGAATACGTTCTGTCTCTAGTATTTTCACAAAGCTAACACCTCAGGCCTGACAAATACCAACTACTATCAGCAGACACCTTTTTTGATTTCTACGGATTTACTGTGAAATCACAGAAAAATGTTACCAACCACCCTCGTCTGATTGCATATGTGATGCTTGGCTTTGTGGCCCGGCTTTTCGGCTACCATTATTCACCTTTAGCTGCCTAAAAAGACGCACCTTGTGTTGGCCAGAGAAAGAAAAGGCATTGGAACTTCCAAACTGTCTTGGACACTTAGGCTACATGTCTGTGTGTCCCAGCGCCCCCAGGGTATAAACTCTAAATAACATCAGTTTCTCATCCTGAATCTTGTGACTGAGAAGTGCAATTTTCACACTAGATTTAAAGCCAACATTTCACTGAAAGTGTAAAAACTGATATCCCTGCAAGGAGCCTGCTTTCTGGCTGAGGAACAAGAAAAATGAGTGCTATAATTCCAACATAGAGAGTCCCATCTTCCACTCAGTATGGATGTGGGAGGAGAAATACTGAGCCATCATTTCATTACAAAACACTTAATTTTGTTCTGGCAGCTGGTAGGACCCCAGCTGTCCTTTTCACTTTCACCCTGTGACAAACACATGGAGCACTACAATAATTTCCAGCATGAAAATGAAGAAAAGATGAACAATAGTGAGCTGCTAAGAATGCTCATTTACATGGGATGTCTTCCTGGCTACCCCAAATGACTTGTTTTCTGTTAGCCCAACTGCATCGACAGCTTTTGGCCTTATATCCAGCATGATTACACGAGAGAGTAGGTCTTATACATTTCTTATGTTTAAATGAATGTTTTGGTTAGTAGCTGGCATTTCTGCTTCATACAGCTCCTATAAAGGAAACGACAAGAGCAGTTTTTTTCCCCAGGAGACTGAAAAATTACAAGAAAACCATGTATACATCATAAAATACAAATTTTCAGTCTGTTTCTCATTAAAATATGCTTTAATTATTGGTAGAAGAACCGTGGGGTGACCAAAAAGGAATTATGTATGATTGAATGTCTTCATTATACTTCATAATCGCAATGAGGACACTGGAAAATCAGTCTGACTCAATGACCTACCTAGAGGTATGATAAGGGCAAGCAAAGGGCTTGGTTTCAGGAGGGAAAAGCACATAAACAGGGAGGAAGGGGAGGAAACAACTGCTTTTATAGTGGTATATCTATATACTAGTTTACAGAATCAAACATTTAATGATTTAAAAAAGTGATATGCAATACATTGGCTCAGACACAGCAGAGTATACCTTACTCTGCTGGAATCACTAGAACTTCACTGGTGACAGCTCTTGTCCACCCTACAGAAATAAACTCAAAATGAGCAGCCATTCATATCACATGAAACTTCTGCAACACAGACTATTTTTTTGAGGTAATGTGACTGCAAATGTCAGTAAGCTTTTCATCCACTGCAGAGAGGCCAACCTTAAATTGTGCTTTTTTCTGGAGGCTGAATTGAGAATGTTCAGACAAAGCGCTGCAGATAAACTTTCCTTACTAAAGTAGAAAACCAGTGTCATTTCCCCAGCTGAAGTCCACTTAGCATAGGTATTGTTAGTACCACAAGTAGTAGTTGCTGCGAAACACAGATGCAGCAAAACGCTGATTACAGAGCTTAAAAACTAAGCTTCTTTAAAAAAAGTTTATCAAAAGAGGTGAATGATTTAATTCTAGGAAATTATTATAAACAAATGTCTTACAGATAGTCTTTTGGAAACTTTGATATCTTCATGTACTTACAGGGTTGTTCCTTACGGAACAGGCTATAGTCCCTATAGACTGAGGCTTTCCCTTAGTCAAATTTACCAATAAATCATCTAACAAACACTATATTAACCTTTCTAAACTTGGGGCTACAGAAGCAGTGCTTTAGTTTTTGAAAACAGCTGGCAGTTCACGTAGTAAGACTTTGAGGAGGGCTGGGGAGGACGGAATGTCATGGACGTTACAGAATAACAGTTCAGCTAACGAAACTTGACTTTGGGTTGTTTGATGATATGAAAAAAAACATCCTCAAGTATCTCAAAAGAGATGGGGCACTGAAGAGTTTATCTGTGACAAGCCTCTTTGTTTCTGCAGTCATCACTGAAGATACAGCAAAGGAAATGGAGGAGCTGCAGTTATGCATTTGCAATACACAAAGCCCTTGTTTTCCCACTAGGCACTGCAGAATAGCAATTGTCCATTCACAGCACATATCACATCCTCTGCATTTCAGAGCTAATATTTTTGCAGTCCTTAAGCTAGCACGCTTCAGCCTACTGTAGTTAATTTTTGTAACCCTTTGAGATGCCTTGCATGAGGTAGGTGTGCTCACGTTCTCTTCCTTGTTATATGAATTGTTTTTTCAGGTATAATTTTTAAAATTAAACTAAAAGATTTTCACATTGCAGAGGGTTTATATCTATCTATGGCAACATCTCAAGCAGAGCTGTAAAAAGCCATAGCTTCTCAATTTGTGAAATGAGAAGATTGCTAGTCATTGAGCATACCTGCATATTAATCCACTTAACAACAGAAATCGGCTGTGTTGGCTGAAATTGTTTTTAAGATCACTTATACACACACATGAGCTCTGACAAGTGGCTCCTCCTCTTGTATTTTAGAAGCAGGCTCCTGAACACAATGTTAGTTTTATGCCAGCAGTCGCTTTCGTTTCCTGCAGCACACACACCGCCCGCTGTAATGCTGCAATACTCATTCAAGGCAGATCACTAACTCGAACATGAACTGAACCTATATGCCATCAAACAGACGTCAGGCTACACTGCTTAAACTTCCAAGCAAATTGCCACTTTTCTCTATTTAGGTAGCTAAAGCTGTCTGAAAACTGGTGACAATCAGCTCCCTCCCTTCCCACGGAGGTTCAGCGTATAAGTCAAAGTGCAGGCTGCTTCTTTAATTTTGAGCTTCTGAACCCAAACCATGTAAAACAATCTTAGCATGTAGTAAAAAAAAAAATTACGTGGTACATGTACTCCTAAAAATGAGGCTGATCACCTTTTCTGCTTGATCTGTTTATTTGCAATGCTTTCTCTCTCTGCTCCAACTCTCAGCCAAACTTGTAACCCCCTCAGGATAAGAACTGAGCTTTTGCTTTCTTCTCCCTCTGTCTAAGCCAGCCAAGTCCCAGGTCTCCTCTCCTGCCACAGAGCAGTAGGAAAACATACAGCAAAAACAATCACACTTTCCTCAGTGGGGTCAGAAAGGACTACAATAACAGATTCTTTCTGCAATCTTTTTTCACTATCAAGTGGTTAAATCAACACAGGTTAAAATTTTCATCTAGTTTGAATAAAGAGAAAAAGGGAGGAAATTCAAAAACCGGTTGCTGTAGTAACAATCACCAGTAAAAATCTTTTCCACTAAATAACAGTATTATCTCCCTCTCCCCCTCGCAATTTTAATTCCCCTTCAAAAATAATCATGCTGCCTCTTTTAGATTTGCTATACATACCTCAACCATTAAACAAGACATTTAACCATAGTGGCAGTTCTGTGACCTTTGAATGCCGTGAAATCTCTAAGCGGTGCAGCTTGTTCATGAAGACTTGTACTGCAGAATCCAGTAACTGCATCCAGGATTAGGAACCGAATTAAGTAACAGCAAACAAAAATAAAAATAAAATTTAAAAAAAAAAAAAAAAAGAAGAGGAAAAAAAAACCTCCCCAAGTCCCCCAACCCA
>Ga0065711_1041665_pt1 | contig 15973 bp, 14 predicted proteins | sample Hoacrofraction12_FD_59098 | JGI IMG/M metagenome (GOLD analysis project Ga0065711, IMG submission 59098) | Hoatzin crop microbial communities from Cojedes, Venezuela - Epithelial fraction 12 v2 (version 2) | ecosystem: Host-associated > Birds > Digestive system > Esophagus > Crop | place...
AGAGCCCCCCTTCCTCATCCTAACACATTTTTAATGCAGCTTGGGTGCTCAAATAGCACTAGCAGAAATTGAACTTGAAGGTAGGTCAGCCCATGCCACCCACTATGTGCCCTCAGCTGGAGCCCATGTTGCCAGAGATGTTGTAGACAAGCAGAGCAGGGCTCAGTCCTGCCTGGGACTGCTGAGAGAGATTCTCCTTCCAAATGGAAATCCCAGGGGTTTCCCACTTCTTTTTGACCAGGGTTGAAGCAAAATGTTGAAATATAAAGTATCCTTCTGCAAAGGTGTCAATGGAGAGCTATATGCTGTTCCAGGCATTGTGTTTGCTGAGGTGAAGGAGGGACTGGAGGTTTCTGGGACAAGTACAAGACCTTGAAGCACTTCTGGGAGGTGTGGAGCAGGGGGATGGGGTGAAGACACAGAAATTAACATAAACTACAGATAAAACGCTGATGTTCATTGCAATGCACTAAAAATGCTTGGCACTTCATTTTGAACCAATCTGCCTTCACCTCTGCAGGGAACAGAAGAGAAAAAAAATACTGCAACAGTGGTATTAAAAGACTATTTCACTTTAAAGCCATCTCTACCTGCCCTTTTTCTGAACCACTGCTACTTAGCGGCTGGTGTCAGCAGAATGGGACGATGCTTAAATCACAGTGAGTAGTGGGTTGGTGGGGACACAGGATCTGGTCCCTAGAAAATGGACGTTTAGTGCAAGACTGGGAGGGAATCAGAGAAGATGATCTGGCATCGTGAAATGCAGGAGTCAGCAGCAGCGAAGGAGAGGGTCAGCATGTGCCCAAGCAGCCATGGAGCTTCCTGCAGGAGGATGGGGATAAGAGTTAAGGAGTCATTCAATGTTTAGGCCCCATCTGGAGTCCTGTGTCCACTTCTGGGCTCCCTAGTTCAAGAAAGATGAGGAGCTACTGGAGAGGGTCCAGCGGAGGGCTACGAGGATGATGAGGGGACTGGAGCATCTCCCCTACGACGAAAGGCTGAGGGAGCTGGGCTTGTTCAGCCTGGAGAAGAGAAGGCTGCGAGGGGACCTTCGAAATGCTTCTAAATATCTGCAGGGTGGGGGTCAGGAGGATGGGGCCAGACTCTTTCCAGTAGTGCCCGGCGACAGGACAAGGGGCAACGGGCACAAACTGAAGCGGAGGAAGCTCCAGCTGAAGATGAGGAAGAACTTCTTCCCTCTGAGGGTGACAGAGCCCTGGCTCAGGCTGCCCAGGGAGGCTGTGGAGTCTCCTTCTCTGGAGATATTCCAGACCCGCCTGGTCGCGGTGCTGTGCAGCCTGCTGTAGGTGACCCTGCTTCGGCAGGAGGGTTGGGCTAGATGACCCACAGAGGTCCCTTTCAACCCCTACCGTGCTGGGATTCTGTGACTTCCCTCCATCTGGAGGGTGGTGTGGTGGGGACACCTCTCAGTCCAGCAATAACCACAGTGCTGTGGTCACAGTGGTCCCCCCTACCCATCCCAAAGCAACAGAGCTTGGACCAGGCCCCCAGATTCACTCCCTTAAATTCAAAAGGCTTCCACAACCCCTTCCTCCCTGCAAAACTCTGCCGCCAGACCCCACCTTTGTTTTGAATTTCCAATAAAATCCCATTACGTTTTCTCCCAGCCCAGCGATGGCGCAGACGCTGGCTTCCAGATGACCGGCACTTTACGGGAATACCTCCCTATTAAGCTGCCAGTGCCAGCACTGCGTTGGCCAGGGGTGTTGATTTAAAACCGCCTTACGGCTGCTTAACATCAAGCGATCGTCAACCGACTTCAGCGAAATCAATAGAAAGCAGGTTTGAATCAATGTGAAAGTACCCAGATCCAGGGCCTGGGTGCCGTAAATCAATATCAAAATCAGACGTCGAATTAAACGGGTGCAATCTGGAGGGGAGATGGGGAGTTCAGATCTTCCTGCGTGTTTCTGAATATGGCCAAGAGACTGCCTGGGGAGCATGGACGGTCCCACCTCGCTGGGGCTGCGTTGCTCTGGTGTTGTCTGGAGAGTGGCTGCAGGGTTTGAAGGCCAATGCTGGGTAGCAGGAGGTAGAAAGGGACCTTTGGGCCCCCCATGCCAACTAAGAGACAAAGCTGGGCTCTAGCTGAGGCTCTTCAGGGTGTCACAGAGAGACTGGGCTCAGCTGAAGTCGCAGGGACCAGCAGCATTGTTTGGAAGGGACCCTGAAGGACTCTCCACCAACCTTAGACCACTGCAGATGACCAAGGTTTGAAGATCTCAGGGACGGAGGTGCCAAGGGTGGAGATTGTCCACTTGCCCTGGGGCTCCCATCCTCCTTGTCCCATGCTCCTAGGGCTGAGCTAGAGTCAGAGCAGAGTGTGAGGACCTTCATGATGGTTCCTCTGACCTGGCTTCAGCGTCTCCCCTCCAATGGGAAAAGCTGGAGGATGCCCTTGGCTAGACACCACTGCCGAAGATCAGGGAGGTGAGACCCAGCCAACGCATCTTGGGCTTGGATAATGTCCTCTTCTCTCCAGCCTGGAGCAGACCTCGTCTTTGATCTTGAACTGGTCGATTTTGGGAAGTTTTCCGACTCACCTGCACGTCACAGCGGACAGGGAGCCGGCATTCTGCCGCCTGCCACCAGACCTCCTCCTGGAGGACCTAAATCTTTTTTGGAAGCAAGTCGTAAAATCACAGGCACAGAGGTGTTTTTACAACCCCCCCTTCCCACCCGCGGCTGCGGCTGGGGCCGGCGCGGAGCAGTGTCCCCGCGGGGAGCTGGCCCTCGCCTCTTGGCCGGGGCTCATCTGGCATCGCCGCATGTGAGTAGTCGCCTTGTCAAGGAGCTGGAGCGTCTCCAACCTGATGTTTTTCATTTCGCTGTCAGCTCCTTGCCAGTATCCGGACTTGTTGGCTCTCCAGCAGCAGCTGACCACGGGGGGAGCGTCCATCGGGTGGGAGAGACCTGCCAGAGTGGGTGGTGGTACCATCCGGACTGCTGCTGAGCACCTCCCAGCCTGGGCTGCCCCACTGACCGGTTTCCCCCAGGTGCCCTTCTTTTATTGTTTTTTTGCAGAAATACCGCCTGGGCAGGCTCTGGAAGTTGAGTCATGGTTTCTGGATGGTCCCACCACAGAGGACGTATGTAGTTCTTGGTACGGTGCCTGTGTGGTGGGACCAAGATGTGCTGGGGGCTGGGGTCGTTGCACCCACATGTTGCACCATGTGCATGGTCATCTTTGGGTGATCCTGCCTGCTCTTCCCAGCACCAAATGCAACGGCATCATCAACTCCATGGTGCTGAGCTGGGAATCCATCATCGTGGATTCGGTGACCTGGGGGACCCCATGGGGATGGTCCCTGCCCCTCGTGACAGGGACACTTCTCAGCTCCCCAGCGCACAGCCCAGCTCCTCATCCTCAGCCAAACAGCAGCCTGGCCAAGCGCCCACATCTCCCGCCTCGTTAACGTCGGGGGGATTGATGGGACTTTGGTATCGCCCCAAACGCCTTGACCTTGGAGAACCGGCCATTTCACACGGGCTTAACGGATAAAACGCCAGCAGAGCATTGGCCGGGCGCGGGCGGCCTTATCGCTGCTGCAGGCTGCGGCGTTCGGGGCTCTGACAGCAGCATACTGCACCGCAGTCGCTTTATAAGGATGGATGGTTAGACAGAGATAATAAAGCCCGAGAGCATTAAATCTTCCCGAGACACCGGCCACACTGCCTCATCCACCGGGCTGAAAAGGCTATATATGTTTTTCATAATTTGTAATTACTTTTTTACAGTTCTCTCCCATAACTCTGTCCATCATCTGGGTCAAAATATACAATGTGTGTGGGAGCAGGAGTCATAAAAACGTGAAAACAAACAGTTTGTCTTCAGGGAGATTAACGCACAGTTAAAAGACCCATTTTAACACCCTCTCCATGCCGCCAGCCAATTAGCCAATATAATGGGCTCCACTTGATATTTTAGTTTTATTTTATTTCGCAACGGTACCAACGCGTTTAATTGTGAACACATGATCCCTAATTGGCGGCGGTGTCATCCCCGAGGTATGCGGCTTACGCAAGAGAGCAGCGATTTGGGGCTAATCCGGAGGGGATTGGGCAAGGGAATTCTCTCTGAAATTCCGCTGCTGGAAACAGGCATCCTGGGTGGAAAGATGGGCTCCTGAATGTCCAGTGGGACATCTTTAGGTGCACGGTAAGTGACTGCGGTGGACAAACTGCAGTGTGGATTCTCTGATGTCTACAAAGGACTGAGGGTCCTCCTTTGGGGATCTTTCTTCTCTGCTCTGCTGGCTCAATGAAATATGGCAGATCTGAGCATCGCTGCCGAATCCTGGTGCTGGGCTGCAGGTTCAGAGTTCTTAGCTGACATACATGCTCACACGCAGAGGACAATTGTATAAATCACCATTTTCTACCCCTTCACCTTTTCCATTTTTCTGCTTTTAAAATAAATGACGTTGGAGATGTCTCTCAAGGAAAAAAAAACAACAAGCCCGCAGGCCTCCTGCCCCTCCTTCTACTCTTTGAGAATCCCTTCAAAAAATTGTGACTGGTTTCCAAACATCCCATTCATGGGAGCTGGAAAGGGGCCACATCTGGCTCCGACGGAGCCGTGTCTTTTCTTGGCTGCAGCTGGAGAGATCTGGGGCAAAATATCATGTGTTTAATTTCTCTGCTGGCTGGAAGGGATGCTGTGATGGAGGGAAGGGGGTAGGGAACGATTTTACCCCAAGAGAGGAAGCCGAAAACCATAACTCTTCGTGAAAGAGATATTTTTGGAAAGTTTGCCTCGGCTGGTGGTGCTGGAATGTGGCTCCTCGCGGCGAGTGACAAGGAGGAATTATGCTGGGACAGAAAATGGCCTTTCTTCACCCTCTGCCCAGCTCACGTCAGGGCTGACACCTCGTTTTTTGGGCTTTTTTTAGGAGAGGAACGGCTGCATTTCCCGGGAGAGTCCCAGCCCCTTCCCACCTCTGTGGCTGCAGGGATGGGTTTGCTCGGGGACAGCATTGTCCCTCCCAGATGTCCCGTCCCACAGTGTCCTTGCCCAGCAGCCACCCTCCTCCCCCCAGACCCCATCTCCAGCCCCTTCTGCAGCCACAGCAAACCACTTGCTTCGATAGATGGGGCCACCAGTGGAGCTTTTCCACCATCTATTCCCTTCCCAGGGGCTTTTTGTGAAGAATTTCCTTCTTTGCTTTAGATTAATCCATCCTAGCAGGAAAGCAGCCCCTGAGCAGGACAGATCTAGGCTTTTTCCCTTAAAAAACAAAAGCCAGCTCCTGGCAGGGGATGGCTCCCTAAAGCCTCCCCCATCCCGAGAAGTCCAGGGCCGCCCACCTGTGCTGGGAGGACTGGGGTGGAGAGAAACGGCTGAGAGGGACCTTTGGGGGATGGCGTGGTCCTCGGGCACCCCCATGGCCTGTGGATTTGGGGTCCTGACTTGTTTCTACTTCCGTGACATTTAGAAAGACATTTTGGGCTGTGAGAACCGCCTGGGGCAGGGCTGGAGGGAGGTTATCCCCGGCGGAGGGCTGGGGTTACCCCTGCGAGGGGGGAGAGAGCATGTGGGGTTTGTAATTTGGAAAGCAAACAGGAAAAAAAAAAGCGCATATGGGAAGGGAAGAGAGGGGGGGGGGAAAAAAAAGAAAGCAAGAAAAAAACCCATTAGGAAAATGAAAGCAACTGATGACTAAATTGCTTTGGTTAAACATCTGCAGAGTGTTATGGACACGGCGCTGTCTTCAAACCAGACACGCTGCTCCAGCCGCTCCGCTTCGCCTCTCCCAGATTGTGTGAGCGCTGCTCGCCCTCCCGCTCGGCTCTAATGACAGCAGCAGCCTTTATAAATAGCAGCTGAGAGGTCCTGGAAGGGAATTCGCCTGACTTAACAGTCCTCTATTTAGACTACGTCTTGGCAGCTCCTGTGAAGGGGAATGGAGCGTGAACGGGCATCCCAGGTGACCCTATCCCAGCCCGCCCGGGAGGTGGGAGACAAGGGTCCGGGGCAGGGGGTCAGGTTGAGTTTCCATCTCAGCAGCTTGGTGGCACCCCCTGGTCACCCACAGCCACAACCCACGGCCCGGCTTCATCATCTTCAGCGCTAGGAGCTCCCTGCAGGGCCATGAGAAAAGGTGTATTTTGGGTTGGCTCTCCTCTCCCATCACCATCAATAGATAATACGAGGGGCTGTAGATCAAATAATCACCCTGATGTCTCCAGAAAGTCATCGCAGGCTGAAGTTCTGGCTGGCAGCAGATGAAATCCCCGCCGACTGCTCCACACTTCGGTCCATCTGGATGGATCATGGGCTGCTCACTCACAACAGGGTCCCCAGCAGCCCCCGTGCGCCCGCCGTCACGGGCGCAGCAAACCCCACCTGCATCCCGTCGGGATTTCGGGAGCACCGCGAGGAAGGACGGCAGCGGTCGGGTGTCCCTGCCGCGGCGCGGAGCAGCCCGAACCCCCCGCAGAGGCAGGGATGCTCAGTGGCCAAGCAGCCGTGGGACGAGCCAAGAAACTGTTTATATCCAGCAACCCGAAATCTGGCAACGGCTCCGTCTGCGCAAAACTTTTCACTTGGCTACCAGGCTGTTTTCCATCCTCGGGTTATTTCTCCAGCTCGGTTCATGTTTATAGTGGATTAACCTGCTGCGAGGAGCCTAGGTATTATTTATGGCTAATTATTGGCATTTGGCTGTCTGAGAGGATTGTAAGAATACGAAACCATGGTGCTTACGCGGCTTGTTCCAAGCCGCGTTCAGCTCCTCCGTCTGAGTGTGCGTGTTTACGATGCCAGCTCACGTTATTTTCATTACCCTCTTTCCACTAATAAACTTTCAGTTGAACCAGACTTGAGAAGAGAAAATCCTTTGCAGAAGATGTTCTGGTGTCTTTCCAAGGAGCCATTGTCAAGAAATCCAGGGCGCAGCCTTACGCTGGGATGTAAGGAGTTCAGCTGCGGTGGATTCGCCGCATTTGCATCGTATTAACTCCGGCTGCTGGCTGCCAAACGGCTCGCTCTTTGCATCTGAAAATAATAAGGCTGCAGGAATAATAGTCCTAAAGTGAATTTTTCAAAGCTTCTTTTAAAAATACCAAGGCCAGGGTTCTGTTTACACTCAGGGCTCTCTGCACGGTCGGGAGACGTCGCCTGCTTCAAAGGCAGGAAGAGAAAACGTCGTCAGGTCAGAGCTCGACCTGCAGAGTCTGTGGAGGGAGATGAGCAAGAGGTGATGTCCTGCAGATCCCATCCCTGGGACCAGCTGGAAGGGGCTAGATGCCAAAATACAAATGGCTTGGGAAATTCAGGACGGTTTTGCTGACCAGTGGTCAAATGCCATCCTGAATAGCATTCGGCTTCCTCGGCTGGACTGGGTGGAAAACCCATCCCTTTTGGCCAGGAGACTAAGAAAAAGGTGATTCAACCCTTGGGCCAGCAATGAATCAGCACCAGGCAGCTCTGATGCAGCTACCTCCACCCAAAATCCCCAGATCCTGCCCCAAAACACAGAGTGCTGCTCTGGAAGAGGCATCCTGCCAATGCAGCCTTGGGTGATCGAAGGGGAAAAGGCAGGAGCAGCAAAGCGGGGAAGGAGGCTCACCTTGCAACTGGTTTTGAACAGGTTTGTGAGCACAGTGGCTGGGGAGATGCTGCCCATGGGACCACGCGGTGGCAAAAAGAGGCAGCAGCAAGAGGTTTGTTGGCCATCATCCTTGGCAGCTGCCTCTGCTGTGCCCACAGCTCCTGCTGGATGCTTTTTCAAAACTCATTTTGGGGAAGAAAATGCCCCTTTGCTGACCCATCTCCATGGACATGACCTCTCCGACCAAAGGAAAAGCTGCACAACCCTACAAGTCATCAGAGAATCCACACCAGGGAAAGACAGTGGGATATGGAGCACTGAGCAAGGAGGATTTTTGGGAGTGGGTGATGGTGGGTGTGCTACCAGGGGACCAAGCCGCTCCCACAGCTTCTCCATCTCCCATCCAAATCCGTGAAGGGACACCAGGTCCAGTGCAAGTGACACTTCTGTCCCACCTGGAGCCGGACGCGTCCCATCGCTGTTGGGGACAGGGGTGTCACCGCAACGACGCGTCTCATGGACTGTTTTTAACCTCCCTGGGTTTAAAACCCAGCCTAAAGACCCTGGCAGGGTGGCTAAGCCCTTTGCGTGGTGCTCAACTCCCAGCCCTGAAGCACCTCCAGACCCAAGCTCCCTGGAAAAGCTTCCCTGCTCTGCAGATGGACGCGAAGGGTGTATTTTCAAAATTTTAAAAAGTGCTTTTTTAACAAATATAATTATCCCGCCGTAAGTCCTGGCTGCAGCTGGTGGTTCTTCAAGCTCCACTTCTCCGTAGCATCTTCAAAAGTGACAGCGTTGAGCCCCAAAACGTTTTTGAGGAATACCCTCCCATGGTAACCACCAAAGCAGGGTCTTTTGGAGGTCCATCACCTGCTCATGGCACGTCCAAGGGTCATCCCCCAGCTTGAGCGCCTGCATCCGTCAGGAGATGACGCTGGAGCACGCTTTCCAGGTTATCCCACAGATTTCCCATTTCTTCCCAGCTGCATTGCCTGCCCGGAGAAGATCTTTGGGATAAGGATCCTGAGCTCCGGGCAAAGAGCAACCAAATGACCTCCGCGTCCACGCTTGCCTCTGGCAGGAGCTGCATTTTGTTCCCCACGCATCAGCACAACGAAACACTTTATTGCTGTGCCTTGCTAAGCAATTTTTATTTATTTCTTCAAAATCTTAAATAAACCTGTTTTTCAAAAGTACCTCTGGAACAAGGGAAATGTATTATTATGGTAATTGTCTGGTGCTAATTATACTTATTACTATAATAACCGTTTTGTTGTCACACAAATAAAGTGGATTACATCATTTGTAAGTGCCAGAGGCAAGTGATGGCTCTGGAGCAGCGAGCAGGCGAGTTATGCGGGTTTTCTCCTCGGGCTTGGGTGAGATGGTGCCCAGAAAAGGCAGCTCCGATTTGGGATCCACAGCGAGCGGGCGGATCTGTTCGGCGGGGACGACAGAGCCTCTGCACACGCAGATCTGCTTGTGGGGATGATGAGAGGTCGGTGACGAAGGCAAGATGAAAGGTGGGTGGTGAAGGCAAGATGAAAGGAGCTGACGTTCCTCCGACACTGCCTTCCCGCTGGCCTTGGTCACCTCCCTCATCCTTGGAAGGATTTTAGCTGTTATCAGATACGTGATTGCGAAAGCACCCACTATGTAATCCGCCTCGTGGTTGCTTGAGTAGATGGTGAGTGAGATGCCACCTCTCCTCCCCGCTCACCGTTGCACGCGGTGCTCAGCTGCCCAGGATCTGGGATCCCGTGGCCACGGCTCCTCCAGAATGTCCCCGATGCGGGGCTGCGGGTCCGCTCTCCCACCCGGCCCCTTTCCTCGTCCAAAGCTGGGAGCTGCGAATGCCTCAGCGTGTTGCAGCAAGCCAGCTTTGCCTGCGTTACCTACGTGACCGTTTCGGGAGGATGCCGACGGCCGCGCTGGGCTGCGCCCGCATGCGCCGTCCCGCGGCCGTGGGCTTTGGCTCTCGCGTGGTTTCGAGGGAAAGTTTTTCCCGGCTGCCTTCAACCAGCTGCCTTCACCTCTGCACCCACCACCCTTCATCCATCCCCCAATGCAACCCCGCATCCTCCCCCCCTGCACGACATCCTCCCCCTCCCAGCCTCATCGCCTACGTAAAAACCCACCAACCCCCAAACAAGCAAGGTCCTCGTTTTCCAGGGTGTTCGCCAAAAGCAGGTGTTTTGCCTTTTTTTTGTGCGTGCACACGTGTGCCTGTGTCTCTCGCCTCCTCTCTCCCACTGATGGGCCCCTGGAGCTTATTTTACACGAAAGCAACACAGGTTGATGTATTTTTAAATGGCTTGATTTTATCACCCTGCTTAATGATTTGTCGCGTTATTTATTAGACAGTGTGATATCCAGAGGGATTCATCGCATTAACGTATAAATAATGTGGCAAATAGTTCAATAGAGCCATAAAAAAGGGGATTTAGAAATAAATTGACCTATGTTTGCTACATGTAAACGAAGGTGGTGAATGATAATGTGTGTCATGCCCTTAAGCGTGAAAAATGGGGGCCAAGAATAAATCAGAAAGTTTCTTTAGCGGGTAAAACCACAAAGCAAAAAGAAAAATCCCAAACTCTCTGGGTTTTTACCCACTTTGTGCCCCCTGCTCCAGCCACGCTGGTGTTTGGATGCAGCCGTACATCTCCCGCGGGCTCGGGGACGCGGCTCAGCTTCTCGCCGCAAAGGCACGTCCCCGCCGGGAGGTCTGCAGGATCCGGCGCGGAGCCGAAACGCGCTCTCACCTACACAATAAATAAGACCCCGCGTCCTTATCGACACCCTGCAGCGCTGATTAAAGCAATAACCCAACCGCTCCGCATTCCCACGCTGACTTACGAGTTCACAACATCGCCTGCTGCTGGGCAATAATTATTTTTGAATAGGTTTTCCCATCTCCTGAAAAATCCCTGTCCATGGCGGCAGAGCCGGAGAGCTTCTCCTTCCGCCGCGGGGGCCAAATCCAGCACAGGGGTCACCCGAAATCCTGCAGATCTGCCGGGCCACCAGCCCCAACCCGCGCCCAGCTTTGGTGCTGCCTCTTGCCAGAACGATATCTGATCTCGACGACGGTGCCAAATGATTTTATTCCGCAGCTGTAAGGCAGAATGTTATTTTTTTCCTCTTTTACAACGTGCTACGGTTTAATTATTTAACACCACGGGGGTACGCGAGATGACACAGTTGCGAGGGAGAGCGCGCCAAGCCAATTGATGGATGGGCTCGATGAAGGATGGATGGCGGTGCCATGCAGAAGAGGAAAGGGGAATTATCTACCAGCGTTGCGAGGCACCGTCGGGAGAGCGGGAGGGAAGAGGTGGGCACTCCCAGGTGGGTCTCAGCCCCCCCGGAACCTCTTGGTTGCTGGCACCAGCCTGACTTGGACCACGCGCCATAGCCAGAGTCTTTGCAAACGTTGGAGCTCTCCGCTTCGAAACGTTGAGGTTTGCAAACCCCAGGCTCGAGTTCTCAAGCTTTGCAAAATTGAAAAATGAAACAAACTTGGAAATTCCACCCCGGGAGCCTCCAGCAGAGCCCGCGCATCCCAGCGCTGCCAGGTTTCAGCAGCAGAGCCCCGGTCGACGCAAGGCTCTGCTCCTTGCCTGGTACTGGCTGCAAAACCGGGGCTCCAGCTTCAGCCTCGCTCCCTCCTCCCTCGCCAACGCAGCAGGATCTGAGGCTCTAGTGAGTCAAACACCCCTCGTCCTCCACCCCGCACCACGGAGCCGGCATCGCTCACAGCCGCGGCCACAGGCTGGGAACGTGCCCTGGGCTCCCGTTTTAAATCTTCTTGCCTCAGTTTCCCCTGCTCCAGCTCACCAACCCCCCATTGGAGGGCATGAGGATGCTTATGGATAAGAAGAGATTAATATTATTTGCATTTCAGGGGAGCTAAAGAGTTAGGCAAACAAATTTACCCCGTTTTTTGCCAACAGCAGCTCTGCAGGGTGGTTACTGTCTCCCAGCCGTGTTTCTGGGTCTTGCTGGAGTTCACCCCAGCAGCAAACCCCCCCCTCCCAGCTTTGGCACCCTGGGCTCCTTTGCGATGTATTTATTAACCTTGTGCACGGGATGGGTTTTCCAGCAGGTAAATGTGTCCACTAGGCAAATATTTCTTCCCTTCTTCCCCTCCTGGCTGCCTCTGGCTCCATCCAGCTCTCGGAGAAAAACAGCCCTCAAGGGCTAAACCTTCCCAAAACCTGGAAACAGCTCGGTGATCCCTTCCCGGAGAAGGAGGACAGGATCTTCCAGCTTCCTTCACAAGGAATAAACGCTCATTTTAGTAGCCAATTTGATTCACTTTTCAAGGAACAGGTTTTCATGCTTTGTGCATTTATTTCCTAATTTTATTATGCCATTTAATTAGATCATGCACATTGGTTTTATTGTTAAAACATGTCCTTGTTTTCTTTATAACTGGATTTCATGGCACTACAGGGACATTTAGGAAAATATCACATTCCAGCATCGACCGTCGAAATCAGACCTAGATCTGAACGGAGCTGCCGGGTCGTAAATCTAGTCACAGATGGAAAAAGCGGAATATTATTCACAGCATGCAAAGCGCCAGCGGTTCCAGGAAGGGACGCACACCCCCTCCGAGCCCTTGAATTACAGCCCGAGGAGGGACGAAGCGGAGTAGCAGCTCCCTTGGAAGGACACCGAGAAGTTGTTTGCAGGATTCCTTTTTACGGGCTGACAACGGTCGGGGCTACCCCCCCGAGATGCCCCGTTACACGGCACCGTGGATGCTACCGAGCTCGCCCTCTCCCCCATCCGCCGCTCCCCGAAAGCTTTCCGCTCGCTCCAGGTTTCCTTTGAGGTCCTCTCCTGCTGAGGAGCCGTTTCCCACGTCCCTTGCAAAAACCATGTGCGACCCAACCGGGCTGGATTAACGCGGTTTTTAAGGGGAGTTTGGGAGGAAGGGAGACTTTTCTCGCCGTGGGTCGGAGCAGATGGCTGGAAGAAATGAGGAATGGTTCTGGGAACTTCCCTGGGGATGCCTGAGAAAAGGGAAGGAAAAAAAAAGAGAAATCCACACAACTTAAGACACTTGATCAGATGTTTGGAGGTTGACTACAGGAAACTGAGACCCTGGGGCTTTATCTCCGGGTTCCTGAGGGCTGGGGACTAGCAGGGGGCTGAAAGGGAGCAGGCTGCAAGCAGAAATCAATTAGTGCTGGGGAGAACTTGAGCCGGTTCAGACGGATCCGTTTGGAGAAGGCACGCAGCGAGCTGGGCTGGGCCAAGCTGCAAATCATCGCCGCTCCGAGAATGCACCGGCAGGTCCTCGCTGGGCTGGGGCTCGGCAGCCCCACGGCTGTAATTCATGGCAGAGCGGGGGTCCTGGTCCCATCCTGCTCCCCTTCCTGGCTGTGCACCATAAGATGGAGGAGCTGTGACCTCAGCTTGCTCCCGTTGGGCACCTATAGTTTTGGCTGATGGGTGCAGTGTGGGGCGGCCCCCCTCGGGTGGGATGCTGTGCAAAGGGATGTTCTTCTGCACGCTGAAAGCCCCAGTCTTCTGGCTGAATGAGGTGGGAGAGGGGCTTTGGGGTGATCGCGGGATGCCGGGAGATCTCGGCTTCTTCCTTTCTTTCTTCCCAGCTGCCGTCACCCAAGGAGACCCAAAGAAAACACCAGGGCAACCAGTGCTGGTGGATCTAGCAGAGCAAAGCAGAAGACCTGTAGTTGACACTGGGGGGAGAAAGGACATCCTGGGGAGGTGACCACTGATTGGGAAAACACCCCAAGGAAATCACATCCCCTTTCAAAATCAGACTTGGGCCCCAAGGGGGAGGGCTACCCCATGCTCTGACACAGAGACGCACGGCCCAGTCCATCCCGGAGAGCACGGCGATCTACCTAAAGCACTGCTTTCCCTGCAGACCTTGCTCCAGATGGTTCACCGCGTCGCCTGGGGCCACGCCAAGGTCCCTTTTTAGCCTTCAGCTCATCCTTGGCTTTTTTGCCTCTCGGAGCCTGAAAAAACAGAGCCTCAGCTCAGACATTGCACATGGCATCAGCACCTCCAGCCGAGACGCCTGAGCCCTCCTAACGCTCTTCACCCCCTGCCACAACTGGGGGGGGCTTTCAGGGCATCCCCCCAACACGGGGCTCTCTTTGCAGCCTTGCCCTGGCCACGGCTGCCATCTCATGCCAGGAACGGGCAGCTATCGGCACACACCGGCCCCGGGGAGCAGCCCCCAGCCCCGACCGCTGTGTCCTTTCGCATCTGCCCAGCCGCGGCTTTTACAACCCGGTGTAAACCCAGCGGTTCAGGACGTGTCAGCCCTGATTTATACGGGCATAAACAGCGAAAAAACCCCGCCGAGGTGCAGGTACTGAGCTCTGTTACGCCGGCAGCGGGCTGAAGGCACCCGCAGCAGCGCTGCTTCAGCTCCAGCCAGGCTGAATTTGGCCCGACTTGTTTAAAATTCCTTTCTCTGCACACGAAACCATTTTCTGCGAAGTTTAGCCTTGGGGAGATTTATTTCCTTGTTAGCTCAAGATTTTCCTATTAGCCCATCTCAAAGAAACATGGCTGCATTTTCTCCAGCGCACCAGCTGTTGTGCGAGATGCAGGTACATATTACAGCCGTCATTAAACGGCCTGTCATTCCGAGCTTTCTAATTACCGTATGAATAGAGAGTAGCACGAACAGAGCCGCCGATTGTTCCACTGTGACTTACAAGGGGAATCAAAAATGGAAGACTCAGCCATCGCGCTTGGGTTTGTTCCCTTCCAAATCTAATCGACAAGGAAATTCGGGTCGGCTTCGGCTGCGAGCGTAGCGCCGTGCCTCATTTTTCGAGATGGGTTTGCGAAAGGAAAAGCCCCCGGTGTGTTTCCAGCCTCCCCTCTCCTCCTTCCTTCTTTGGTTGGCTTTAAACATGTAATTTAGCAAAGCAGCACAACCTAAAATGAGGGAGGACAAACATATGGTAAAGTAGATGCAGAGAATATTCCAATAAGCAGTAATATACTGCGAAGATGTGTCTTGGTTGCAGTCAGCAGCTTTTTTCTTTTTTTTTTCTTGCAGTAATTGCTCCCTCCTTTGTTGCAGGAAGTCATGGTTTAGTTTTGCAGAGAAATGATCTTTTCCAAGCTCTTTTCTGTGGAAAAAAAAAAAAATAATCAGCATCACTGTGCCGGGGTCACAAAGAGCCCATTGGCGAGTGGCAGTGTGTTTAGCATCCAGACACCCTTGATTTGCAGCACCTATTACTGCCATTTTATAGACTGGGAGAGAAATAAAAATAAAAATACAACAAAAGACGGCATAGAGGTACCAAGGGCTGGTCCTGGGAAAGGGACTGATGAAGCTTTGCTCGAAACATGATCCAAAAATGAGGTGAGCGCCAGCCAGCACCTGGGCTAGTGGTGCAAGAGAGATGCCGGCAGCTATCCAAAGACTTCGGCATCCATTTTGGGAAGATCTGGAGGAAGAGGTTGCTTGGACCTGGTTTGGATTTCTCCTTTGCTAAACAATTCAATGACAGGAGATGTCCCACGATGTCCTTTCTCCTGGAGGTGCCACCTCCGCGTTGGCTGTTTGGACTCGCTGATGTCCAAGGCAGGTTGGGCGCATGGCACAGCCGTACGTGAAGGCCAGATGCCAGGGTATCCTCTGCTCTCCCCAGCTGCCCAAGTGCATGAAACTTGTGAGAAACGAGCGCTTTGGGGGTTTCTACCTAACATAACCCACCCCACCCTTTACAGGGGCAGTTTTTGTACTGAAAGATGCAACGTGAGCTTCACAGCACCCCCCTGAAATCAGCACATTGAGGTTTTTGGATCCAAGAGGGGGTCACTTTTAGGTGTCAAGGGAAGCCAAGCAAGCAGACTTCCGCTAAGACATGTGTCTTCTCTTCCTCTCCCACTCTGCAGAGAGACTTTGGGTCCAGTGGGGCCACACCAAGGGCCATGTCTCTGCTGGAAGACGGGGCTGCGGTTAGGCGCACACCTAACCAAGGAGCCCCGCCGGGATGACAAACATCTGGAGGTGCAGCAGCCATCAGGATGGATTCAGGAAAGCCAAGAGCCCGACCTCTGCCGAAGAGGGCAAGGCGAGGAGGAGCGAGCTCGCAAACCGCCCGCTCTCAGGCTGCTCAGGTTTTATAGACCGACCCCGTCCCCTTCCCATTGCACCAGAAACCCAGCGGCATTCTTGGGATTAACGATTTCCAGACATCCCCGCCGGCAGCCGAGGAAAGCAAGGCATAACACCAGCCGGCGGCCTCGGCTAGAGATCGGGCAAATATGGGGGAGAACAGGGCTTCAAGGGGCAAACCTGGAGGAGAACAGGGCTTCAAGGGGCAAACCTGGAGGAGAACAGGGCTTCAAGGGGCAAACCTGGAGGAGAACAGGGCTTCAAG
>Ga0065711_1041666_pt1 | contig 15972 bp, 4 predicted proteins | sample Hoacrofraction12_FD_59098 | JGI IMG/M metagenome (GOLD analysis project Ga0065711, IMG submission 59098) | Hoatzin crop microbial communities from Cojedes, Venezuela - Epithelial fraction 12 v2 (version 2) | ecosystem: Host-associated > Birds > Digestive system > Esophagus > Crop | place...
GACAAGGTCCTGTGCAGCCTGCTCTGGGTGACCCTGCTTCGGCAGGGGGTTGGGCTGGGTGACCCACAGAGGTCCCTTCCAACCCCTGCCATTCTGTGATTCTGTGATCTTTTGCAAGACCCAGATATGCTCCTAAAGGGCGTGGACTGAAGCCTTTCAGAGCTCACTGGTGAAAATCCATTCCCAGCCGTCCTTCGGCAGCGCGAGTGCCGAATGCTCGGGTTCGAGCCTGCCCGCAGTGCCACGGCTCAGTGTCCAGAGCAAGGAGTGCGGAGAGGCAGGCGGCAGAGGTGGGGCAGATAAAACTGCCTGCTACTAACGGCACCTCGCGTGGCCCAGTGACGAGCCTGTTTCCGACAGCTCCACCAGCTTTTAACGCTTGGATTGGCATTTTCTCTGTCACTGTTCCGCTTAAGGCCAAACTTCTGCAGCAAATTTCATCCAAGAGAGTTTTTCTGGTTTTAAGAATAAGGTTCTGCCATACAAAAAACCTGAACTTTGAATACACTTTTGCTCAGTGTTCAAAATTGTTCTCAGAACCATCTGCAAAAAAAATCAACAACATCATAAGGTTTTGGGAGTGCACATTCAGGAAACTCAGGAAAGATTTCTTCAGCTGAGCAGCAGAGATCCCCCCAGATCCCACCCATCAGAGACACATTCGGCTCAAGACTCCACAAGATTTTCACTGTAGCTACAGCTCCAGGTTGCTGCAGACTGGACCAGGAGCAGACACCTACAAAGAGAGCTGGCAGGCTGCATCCCGCAGAAAAGGGAAGGTGTAGGACTTACACTCTCTACGTCTGAAGAAGCATGTAAAAACTCTCACTAAGGATGACTGATTAAATTACTACAGTATAATGTTTTAATATTGTAGCAACACCAGAAATCAACCATCTGTAGTAACACCAGAAATCAACCATCAATACCCATCGGGCTGGGATCTGTGCAAATGTATAGCAAGTTATAAAGCCAGCAAAGTCCTTTTCTTGTGCTCTGCGCAGAGGTGAATGTCACTAATATTTTGGCTCAGGATGATAATTAGGACCTGCAAAATGTGGAGGCTGTAAGAAAATCCAAAGCACATACTTTGCAAATGGTGACAGGAGCCCAGTCTCGTCCTAGACACTGCCCACCCTCCAGATCCTGAGCCAGAGTCCTCTGGCCAAAAGGGGCACTGGACCTGGCTCCTACCAGAGCATTTCGTATCATTCCTGTACAGCATCACCAGGGCTGCAGGAACCTCTGGAGACCACCCAGTGCAAACCCCCCGCCTAGAGCAGGGACAGCAACAGCAGATTGCTCACGGCCGTGTCCAGCTGGGGTTTGAATATCTCCAAGGATGGAGACACCACAAATGCTCTGGTAAACCTGTTCCAGTGAGCAGCCACCCTCATAGTAAAATAGTTTTCTTATATTTAAATGAAATTTCCTGTGTTTCAGTTCGGGCCTGTTGCCCCTTGTCCTGTCACGGGGCACAGCTGAGAAGAGGCTGGCTCTGAGCCACCTGAGCCTTCTCCAGGCTGAACAATCCCGACTCTCTCAGCCTCTCCCCGTATGTCAGATGCTCCAAGCAAGAAAGTGCAACTGCAGCAACACTCTCCCCAACTTTCAATATTTTACAGATTATATCATCTGAAGTGATTTGACCATCAAAGAGATTCACATACTCTATAATTATCTTCCGCTGAATGCATATATTTGCACTACTCTAGCTCTGCTGTCATCAAAACGGCTATTTTCAACTAAGGAGCTAGGAAATGTTATTGAAAAATGCAAAGGAAACATTGCATTGCAACTCCATAGAAATAGCATTGTGGTTTTCCACCTTTATCTGGTCATTACCAAGGGATGTGAGAGCTCTTTGTCGAAAAGCAAGGAGATGTCTTTCATAGCTTGCAAATGCATTCTGTGATCTGAAAACCAAATCATTTTCACGTACATCATCATTAGTAATGAATATCCTGCTAGCCAAAATACTACCTCAGCAACACCTAGGCAGATCCTCTGACTTAAGAGATGTCTTAAGCAACACTTCACAAACACAGTGATGTTAAATCTCCAGATTTACTTGTGCAAACCCATGGAAAGTCTGGTTACACAATGAAAAATAAGGTTACAACTAAGGTTATCTGCTTGCTCAGCATGTCTACTTGCAGAGTTCAACATATTCACTTTTGCTGGTTATACTTCAATACTCTGCAGAGTAACATAGCTAAGGGACAAAGAAATCAATCCCATTCCTTCTTGTGCATTGCTACGACTGTAAAATACCTTTCCTGTAGCTGCAAATCTACTGACAACTGAACAGAACTAAATGCTGCTGGAGATACTCCATACAACCCAGAGAACGCAGCTCAGCGTTGCCAGCACTCGAGCACTGGCAGTGAGCAACACTTTTGCACTAGAAGACTTTTGGTTGTGAGTACCAGCAGCGAGAACCTGCCAAAAGTGAGCGGATGCTGCCCTTACCTTACGAGTTTTCAGGGTAGAAGCACATTTTAAGCGAGAATTTTGGCAGTGTGGTGCAGGGAGATGTGAGGAGACACGTTGAATCTCTCAAAGCCCTCCTTGGCGTTACATCAGGCAACTCCAATTCCTCCCTGAGACTGAACTAGCCCTGTAACTACCCAGGGTCACTATGCCCCATTTCAGTTTGAAAATACCTCTTTGCGAAATGCCTGTTTCAAAACCAGGTAAGCTACCAGGAGTAAATTTATGTAGCAGGATGCTCTATGGAAAAAACAGATGCCTAAAGTTGCCAGCAAGATCCTAAAACTGCACGTTCTCTAGGGACAACATCAAAGCAAACCCAACTGAATATGAGAAATCAGAGGGTAACACACAGATTGTCTTACGGAGCGAATACAGTCTGACATTTCCACCCACGCAGAGCAGCTCAGTGACTGGCAATGAGACAAAGCAGCAATGTGAGCAACATGAGACCCCAGAGGAATGCACAATATATTTCTTCTGTCAACAAAAATATATACCTCTTTTTATTATTTTAATAAGACTCCCACGATACATTATTTTCTATTGCCAGTTAAACAAATCAGAGCAGAATTACTGTTTTCATTATCAGTTTACACTTAAGATTATTGGCTGGCGTTAAGACGCATAATATTTGTGACAGGGCTTGGGTATAACATTTCACTGGATTGTAAATTCTGCAACTTGTAAACAAAATGTCAGTTACAGAATAGTTCAATCTCTACCCACTTCAAGCCTGAACATACAAATCTTCTTCTCTTCAATGTTAATGAATAAGACTTGCTTCTTGATCTATGAATTTCTTATGCTCATCTCTCATCATGTATTTCCTGCACATCATGCATTTTCCCCTATAGTGTTCTTGCTCATTATTATTTTTATTTGTTTACATATGTCAAAAGACTGGGATCAGGCTTTCAACGGAAGTATTTGAAAAGATGTGAACAGGCAATAGCAATTACTAGGAAGAGAAACAACAAAACTTCAAGGCACAAAGTGAGGAGAAAGTCTCAGGAAGTCAGATCGGTCACGGCAGTCAAGGTAGGGCAATCCTAGGAGGGACATCAGACACCTCAGACTCTTCCACCAAAAAATCAGGTTTGTTTCTCAAACATTCACATTAATTTCAAAATTAGCCTAACACAACAATGAAAACCAGTATAGAAGTTCAGGAGACATTTTAGGCCAAATCCAGCCCTGGTCTGAGTCCTGTGACTTCACAAATCTATACAGCCAGAATTCAGAGCTGTGTTTTCCTGGAGAAAACGCCATGATGTGGATGGAAATCAACATTCAGACAGAGCACATCAACATGGGAAGGAATCTCACCACAACCTCAACCTAACACCAAATGTGGGACTATTGCCACTAAAATGCTTGCCTTAGGGAACTGCGGACCCACAGATGTTGTGAAAGGACAAGTCTCTGCTCCCTGTCCATGCTCCAAACTGCTCCTCGCTGCTCATCCCCCGCTGATTTGCTCAGGCTGGGACAACAGAGTCAAGCAAGGAGGGCATTTCTGTTCTTTTCCTTGGGAGATCACTCACCTACAAATTAGCACCGTAGTCAGGAATTTTTACTCTACATGTAGTTAAAGGAATTTAAAATACTAAGGGATGTAAAAAGCAATCAGGTACATTTTAAGTTGGGGGTTAACTACTTGTAGTCATTGCTAGGAAGGATCTCATCCATTATACAGAATTACATCGGCGCCACTGAGTTCCTGTCACACACACATTAGCAACAAGAAAATAAGCACACAGCAGAACAGGAAAAAATGCCATGTTAGTTTATTATTCATTTCAAAATACAAGAGGTTACAAAGATTCTGGAAGAGAGAGAGCATTTGTCACTGCCTTAGTGAGCCTTGCTGCACAGCTCTTCTAATCTGCCTCCATTCTGTGTCTACGCAGGAATGCCTGGCATGCAATAAATTTTACACATTCCCAGCATGAACGTATTCTTGTCATGATCTCTGGGAGACTACACAAATCAGACATGTTCACAAGCAGCCCAGCAACATCCGCAGTTCAGCTGAACCACTCGGATGAGACACACACGTGGGTTCACAATTTAGAGAAAGGAGATCCTCTCATTAATATGTCCCATGCACACAGCACCGAAGAGGCAATAGAGCCCATTCTAAGAGGTGCCACAGTCAATGAGAGGTGAAAGTACTCAGCATCTTCCAGGAGGTACTCAGCCTCTCTCTGGATCAAGGAATACTCCCTTTTTCCTTAGGAGTCTCCATATTTTTTTTAACAAAATGAAACTGCACACATTGATTTTCCCTAGCTACAAGGCAGGCAGAATCTTTCAAACATGATTTTTGTCTGCATCAGATCCAATGGCTGCAATGCTGTCACTAACAAGTGAACAACTTCCTGTGAATATTTGTTAAAAATTCACTGTGGCCTTAATACGCTTCAGTAAATTTTGCTCTTTTCCTCATAAAGTAAGATTCCATTTAAGTGATAGGTTCCCCTGCTACTTCAATTTGCTGGAAAGCCTATAATGTTAAACTCATCAAAGTATGGCTGCTTTGTTTTTTATGCAAATTCCTATCATCATAGTTATGTAAGTGCTTATGCAATGTAAATATACATAATACACAAACCTACCCATGTCACTGAGAATTATTTACAAAAGCTATAAATCAAAGTCGCATCCTGTTTTGTTTTATATTTAAGAACCTAATGCACACATAAAATGTCACATATGCCCAAAATTTGCTTTCAGTCACTTACCCCCCAAAAAACCCCAAACTGAACTGCCTGCTAAAGGCTATTCTTTAGTCAGAGTCCATGCAAAATTGTATTAGAAGCTTTGAAGTTAAAACATGAACTTTGACTACCAGAGATGGCCCTAAAGACAAAGACATTTACTGGATGTAAATGTTCAGTGAAGACAAAGGTCACCTTATACTTTCCCGAAATCAGACCATGTTAGAAGCTCCACATCCTGTTCTCAAGTTTTGGTTAAGAGTCGAGATCATTTCATGGAAGGAATTAGCAATGAAATATTATTAATTTTGGTGATTGATTACATTGTAATGGCCAAGTTATGATAACCTCACAGGCCATGGGACTGCAGAACCTCTGCTGTTAGGGCAGAGGGAGGTGATTCATCACAACACCAGAGCAGATGGGGCACGAGCAGAAGAACTGCCTGACAAGCCAAGGCCCCAGTTTGCAGGAAATGGGACTTCATCTGAATTGGTGGCTTTGGTCCAAAGCAAGCAGGAAAGAAACTCTTTTGAAAATGCCCACAAACTGGAAATTCCCAGAAAGGTCACTTCAGAAACATCAAAACACATCCAAAATGCAATTGTCAAGTTCCCAAGCCTGCGGCCGACCAGTGCCGTAGTCTCTGGCAATAGCAGCAGCATCTACGAATGCCAGCTCCACACAGTAGCTGTGGGAGCTCCCAAGACCCTCTGGCTCCAGTGCAGCCTTGATGCTGAGGACTACCCCGGGAAGCCTGCCCAAAGTCACAGCTCCACGTCAGGGAGCTCCAGCAGTCCTGCTTCAGCCAAGCCTCTTAGCGCTTCCAGACATGGAAATCAAAGTGGTGTTCAAGCTCCCAGGACTGTCTCGCTTTTAGCTTTGCTGCAGGTTGGAAGTGGTAGCCCAAGATGACCGGCTGGCCTCTCAAGCCCCCAAGCCCTGGGCAGTCCTCAGTGCCAGTGAACAGACTACTCCAAGGCAGAGGAGGCTGCATTGCCTGGGCTGCCAAGAAGTGCTCCAGGAACCAGGACAGCTCAGTTTGGCAAGAACCCACCGAACAGGGTAACTTCAGTCAAAACACTTCAGGCCTCACAGATGTGCCTGTTCCAGCTAAACTTTGTTTTACCAGTAAATGTCTAACTAGCATGGAATAGCAATATAAAAAAACAAAGGCCTTACTCTCCATTGCTTAGCTTCATGTAGAGTCATTTGTATTTATGAAACCATGGTACTAAAGAACACTTACTCAGACCAACTCTAAGATCTCGAGACAGGCGGCTGACACTGTTATTTACAGATAATAAGAATTCAGCAGCTACTCTGTGTGCGCTTGACTGCTCCCTCGCACCTCTGTGCCACAAGGTACCTCCTCAGATCTCTTGGCAACTGTTCATAGGGTTGAGATGAAAAATTTTCAAACTTTTAGAATGAGCTAGAGTTTTTGTTTTATGTAGAAAGGTAAATCATGTACTGAGAACAAGGCAAAGCAAAGACAAAGCATGACCTCTACATTTGCACATCTGCTTCGGTTCACACTCCAAGTGAGATTTGTTATTAAAAACTTCAGGTAGCTGAAACGCGTTTTGAAGAATGTGAAAGAACAACACTGCTTCCCAGGAACCACAGCGGGATGGTATGACACTTGCTTTTGGTTCTGCAGTGATGATTAAAGACTTCAGAGGAGGATCAGTTGTTTTCTGAATCTCAAGTATATGGTCTAGCGCCCTGAGGTTCCCTTATTTATTTCTCACTCCTTTTAACAAAGAGGGTTTAAATAAAGTTTTTCCTATATAAACTAACCCTTTTTTTTTTTCCTTGTTGAAGATGTTACTTACTTGGATCATACAAGCATATTTAAATGTAACACAACAATTATTTGCTCTTCTGCAGTTTATGCTTAAACGGTCACATGAAGAAAAAAAAATAATGCATTACTACAGGGGTCTGAGCAGATGGTGATGGTATCTGTGTCAGCTGGTCTGGTTTGTATATCTTAAGCTAGGTTTTTCTCCAGACTCTTTTTTCAGCAGCTTAACTGCTCTGACCACCCTTGTTCACAACAGTACCTTTGAAATCTGGTCCCTACATTAACAAGCTAGACTTCATCACCCAAAGAGTTAGAAAATGAATATAAATCAGCATACATATTTTTGCCCCACTGCATTAGCTGTTCTGGCCCAAAGTGATTTGAAATGTAAGCCCTTTCAAAGTACAGCCAACTGAAAGTTCTTGTCTATTAATAGATCCTAACCAACTAATTGTATCATCACCACCCCAGGGTTTCTGGGGAAGGGGATGCTGGCTCTTACTCGCAGTTTCACACACCTTGCAGGCTGAGAAGCACTGCTGCCCACCAGCCTCTGCTCTGGACACACACTGCATTCTGGAGTGAGCTGGAAGTGAGGCCAAAGCAGAACAGAGGCATGTCGGACAAGGGCTAAGACAAGTAGGCAAGAAGACAGATTTGCGGGGATTAATAAGGAAGACAGTAGTTATTTCTTTCTCTTGACTAGCAGGATGTTAAGAAGTATAAAGCCATATGGCAAGGCTGATGCTGCATAGGCCCTCCACCTCAAATCACAGCTGGATGAAAATGGAGCAGCACAGCACATAAAAGTCCAGGGGACTCCGTGTCCCCACCAAATCCAGCAAAGACGCTGAAGCTGGGCGATGCTGTGGCTAGACTATCACACCTCCCTGGTCCCTGAACACACAAAGGGGAAGCTACCATCCCTCCATTCCCACATGTGTACCAATGAAAGATCAAATCTGTTTCACAGGGCCTGAGCCTTCCCCTGCACCTTCTGGTCATTTACACACATGAAGTGGCTGCAGCAAGCAGGTGAAACACTATCTGGTAGCCCTGGCAGCTACTGACAACCACCCGTACAGACTTTTCAGACTGTAAGAGGTAAACGGGTAGTGATGACCTAGGGTCACATTTATTTTCTATAATTTCTTCCTTTTAAAATGATTTCGCATAGTCCCACAGAAAAAAAGGTCTATATTTATCCAAAGAATCTTAACGAGTTGGCTGAACTTCATTTAGAGATTTAGGCTAATGCATATCATCTATCCTGTAAAAGTAGCAATTATGCACCTGGAAGAAAAGCTTTGTTTCCAGGGCCCCTTAAGTCTGCGCCTGTAGAGCTACCAACTGCAGCTGTAGTTTAAAAGACAAGAAATATTACAGCAACAACTCTACAATTTAGAATCCAGGGATATAAACTAAATACTCTCCATGCAAACATTTCATTGATAGAACTGTGGGAACAGGGAGATAATCTCCCTTAGTACAAAAAAAACCCCAAAAATACATGTGACTCCAAACATGTATTTTGAAAATACCAAAGAACTATGACATTTTTGCTCTGCCAGAAAAATTATCACATCTTGATTGAATACTTTGCTTTCTCACTTCCTTTTCCAAGCTGAAATGTCAACTATTTTAAGTAAAATTGAAATATTACTGAACCACAAATCAGAAAAGAACCTTGATGCCACAGCTGTCATCAAAAAGTCACATTCCAGTTATACACTTGCAGTTTTACTATTAAGAAAACAAATTAAACCCTTCCAAATGTTTTGCTGCTTAATGGCACAATCACTAGCATGTTATTAAAGCTCAACACTCTGACATTCCAGCCATTATATCTGCAAACACTAAGACATTATGCAATGAGAAAACACTCCATTTATTGAAACCAAGGATGTCTAACTGTGACAGGTGAACGGTTTATCTACAGGAATGAAATCCATATATACACTATTTTTATGCAGTCTTCATGTTCCATTTACACAATTTGCTAGTCTGAAAGGGTTTAACAGTCAATCAAGAGTTCAAGTGTGAAAACTCGTAACAGAAGAAAATTACATTGTGTTATGGAAGTCAGCTAGATAAACAATACCTTCTGATTATGATGATATCATTATGTGCTTCACGATGAACAGTAAGACAGAAAACATTCACCTGGTTTCATATTCAAAGTACTTGCTGAGATTCATGTATAAATGGATGAAGGAACAGAAGGGTAATTGTGTATTATTTCGATATAATAAAGTCAAATTTATTCAAATCAGTAAGAAAAAAAGTGTTTCTTTATATCTTGTGTGGACTTCTGCCTTACTGAATTCGTGTTTGTTTACGATACTGACAAGCTACAAAAAAAACAGATACAAACACAGTCAAAGCTAAATGTGTCTCTATTCTTTTGCAAGAAAACTGTCACAATATTATGCTCATTAAAAAGCTTTTGAAAACTAATAGCTAAGTGAAACACTAGACTTAATGACTTGAAATAAATATCTTGCAACAGAGCTGTTTAAGCCACTGTAAAAACAAACTTGTTAAACAGTAGAAGCACAGATGCCAAACAAGCAAGAGAACCTCCGTCCACTGAAATCACCTGCAGTCTTGCCACCAACTTCAGTAAGAAGTGGATCAAAATAAAAACCTTCACTACTTTTATATTTCCTTTTGGATTGAATCTTCCTTTATCTTCTTGCTATACTCAGCCAAAGATGGATGACTCCTAGAGAAAAAAGATGACAGAAGTAAAATGGTGCATTCCCTTTATTATAAAAAAGTCAGACATCAGGTGTGACAAAGACTCTATTCACATTCTTCAGATTTTACTTTAGACCATAACCAAAGGATTTAGCTCAATAAAAAGGCAAAAATCCACCTCCCAGCCTTGGCAATGCACCAGCCCTCTCTGCTGAGAACAGAGCTATTCTGCTTCCCAAACATGACTGAAATCTTGAAAAACATTTGAGCTCAGTGTCAGTCATACTGAAGTATACAACTGGTACTTATTAATAACGTTAAACAATATCAGTGCGTCTTTTTATTATGATTATTTTGTTTATTTTAGCATTTAAGCCCGCTTGGCAATTAATGGGCTACATACATACCCTGTCCAGGTAGGATGCTTCATTCTGTGAACTTTGGTTCATATCATTGCCTGTGGGAGAACATTATGTGGAAGCACATCGTCATTATCAGTTACATTGAATCTAATTTTAATTGCAGGATCCAAGGATCAAATAGGTAGCATTAGACTTCAAATAGATTTTTGTTCTCACAAGAAAACTATTTATAGAGGCAATAAAATGTAGCATTAATTTTTTAGTTTTATTAATCTAGTAAAAAAAAAGATAAAAATGAACCCAGTTTGTTCAGATTTGTTGATCCATATCTAAATGTCTGCTAGAATTATTCCATTTGCTTCTTGTTTAATGAAAAATTCAGATGAATAGGAGACTTATCTCCTTGACTTGATGCTGTGCAAAATTTGCTAATTAGAAAGCAGGTATTTGAATTGATGGTTTTCACCTAAATAGAGCTTAATAGTAGATTCTCAATTAAAGCTCCTGAAAAATGAAGTACAATTACAATTAAGGATAGAGCAAAAGCGGGGGAGGGGAGGGCGGTTTGGTCGGTTGGTTGGGCTGGGGTTTTTTTCAAGTCGCTGGAAATTACATATAAAGATGATGCTGTCCTTCCAGATGACAAAAAGAAATAAGTATCTGAGAAGCGAATGGGCCCTGTCCATAAATTCAAGCTTGACAGAGCAGCACATTGCATATCCGTAACAAACAGAAAAGCAGATTAGCAGCCATTATGTTGAGATGGTAAATGCACCTAGGAGGAGATCTTCTGTATCAGCAGAATTCTTGACTTTGTACAATAACCAGAAATTTTGGAGGCAAACACATATTATAGATTTTTTTCTTGTATCTCATTTTCCTTTTTCTTAAAAGCAAGCAAATAAAAATCCTGGAAGACTTATTTTTTTCTTCAGTGACTGCTAAGTCCCACATATATACTAATAGGTGTGCACAAAATCTTCTGCAATGATCTAAGCTGCAGGAGAAAGTACGTGGAAGCTGCTACATCAAAACCTTGAGATCAGGCAGAGAAGCACGGTGTTACAACGGCTTCTGCAACAGGTGTTAGAGAGGGAAAAGTCCTGCGAAAGACACGCAGCCCCTCCACCAAACCTCTCCTGGCTAGGATGAGTTCAGGAGGAAGGGTACCTCAGCCCTGAGGAATGCTGACTTTTCACAGGTGCTCTCTTGTATAGGCATTAGTCAGATATAGTGTTACAGTTGCAAATAATTACTCTCATTACCACAAACAAATGAACAATAATATGGATGAACTCTGCACTGTATAGAGAAGTAGATAGCATTTGAATTGATGACAAAGATAAGGAAATAAGGATTATCAGAGCCGAGAAACAGTTTCCATCTGAGGAGAGATTTAGTAGACTGGAACTTCTCAGCTTCAGCAACAGAGAACTAAATGGAAATACGACAGAGGCCAATGGAATCACGATCGGTATAAAGAACATGAATAGCACATAATTAATACCCAGCACCTCATAATAACAGAATTAATCAGAAATTGGTTTTAAAGCAAACAGAAGAAGTGCTTTTCCCCATAATGCAGAATATTTGCAGAGTATGTTGTTGCAGCATCTTGTGGAATTTCTTCTACTGTTCCAGTAACACCCGCTGTAGTTCGCAGCAGACATCCATTGGGGTAGACAGATTTCTGTTTTGACTGAGAATTGCACTTCTTTTGTTCTCATGAAGAAGATTTTTGAGGGAGTATTTTCTTGTCGTGGAAATCTAATCAGTATGCAACATAAAACGTTCTACAAAAATAAGATACTGGCAACAACAGACATACATTTTGGTATATACTCTAACATGCCTGCACATGGAAAACTTCCATCAACACAAATGTAAGTCAGGCAGAAGTGCTGCAGGTGAATATGCCATTTTTTAACTTGCCTAGTAACTCTTCATGGATTAGTATATTCTTTTTTCCTAAAAACTCATCAGACTGTGAGGCCAGAAGTTCCAATTACATTTGTAAGCATACACTGTATTATCTTAAATTGTGCAGCAACTACAATGTCTCTAATTGAAGTTGTCTCAATGCAGAGCACCAGTTTTAATTCCTGAGTCATTTTCCAGTAATGAAATAGCTGTATTCAGGACACAGTGTGAGAACATGTTCGATGGTTATATTGTGTTACAGCTACCTTTGGGAAGAATCTGATTTATTTACTTGTCTGCATGAAACCAACCACTATTTTTCTACGTGAAAAAATAAATTATTATTCACAGAAGTACTGCCTTAGACCCATCTGTGAATAATAGTTTAATTACTTATTTCATGTGTTCAGAAAAACTTGCAAGTATTTTATGTTCATATCTTTAATGTTAGACTGCAGAAAACACTTCTGCCATCATTTCACCAAATTAACACATAGAAGACCCTCGATGAAATGCAAGAGTTTTTCAGATATGGCTACAAGTGTCTAAATCATGCAATGAATTCCGTAACTTATGATTTGTAAAACCTACTACTCAAACAGCTGAATGGACCTTACACCTCGGTATCTTAAGTCAAAGCACTTGCATTAGTAATTTGTCTTCTCTAGTAAAATAAAACTTTATCAGTTCATTGCCTACCTTCTCCATTAAACTGACTGCAAGTCGAGAGTCGACTTCTGAACTTTTCATTTTCTTCAAGCATCTTTGAAATTACTTTCCAGACCTTAAGCCAGACTTTGGACTGAAAGATAAAACTGAAATTTCTTGGTGAAGCATACAAAAATTTGCATTAAAACATCTATAGGGCAGAACTCTGAACTCTCCAGCATGACTATGAAGTTCAGCTGGGTTTTTTTGTTGAGGATTGGGAAGGGGGAGATGTGGAGGAGGGATATACACGTGGGATATACTGCAAGAATCACCTCTATTTAAAAGTAAAAAATTACGGATTACTCCACGATTTTGCATACGAGATATCCTTCTCCTTTCTTGCCTACAACTCTTGTTTATCCAGGACTTGTGAAGTGCCCTTCTAGATAAGAAGAGCTTATGAAAACGTGTGTAGAGCCATTAAACTCTCTTCAGTCATCCAGAATGGGGTAAAAAAAAGATTTCTTGTTTTTGCAGGATGAAAAGCTTTCCCATGTAATCCCTCAACAGCAGCATAATTCAGACTCCATTCTCAGAGTCCAGAATAGCAACGGCCTTGCCTATTTCATATCAAAACCATATCAACCTGTTTTACAGATATTGATGACCTTTATTTCAGAGGCAAAAAGCTCCGTCTACCGTGGGCACATTTCAAACTTCTGCGCTGAAAATATTAAATTGGAACTGTTGACAAAGGCAATCGGACAGAGAGGCAGCCTAACAAATATAAATGGCTGTTAACATGCTAACGTTATGAGTTTTGCTGGACCCCATCTGTGAAACTAGTTTAAATCTAAAGATAATTCCTTTCTCATGGACATTTATTGCTAAAACATAATACATATTCCTCATTCATTTTGAAGACTATTTAATGTACTAGAAGAATGATATTATAGTATGTTATTAGCTGTTCCTCTGAAGTCAGTAGTATTGTGCTGGGTTTTGAATCAAGTATCTGTGACATTACCATATTATGGTCTAGCTGATTACTTGTACTTCACACATTACAAAATCTTACAATGAGTTACTGTTTTAATAAATGTGCCTTTTAAAATTTCAAGCGTTTGTTGAACTACTGAACAGGAACAGAAATGCATTTGTGAAACAGAAAGCAATTTCGTATTGCTACTAGTATGCTGTTAATACCTCTGATTCTTGCCTTCGCTTATTTGTAACCTGTGGGATTTCTTTGCTTAAAACATGAGCAGAAGAGGAGCTGCAGAGATTTCCCTGCTGGGTTTCACCCAGCAAGGTGTGCAGCACCCTGGCCCCAATCCAGGAAAGCATTTCAGTACAGGCTTTAAGTCAACAGCATATTCTCATTTTTCAAGGTAAGCACACGCTTAAGTGCTTTATTGAATGAGAGCCAGAATTTTGAAGCCTCCAGAGAGGGAAAATAGTACCATTTTTCTTTTCCCTAAGTATGATTTTTGGTAACAGACTACAAATTCAATCTTTTAATCTCCCTCATGCTCTCACATAGACATAGAACAAGCAGGAAGCAATTTTCTCAGATGCAAAGGCAGCTAATTCAGCTCCCACACTTCATACCTTTTGCTTCTTTCGTTTAATTACTTTACCAACATTTCTTGAAGGGAAGGGAAAGTCAAAGGTGTCAGCCTTAGCCTCTTGAAGGTTCCCTAGGAAGAGAGTGCAGAAAGCATATTTGGGGTGTTTACAATGTATTTCTGAGGAAGTTGTAGATCTTCCAGAGGGATATTTATTTCTGGTCCCAGCAGGTTACAGGATATCAGTGCATAGTACTATCGCCTTGCTTATTTTCTCCATTATAACCATGGGACACGTGGGTGCCTCACAAACTCCACAAAACAGATTTCAAAACCATACAGCAACTAAAAATTAAGACAACAGGCTTCTGGGCAATATAAATTATCTTTTGAGTCCATCTTTTCCCTCTTGCTATGGCAGCTGCTAAAATTCTGCCTGAGCTCAAAGAGGAAATGGTGAGTAGACTGAGGCAAGAATCCAGACAAATCATCTCTGCTAGCACTAGAAACCAGAAGCAAGAAGGGCAGGTTGGTCTTGTGGGCTCAAGACGCACATCGCCACAAGGAGGAAGGACTCGGGTGAGTTCCCAGCAGGGTGAGGAGGGTGGATTTCCGAGGAGCTGCTGGACAGGCTGGCATGGCGTGCAGCTGAGCGAAAGGGTGACCTGTGTGGGGATGCTGAACGTGGCCACAGCCGTGGGCTCGTCCCCTGCCGCAGCAGGACTTTGGGCAAACCAGCCCCCTCCGGGCCACCACAGCCCCGCCACCGGATACCCCAGGCAGCCACATCACCGGAGCAAGGCTTCCAGTTCCCAACAGTCACCAGCTGCCTCTGAGCCGCAGGCTGGCATCGCTTAGATAATAACCCAGCAGAACTGGTGCTTTTAATTACAGACTAATGTAACATTTCACTTTGTCATCTTTGGAAAAATGGCTTTTAGGAGGAGGAAAAAAATACAAGAAAATGAAAACATCTTCAGAGCAACAAGTTCATAAAATTCAGGACCACCCTATCTGTGTCACCCATCGTTTCCAGCTCACACCCCGGCTTGTCCTCCGGGAACCAGGTCACGTTTCTCCATCTTCACTCCACTCCATCTTGTGCAGCAGAGCTGTGTTTCATAACAGATCACGACCAGTGGAAAACCGCCTAATCTTTTTTGTTTTCTTTTATAAAAAAAGGCACCCACACCCATGCCCGTCCCAACTTCCTTTGGTCCCAGCCACAAAGAAAGAAAATTAAGAAACATCTTTGGGCTGCTGCAGCGAGGAGGGAGCCAGCAGCACAGCGGCTCTTCGGTCGGGAGGGCATCTCCTGAGAAGGGGTGGAAGGGTTACAGAGCAGCCCTGCCAGACGCAGCTCACAGCTGGCCTCACTGCTACCACAGACGCGGGAAGGCCGCGCCGCAGGCAGCCACCTCGCCTTACAGGGTGGAGACGCTGCAGCTCAACAGTGACAGAGTTTGGGGCGAAAATACTTCAGTCAGTTTTTCAGTCATCTGAGTTTAATGCCGTGTTCCACTTTCTGCCTAAACACGCAGACCGACCGTACCGGGGGCACGGTAACAACAACCCAGTGCCGCGTTCACCCCTCAGCGCGCACGGCCTGACCGAGAGGGCATCAGCAACCGCGGGGAAATGGCTTCCCGCCAGGAGACGTGGCGGGGGACTCCAGCTCAGCCCTGCGCCCTCCCGCGCCCAGGGCCCGCGGGGCGCAGCCACACGCACCGCCACGGCGCCTGGCA
>Ga0065711_1041667_pt1 | contig 15972 bp, 14 predicted proteins | sample Hoacrofraction12_FD_59098 | JGI IMG/M metagenome (GOLD analysis project Ga0065711, IMG submission 59098) | Hoatzin crop microbial communities from Cojedes, Venezuela - Epithelial fraction 12 v2 (version 2) | ecosystem: Host-associated > Birds > Digestive system > Esophagus > Crop | place...
AGGGGCACAAACTGAAGCACAGGAAGTTCCGTCTGAACATGAGGGAGAACTTCTTCCCTCTGAGGGTGACGGAGCACTGGAACAGGCTGCCCAGGGAGGCTGTGGAGTCTCCTTCTCTGGAGATATTCAAGACCCGTCTGGACAAGGTCCTCTACAGCCTATTGTATGTGACCCTGCTTCGGCAGGAGGGTTGGTCTAGATGACCCACAGAGGTCCCTTCCAACCCCTAGCATTCTGTGATTCTGTGATTCTGTGATACCTTTAACCTGTAGCTCTCTTTCAGTCATCAGGTTCCCATCATCAGCAAATTGACCATAGGCAGACTACTACACTGCAGATAAAACTGCTCCTTGCCAAGCATAGCCATGGCAACTCCTTACCAATAACTAATATGGCCTTGGAAGGACTTGCTCATGAACTGGAGGAGTAAGCCCCTGAAGCCCAGTTCAACCTGCTCATGGAGTGGTTTGACAAGAAGCTGGGTGTCTGGTAGCTGGTTTTGTGCTCAAATAACACTGGACCTCATGGGGGTTGAAAAACTCTTACACTGTGAAATTCCGAGAAAGCAGGATCCTGGTCTCAGGTGGTGCCTCCAAACTCCAGCCTAGCATAACTAGCAGCATCTGCCACACCTCAGGTTGATGCCAGTGTTTGCTAATGGGGTATAAATAGAAGAAAAGAGCTCTGGGATTCATTGACTAGACCTGCAAGGAAACACAAGACCACTCTGTCTGTGGCATGTTCCAACCAGCTTATTACTCTGTCTCCTCATTAATGAACAGATATCCATTGGCTGCTAATCCAGTCATGCAGCCTTCCAGGGACACGTGCAGTGTTAGAACAATTTGTCATTTTACACCTTCTTGTGCTCCTGGGTGGTTTGTTTAGCTTTCAGGCTCCAGGTGCAGTCCTAAGGAGCTGTAAATCCTGGGCACATCCTCCTCCTCCTGATGGGGCTTTGCAGGCCCTACAGACACTTGATGGAAACAAATAAAGACCCGGACACTTGCTTACATGCCTTCTCATTTCCTCTGGATGCCCACACCAGAAGGAAGTGCCAACACACCTCTCCAGCACTGTCAGACCTCAGAGGTTTTGTAGTGCCACTTCCTCCACTGTGGCCCTCCATTTCCAGAGAGTAGCACCCTGCACCCATGTCAGTGACAGGGTCTGCCAAGTCTGCCAAGAGCATCTGGACAGGTCATCCATGTTGGTACTAAATCCTAGTCTTTTCTTGTCCTGAGTAGCAGGAAAGACAATGCAATGTCATTTTCTTTAAAAAAGTGATTTTTATATTATTCAGGAAAGATCCTTCTTCTCTGAAGTCAAGACACACAGATATGAGTCATATTTTCTTCTTTTATTGTTGTCCTCCTTCCCATACCACAGTCAACACAACCAACATGGCTCTTGAAACAGAACCTGAAACACTCCTAGAAGCAGCACACCTTAGGGGGAGTGGCACACTGCGAGGATCGGGACCTCCATATTCACCACCCACCCATGCTCAGGCATTTGAACCATTCTCAGCTTTTGGCTACCCCAGCAATGCCACAGTACATACCCAAGCAGGCTGCTTCAGGGCTAATTCAGTCCCAATGAGTGGATATCATGGCAGTGATAATATACTCTGCAAGACAAAAAGCAGAGTTGAGGAAGGGCTGCCAACAGCAGAACACGTCCCCAGCCAAGTCTGAGGAGGAGACACCATGTGTTTTGTGTCGCTGTTGCATCCTGAAGGACTCTCTCAATCGAAGGAACAGGCCAGTCCAGGTCAGCCTCACCTATGGTATTTGCAGCCAAGGCCATCATGGCCACAGGTGGAAAAGTGGGATTTCCTAAGTGCAGAAAAAAAGAAAGCAGAGGCATCTTTCACAAAAAAAAAAAAAAAAAATTGCTCTGCTGAAGCATGTACCACCTTCTACTTGGCTGTCAGCTCCTTGATTGCACAAGTGAAAGAAAGGCACGTGTAATTTCTTATTGTCAAAGTGGACAAGCCGTACATTCATGGGTTTATCTTAACCCATGATTTCCTGCCACAGAATTCCTTCCTGTTCTCTTGTCCCTTTTTATGCAAGTCCATTCTGGTTGAGATGTTCTGAGCATGACATAGAATCAGCAGGTGACAAGCTGACTGTTAGCCCAGGAGGTTAATTCCCCCCTAACTCCTCCAGTGTTAGAGAACAACACTATTTTTCCATGGACATATGAATATGCAAGAAACAATCTATACTGCACAACAAAGGGGCCAGCTACCAAAGTTGTACCTTGCAGTCGATGGCCTGTTAACCCTGTTGGCCCACAGGTGCCACACCAGATCTCCCTGTTCTGGGTGGAGGGTTTGGACACCCCAGAAATGTCTAAAATGGTGCTGGGTACATGTGTTTAGGAACCTGAATCATCTTGAAATTTTCTGTAAGAGTCTGCAACCACAAATGGTAAAGTCACTATGTGAGAAAGCACCCAGGAGAACATCCTACAGCTTGTCATACATCACTTCCCAAGAAGAATAGACTCTAGTGCTTTGCCACAATTTAAAAATAAATCATGAAAGTGTAATCTAAGTAGGATCCTTAGAATTAATACACAATGGAATCGAAAGTCATGTAATTCACAGTGAACATCGTCTGATGCTAATTATATTCTTCATTCAGGTGTCTTCAGTCTGGGACAATGGAATATTATGATACAAAATGAGAGTTATTTAATAATGGTCATCTGATAAGGAAATGTGTTCTCCAGGCCTTGCTTTTGCTGCGCAGCTGTTGTTCCGGGGCCGAAATCATCAGTTCTGGTCAGCAGTTTGAGGTGTGAGGTAGAACATAAGACCTTTCAGGTACAGGTGAAGAGGCATTGTGCCTAAAGTGCCTAAAGGCACTGTCTGTGTCCTGAGGTCTTGTTGATGGGGCGTCTTCCACATGGCTCAGGTTCCCATGCCAGATGAGCCCCACTCCTACTCCATCAAGGCCTAGGGTGGCACCTCAGTGGTGTAGACCAAGGATCCTAGCTGCACAGGAGGTACCATGTAGGACCTATTCCATTACGGCTAATTTAACTCCTGAAAGAGCAGATGTGCACAAGCCTTTCCCAGTCAGAAGACAAAGGACAGCACGTGGTAGGAGAAGATCACTGTAGAGCCAACAGAAGCCTGTTTGCCTTTTCCATGGGCAGTCTCACATGTATCCCATATTTCTGTCAGGTGCCATGCATAGCTGAGAAAAGAGTGGTCTACCTGCTGTGCAAAGAAAGGCAAAATGCTCCCAGGTGCTGCAGCTGGAGCACTTTCACGTGCAGTGTATCGTCCTGACAGCAAGAGGCAGACTGACCTGACAGAGGGCAGAACAATGGGCCTCGTAAAACTTTCCCCACGTTCCATGATTGTGCTGTGCAGTGGTCCAGGGCTGATGCGGAGCTAGTTCCCCTTCAGAGAGCTGCTCAACCTTTTTGTACAGGGCTCTGCCCAGAGCATCCCCTCAGAGGAAGCAGGCGAATCATGCAGTCTCTCATCATCATACTCAAAGTACGTCACATTAGCTGTTGCAGTGGGACACCTTGTGCCATTGATCTGGAGTGTCATGGCACAGAGATGGTTGGATAAAAAGTTGTGCTTGGACCTCCACTTCCCTGACCCAGAATGAGCAGCATGATAGTTAGCTCCTTGCTTCAGAGACAAGTGTCCAGGGTCATTTATTGTATGCTGTCCATTTCAGTAGTACCCTCATGAGTGGCCCAAGGATATATTTTCTGCTGACAAGTCTAATCCAGTGATGCTGAGTGCTAGGAGACTCCCCCAGGAAACTCCTTGCCTGCAAAGAGTCAGAAGACCCTGAGGTTTTCCCTGGAGTCATGTATGTGTCTGTGTATATTTTCCTGGATGCAGGACAACACTGGGGGGGCGGGTTCACCAGTTAGACCAATTGCCTTTGTGCTGCTTGCCTTTCTCCTCATACGCCCCTCATCTCCCAGTAGCCTGTAGACAGTCGTCTCCTATGATGGCATCATAGCTGTCCCTCGCCTGCCAAGTTCACTTTCCTGGAGGGTTGATTCTCAGCAAAGCTGCATTCACAGTGCCAAACCAAGGAACTTTCAACATCTCTCTCCAGTCATTTTATGATAAAGTGTCCCATGTGCTTTATTTCCAGGACAGGAAATGGCTGTCCATTGGGAAGAGAGATGGCACAGCCACATCTTTGGCAGTCCGTGCCATGGAATGACACAACATGATTGCAATCATGGTTGCAGCCCAGCGAAAGATAGTGCTGTAATTGCCAGTGGCTCAGTTCCATTGAGCAGACCACTGTAGAACTGAAAAAGTCATGGACGGCAGCTCTTTAATACCACAGGTAACCACACTGTGCCACCCTGTTCACAAATTTGTCATGTTACAATACACAACTACCTACTGCTTCTCCCCCAGTAATTCCAGCACGGACGTGCTCACAGAACTTCATTCCTCTGGTGGTTAGAAATCAGACTAACTTCCAGCCTAAATTTAGACACTGTATTTGGATGCTGTTGCAGTGTTGGGAAAGGTTGTGAGGCTTTCCAACAGGGTATTTCTGAAGGCAAGGCCGAATGTTTTGCTTAGCTCTCAGGCATTTAAGAGAGTAAGCAATGCCACCTACTGGCACCAAAATGGAAGATTTAACTGTTCTGGAGGGTTGGTGCAACGGAAAGATCGTAAAGGAGAAGGCTGTCAGTGTTCTTCCGATGGTCTTTTGTAGCTGAAAGGGAGGTGGAAGCACACAGGAGCTTTTCTCCTCAGAGGCGTTACTCGATTAAGCTCTGTAGGAAATATTTAGCAGCTGACTAACTTGCTTTCACCAATTGAGAATGAATAGTGAAGAAAGCAGCCACTATAGACCTGGTGTTGATGTGCAGCCTGCACGCCAGGGCAGCACCTGGACTTCCCCAGAAGCTGAACATGCAGTGATTAGGTGAAATTGCACCTTTGCCTAATAATATTTGTGGGTGAGTTCAAACCGGGTGTAGGAAAAGCCTCTGAGGAAGGCAAGAATCTGATGCAGCTTCAGAGACTGAAGGATGAGGACTTCATTTCAGAAGGACAAGTCATAAGTGGAAATTTAAGGCGATGCCTCACTCTCATAATAACACAATGATGTGGAAACATTCGCAAATAATAGGCTTAAAACACATGAAGAGAAATGACAAAGCTGGTAACTAAACTAAGGAAGTCACTCGTATGGGATATTCTTGAGGTGACTACCACTGTTTGTTCACATTCCCCCATCCCATCTCTAGAGGTCACACAAGTGTTAATGCACCAGTGGAGAGCATTGCCAAGGTGTTGATTATTTCCCAGCCCTGATCCCCCTGAAGTCATGAGAGGGATGTAGGGTGCCACAGCATGCAGGTACAAAGTCTCCTCCTGCTTTAGAGAATGCACTGGCCTCCAAGGGGCAGGGGGAGAAAAACACTGAGACACCACTGCCAGGAGCCAAGCTAGAGAAGGCTGGCAGTGTCCTCAGGCAGGGCAAAGGAGGGAGACAGAGCTGGCATCGCACCAAAGCCCTGGCAGAGAAGACCCCCTGCTTTTCCTTCAGCAGCTGCCAGCCTGCCTTTCGCTGACCCTGTAAAGGGTAGCTGTGGCCATTTTGTCAGCCCTGTTCTTGCAAGCACAGGTATTGCCCCAGCCACACACCAAACAGCCAGCCCTATGTCCCTGGCTGCGCCCAAGCAGCGCTTTCCCCTTGGTTTGCCAAGATTTCCTTTTCTGTCCTCCCTCATACTCCAGGGCAGGGATATTCCAGTTGTAGCAGGGACATACATAAAGTATGTGGGCATAGGATCAGCATGGGTCCTGCTGAAGGCATTGGCAGTCACACTTGCCACACAAGCTGAATGAGGCAGAGTTCACTACCTTTGCTCTGTTCCTGAGCTTCTCTGGACAAGTGCTGCTGGAGAGAAGGAACACGGTGGCATCAGAAGTGTAGCACAGCCCAGGGCCAGCGTTGCAGACTCCAGGAATCTCCGACCAAGTCAGAAACCACTGGAGGACTCTTATACCTTCCTCTGCAGCACTTGCTCCTCATCGCAGCTGGAGTCAGAGAGAAGGCTCAGCTTACCGTGGGTCTTGGCCAGCTCCTGCATTCCTACCTCTCTCACTTCTGGCAATGTGGCTGGGTGAAAGCATGCAGATATCTGGCCTGTTTTTAATGCAAGAAAATGAGTGTCAGGTCTAGATATGGGGCTTCTTCCTTGCCTATTTCCCATCTCCCAGGAGACGCTGCTCTCTGCCTCCTTCATTCGGTGTCGTCATAGAGCAGGGCTTTCAGTGGCTGGATTAAAGCAAGGGATATTCGTGCTGCCCAGCCATACTCTCTGTCTCTGCCCCAGGCTCAGTCAGAGGCAGGCAGCACCACGCAGCTTGCAAACACCCAAGACAACTGGAGACAAGACAGAGAAAGGGGCTGCAGTGACGCCAGGGCTGTGACCAGGCTGTTGCAGAGGTGATCACGGAGCAGGGCCGTGCCTGCCAACTCACAAGATGTCTGGCCTGTGTTTGCCCCTCTCAGTCAGAAGCTGAATGGCACTTGCCACAGCATGCCGGAGTTCCTTACTGCCAACAAGCCCTTTGGGTGGCCACCATCTTTCCACCACCTCCGGGTCCCATTGCCTTATGTCGCTGTCACCAGCAGGGTGACATTGTCTAAAACAGCTGGACTAAAGCAGCAGCCAGTACTACCACCACCAGTTGTGGATTCTAAAAGGCTGGTGAGCACTGAGAGCTCACAGCCTGAATGGCACCGCTGGTGAACCATATGATCATACATATTTAAGCACTGCTCCATCTTACACGTTGGCTCTCCCACACCCGCTCCATGCCCCATTTTTGTGGGCTGGGCAAATGTACAGCTAGAAAAGTCAGTAAAGGTGCTGCTAGGTCTTTGGAAAATCCTTCCTGTTGCATTTCAAACAGCCATATAGGAGCACCAGCCCTACAGCCTCTTGCTAACTGTTGCTGGCATCCACACATAGTAGGAAACAACCTGAGGTGTTGCAAGGAGGGGGCCCAGAAATGCATATAGCAAAGAAAGACACTGAGCAGTGGTGAAGAGGTAGTATCATGGAGGCAAAGCAGAGTGGCATGTGGTGCATGAGACCCTAAGAACTGCTGTCAGTCCTTGCAGCCGCTGTGTACGTCTGACTGCAGGTTACCCTTCTGACCCCTTTCCTGCAAATGTAATGATGGAATTGGTCACCCATGGTTCATAGTTACAGGTCTTCCTCTTCCAGTGCCCCAGATGGATCCTGTCCTCTGCTTCTCCATGATTTTTTTACCTGCCCTTAATAGGAGAGAACTGAGCTGTGAAGTAAAAATGGTCCCCAAGAACAACAGAGAAGTACTGAGAGTCCCCATGACTGCAAACACAGAGTAAAATAGGTAAGGTCACATCAGTTTACACAGCAGAGTGTCTTCAAATTGTACGATCACTACAATTTAATAAGCCGAACACTCAATTAAATGCATACCGCTTGTTGCTGTTGAATTCCCTGTCCAGCACTTTTTAATATTTTGTGATACCAGACCCTGCACAAAGTTGATAAATTAGAAGAGATTACAACTAATTGCTGTTTAAACGGCTGAGACTGAACACATCTCTATAGATGCATTCACCCTCTCCCCTGACACTTGTTCCTGCAATAATTAGTTGCAAAGGAAAAAAAATTAACAAGCAAACAAAAACCATAAAATCTGAAAGAGTGCAAGACATAGTTTTGCTAAGATGGCTATATTTCACACCAGCCTCAGCTGAAAATGCAGTTAGGCACAGGCTTTATACAGATTTAGCCTAGGCTAAAACTGGATTGAAGCCAAAGGAGTTGAAGTCATTCAGAATCAGTGCAGCAAATGCATTGTAATCACATGTGGTCTCCAAGATAGAAAGTGGGTTTCAGCAGTGGTTTGGAAGAGGCTGGTTCATTTTCCTTCTCTTCCATATTACTTCCTGCATGATCTAAAACTCCAGGACATAATAGGATGTGTACCTCATAGCCTAGTTTATTTAAGGCAACTTCAGGTGCATTGGTGGTGCAAGCTGAACCATGTTCAGATGAAACATGGATGTACTGCTCCATTTCAGGTCCAGGAACACCTTTCCAAGAGATGGACTGGGCAGTTGACTGCAGTAATGTCTTAAGTCACCTAAACCTAAACTAAATCCATACCATACAGAGATCGTGGGATAGCAAGGTATTTGCATGTTGCCATTATTCATTATAGCATTATGGGGACAAAAACCCCAGGACACTCCCCAGATATTACCTCTGCCCAGCTGTTGTACTCAGCAGGCTACTAGCTCCTGTTCACCTGTCAGGCGTTCCAATATACCGCTTTGTTGGGCTGATGTTCACGGGTGTCTTGAGCTGCTGACAGACTGAGCGCAGCACCTACTGCGATCGTCTGCAGTTCTACCCAGTTCAGGAACTCGGAGTTGATCGGGCAACACCTCATTAATTCTGGGAGGGAGATGGCACTAGCTGCAAACTGTCAAGGGTATGTTGCCCACAGAGAGGCTGGAAATCATGCATGTGGAGGCGTCTCCAGGCGCAACTAGCAAGGTGCCTCTCATCCAGCCTTTACAAACAGCCAAGCATAGGCTTATACTGATTATTTCACCACCATGTATTTTTCATGAGTTTGGGAGAAGGTTTTGGTTATGATGCAAAAACGAGATCTGCCTACCTCAGTTCTTCGAGGAAAACAGTGAACCATTAGATCAACATGGTGCCAGCAGAAATAACATCACCATCTATTTTCACAGTCGAGGGCAAAAAAGAATCTCAGGGAACTTAGAGCCCAACAGGTCATCCATCCTGAGCGAATTCGTCCAGAGACCACCATGGAGCCCAGCAATGCTCTGCTCTGGCTGTCAGCACCAGGTGTTATGAGCAGTGCCTCCGCAAATCTCTGTAGAGAGACAAGGGGCAGGGCAAGAAGTGTGATTGTTTCTGCACCCCATGTGAAGGAAACCAGAGGTGCAATACTGCATTTCAGCACATTGTCCTATAATGGTACTTGAAATGCCCGTGAGTAGGAGCATTGAGAAAACTCGAATGCGCATCTGAGGCTAGGATCTGAGCAGATGCCCAGTACTGAGAGAAGAGGAGAGCTCAATCTGTTTAGCTCTTCAAGAAGTAATTAAATAGGCCATGACTGCAGTGCAAAAGCACCTCTGTGGGAAAGAAAATTCTGGATCCTGAAAGGCTGTTTAATCATGCAGAGGAGGGTACAATGAGAACCAACAGGTTGAAATTGAAGTCAGATGTTTACACTAAGTTTAGAAATATTTGTAATATTAAGGAGGAACTAACCTTTTGGTGGGAGGTATCAAGGGCAGCATCTTTACATGTCATCTGTGAGAGCAAAGCTTGGCTCACCCATTGTACTGACATGAACACTATCAGGGCAACGCAGGGAAGTTTCCACCTGTAATGCAAGGCTAAATAGTATAGTAGCCCCTCCATTGTACCTTTCTCACCTTTGATTTCCTTCACATTATGCTCCATGGGAGGTGAGTGAGGGTAGGCAGTTCAGCAGCACCATTATCAGCAAGTCTCTGGCCATTTCAGCCTAGTAGAGGAGAGGACCTTTCAGTTATACCATGCTATCTCCCTCAGGAGAACTCTGGGGTTTATCTTCTTTCCTCTTTTTTTCAAAGGAAACAACACCTCCTGGAGCACTGGAATCTTAGCCAGGTTTTTTTCATCATGGCTCTTGCTATGCTTTCCATACTTCTGCTCTTAGGAGAGCAAACCTTCATTCCCAATTCAGCCCTACAGTGTGAGAGAAGGACACCTTCAGCTAATTTACATATAAGTGAGCATTTGTCAGAGTAAAGAATAAGGGTCTTACTGTGCAAAATGGCTCCTGTGGCAGTACTAATCAATACTTGCTTGATGGATTGCCTGCCAGGACTCTTTCAGGCACATCATTTCAGCTGCTAGACTTTCTGCTTGCTCACTGCTTAACAAAATAAATAGAGATGAATCATGGTATTTAACATAAAACTCCAACTCAGAATCAAAGCTGTTTAAAATGCACAGTGGTTTGCCCCACTCCATCCTTCCTTTCCCTTTGCTCAGGAAGATTGTTAAGTTCTGGCTCTTCTGGAGCAGGCACAAGGCTTGAATGATAACCACTTCACCAAGGACTACCTTTTCCTCTGCAATCAGTGGTTTCATTCCCAACACTGCGCTCTGTTCCTCATTGCCCCCTGAAGCGGGAGCCAGTAGGGAAAAAATTGAGATGTATGCCTGGGAGGGTGATATTTCACATATGCCTTTCTTAGCTGCTGTGATGCAATGCACAAACTGTTCCCTCTGGTCTTGTGCCTATTGTGCTACTAATCCATACGAAAGCTCCCACCACCGAACTGTCCCCACCTGCAACTGCATCAGATTTGAAACTACAAGGCACCACAAACAGTCAGGTTTTTCAGAAGTACTTGGCTTCTCAGTAATAATAAATAGGTGTTTGGCTCTCCGGAAATTCATATTTCTATTCAGAAACATAGCTGGTTGCTGATTTTTTTATCTGGCTTTTAAATGGATAACACTTTTCTTGAAACCCTATACGCCTACAGCCCACTAATAGCCTTGGAAAGGGTGAATAATCATAGCAGCAACTTTTTTTGGCCAAAGAGGAACATCAAGCTCCATCTAGCAAGTTGTGCCCCCTCTCTTATCTTGCCAACACCATCAACACCCTGTGGCACAACTCAGACAATCAGGCGGGAAGCTTGAAGTGATGCAGGATACGTTTCCGGGCTCTGAGTAATGATTCATGCTGACACCAGCAAAAGAGCTCGAGGCCAATGCTTAGGGCAAGGGATGGAGACGCCAGTGTTTCCTCCCATGCATCTCCCAGTTGCCCTTGCCCCTGCACTCTTTGTGAGCCTCTCCTGTTGCCTACTCCCTTGTCCCCCGACGGCTGGGGGCAGCTGCCAGGTTCCTCTGAGCCATTTTTCTTCACAGCACCGAGTTTAAGTTCTTCCCCAGTTCTCAGCCCTTCATCCCATTCTGCCCTCCTGCAGGAGATTTCCCCCATCTCTCCCCCAGACCACCACCGTCCCTCGGGCTGCAACAGGGGTTTTTGCGTGCTGCCAGCACACTTCGAGCTCTGCTCTGGTACATTTGTGGGCCTTTCGCCTTTTCCCCTCCCTCCCTCCCCAAGGGCATCCATGGCCGCGGCCACTGATTCCTCATCCCTGCTGCGCCAGACAGGCCTGTGTGGCCGCCCAGTCGGGACACGAGCTTGTCCTCAGGGCAGCTGGGAGGGTGCCGCTAGTCAGAGAGCTAACAGGGAGCAATTTGGGGACTGACAGCTGGAGAATCAAAAACAATGTACCCCAGTAATCTGGGCTTAGATGAGACCAGACAACATCTTGGCAAGAGAGCACTGCAGACGTGCACCATCAGAGAGAGTGCAGATAGGCAGGAAAAACAGCGGGCAAAGGGTGAGAAGCGTGGCAGCAAGGAGATGCTGCACCCCGCTGCAGTTCGGGGCTTTGGAGCAGAGTGCTGCACGCTGGCATGTTCTAGCGCAGCAGAAGCACCCAGGACCTGGATCTTCTTGGGGGTGTGTGCGCGCAGAGCTGGGAGCAGCAGGGTTTTAGGAAGACTCAGAGAGGAAATCTGGCTTGGAAAAGTTGGTGGGTTTCAGACATAACAGCTCCATGAAGGAGCAAGGGGGGGTGTCTTTCAGCTTAAAAGCCCTGCCCTCTGCACAGCCATCTCTCCATCCTCCACTTTCAAGGGAGGCAGTCTGGGGACGCAGATAGAAAGCCAGTAAGTATATAGCACCGTGATAGATCAGAACAGTGCACTTTCATCCTGCTGGAGCTCTTGGGTTGTTTTTGACAATGGTACAATACCTTACGGCTACACAGCACACAGTGGGGATACGACATCACAGCGCACATATGACTTTTTTTCCAAGTGAAAAGCAGTTTACCTCGGCACAAAGTGGATCCCTTTAAATTTCTCCTAGCTGCTCAAATGTGTGGGAACCACTTGCTGACGTTTTCTGGGGCACCTTTTGCAAAAGCTGGGACTCACCGCACTGAAGCGCATGGCGAAGTCAGGCACAGTCTGGTGTGATGACAGTTTAGCGCCAGTAATAATGACCCCATACAGTGCTTTGCAGACTGAGCAGCACTGGCTCTAGCACATTATCAACAAGGTCATTTCTAGCCTTAAAATGGGGGACTATTTCTTGTTTTCATTACCCAAGGAAAAATCTTGCACTCAAAATACTTTGTTATAATTTTGGTAAATCCTTCAGTTCTCAGTACCCTTGTCCCTCCTCTTTAGCTTTGTTGCAATCTGACATATCCAAGTTTAATAATTTCTGTGTTAGCAAATTCTTTAAATTATACATTAAGAATTAAAAAACAATCATAGAAGAACTTCAATATTTCATATTAAAACTAAATGTTTTATGATTGCTTACAGAGTGAAACTAATAAGGAGTCTTGGTCAATGCTGTATAATTTATGCTGTGCTTAAGCAGGAAAACAGGGGCTAGTGCTCAGATTTGTTTGAAGATGTGCTTTCCTTTTCTCACCCGGCAGGATGGAAGCCACTGCCAGGGCAGAGCTAACCTCCAGCCTCAATCCAAGCAGCCCCTATTTTTATTTGTTGTGCGTAACAACAGCTTTAAGAACAGTTAGCAGCAACGATGTTCTGACCATGGGCAAATGGCCACAGTGTGCCTGCTTCTTCGTCTTTGTTTATCTGTCTTTCCTAACTATTTTGTCTGCTAATCTTCATGCTCTGCAGCCAGCCAGTGCGTCCTGACCCTATTAGCATTTAATGGCAAAAAGTCCAATAAACCTTTTACCTCTGACTTTCACTTGGGGGTAAACCTGTGGATCAAAGCCAAAGTCTGGAGGCACAGGATGCTTACACGTTGCTTAGCACAGCAGTACTCTGGACTCAGGTGGTGCCTGTAGCACAAGTGACCACTCTAGTGGTCCATTTCTGCTGCTTGGTCTGAAACCGAGGTTCTGCTCTGAGCTAAGAGAGCAGCACGTACGTATGCTAGAGTTGTTAGTTGTAACTGCAGGGATTCAGCCAGTTGAAAAGCTTTCTCTAACGGTAATTCAGAACTAAAAAAGCTGAGAGCAAGAATGAAGGGTAAGACCAAGAAGGGATGTTCTTCATAAAGGAGGTGAGGCTGTGAAAGTACTCAAGGCAGCTAACAAGGGAGCATGACACAAAGTGATACACTGTCTTTTCTGGGAGACGGGAATTCACCTTCCGTATGTGCTCACAGATTCCTGGGTGACCAAGTTACTTAGGCTTTTTGTGCTTCATTTTCCACCTAGAGGACAAGGGGGAGGATACAATATGATGTGGTCAGTTAGCACAACAATAAAAGAACTGCCCTCAGCTAAACAAGGGGTGACATACTCCAATGAGACAATGCTACAAGTAATACCAGCAGTCAAACAAATTTGCTGTTTTCTCACACCCATCACGGCCAAAAGAGGAACAGCAATAACCATAGTAGCAGTTCACCATTCAAGTTGGGACAGTGCAAGGACTGCAGAAACTCACCAAGGCCTCCAGCCATATCTGCTGAGGAAATGTGGAATAAAAGTTGTACTTCAACAGGAGATACATTAATGGACAAGACAGTGTATGGCTTTTTTCCCCTCCCTTCTCATTTTCATGTCCTTTGGAAAAATCAGTGTTCCCAGGAGTGGAATGACAAACCTGAAGATCCCATTACATAGGGACAGATTTGGTTCTCTTCATTTTGTTTTTAAAAGTCATTTAGATGAGAGACGGATCATAGCAAATTTACAGGGGAAGTCTTCTAGGTTTGGCACCCCAGTGAATCTATGGTTCATTGCCCACAAAGCTCAGCTCTCATCTGATGAAAGCCAGTAGATGCCCTCTGCCTTTAGCAGAGTGATGTTTCCTTGACCTTGCTGGAGCTGGGATCTGTTGCCTGAACTGCAGTTTCAGCATCCAGAATTTTTCAAGTCGAACCTCTTAGTGCTTGAATCAAGTTAACGAGTCTAAACCCCTCAAATTCAAGCAATTGGCCTTGGTGAGTCAGAGGGAGAAGTCCGCTACTTTGATTGATCACATCTGTGACTCGAAGCCAAGTACACATTCGAACAAGCTAAACTGTCCCCAGGGCTCATAAAACACCGTGCCAGACCTTTTCTGTTTTGCATTGAAATCATACCAGTCCCTGAAAGCCAAGCAGTTTGCAAATCGTAAGGATTAATATTTATTACCATTGAATGCACACAGCTGAAGCCCCTGCCCTGGAGAGTTTGCAGTTTAAATAGCATAGGCAGAACTGGCGTGCACACAGGCAGCTCTGGCCTTAATCTGCTCCTGAAGAAGCTGATGGTGAAACCTCCCTGGCTCCAGCCAGATCGCACGGCGGGGGTGTGCTGGAGCCAGCACCTCAGCCTCGAGGTAGCTCCTGTCTGAAGGACCGGACCTTTCCTTGTCATCATGAGAGCCTGTGTCCCAGAATGCATGCTCGGCACATGCGAGCCCATGCAGGACTTTGCAGCTCCCAACGCTTGGCAAGGAGGCCCCATCAGTCAGACTGCACACTGAGCTAAACTTCGAGGCACATCTGATGAATCATAAGCTCAGCAGGAGCCCAGAGGGCTGCAAAATACCTCCAGGGACTTGTTTGTGCCAGATCTCTTAGAAAGTTCAAGAGGAATTAGCTAAAAATGTGAATCAAACTGCTGTGAGATTTAAAAAAAGGGATTCAGCTTGCATGTTCAGATTTAGAAAAGGATTCAGCTTGCCTCACTCTGGAAACTAGGCTGCATGGAGGCCACCCTGCCTCTGAATCTGGATGCTCACGCAGGTGTTCAGCGCAGTGCAGCTCACCCATTTTAAAGCAGTTACCACACTTGAGGTGTAGCTATCCAGTCAAGTCCTTCGTGGTGGCATCAGCTCCCAAGTGGAAGTGGAGCGACCTTGAGTCACAGTGGATCTCAGCCATTATGTTCCTGAAAAGTGTCTCCACCAATGTGTGCTGTGGCTCCAAAGGTTGGTCAACTCATCTTACCTTCCTGGCTGTGTGCTGACAAGCCCTAAGAGAAGTGATGAGAGACCAAATGAAAAGTTAATGAACAAGCAAGTCAGTATAAAACAAGGTTGCCCACCATGGCAAGCAGACACATCCTGGGAACGATGGCACGATCCCCAGTCTTCACAGACAAGGCAGTGGAAATGCCATGGCTGCAAGATTTAAGCAGCAGATTGACTACAAAGCCAACGTCCCAAACTCCATAGCTCCAGTGCTTCCTGGGAAGCTGCCTGTGGCGTCAGCCAGAAGCAGCCCAGTGTGCCAGGCTGGAGAAGGGCAGTGTAGCTCACTGAAGCAAAGCCACACTGCTCAGAGGAGCCAGTTGCAGATAGATAGCCTCCTGGGGAGGCTGAAGCTGGACCAGGAGCACATGCCTTGCTGGCTGGGCCCTTCACAGAAGAGGGTTTCCCATCCATCTGCAAAAATTCCCTTTATCTTGCTGTAGCCCAACATTTTTGGTTTCTCTAGTACCTTCACTTCACCCACAGGGTTACTGGCTCACCTGCAGGTGAATGAGCAGCTAGGGGTTAGGTACCCTTAGCAGATGCCTCTGTGGCTTCACGGTTCTTCTCAGCTCCCGAAGCTGGAGGTTCAGGCCTCAGATCAGATCCAACAATGGCTGGTCAGAAAACTAGCCTGCAGGGAGTTTGGAGAGAAAAAGAAAGCAGCAGCAAAGGAAAACAAAGCTCTCCAAGGTTTCACTGTACCGGGTCCCCATCATCTGCCCACATTTTACCCACACATAGTTTAATCAGCATGCTGGGGAGCCTGGCTCCCTGCCAACGGGAATGCGGATTCTGGCAATTTGTCTAAAGTGCAGTCAGAAATTGCAGCTAAACAGAAAGAGCACTTAATTTTTTTTTTTTTTTTTTTTT
>Ga0065711_1041668_pt1 | contig 15971 bp, 8 predicted proteins | sample Hoacrofraction12_FD_59098 | JGI IMG/M metagenome (GOLD analysis project Ga0065711, IMG submission 59098) | Hoatzin crop microbial communities from Cojedes, Venezuela - Epithelial fraction 12 v2 (version 2) | ecosystem: Host-associated > Birds > Digestive system > Esophagus > Crop | place...
ATAAATCAAAGGTAGGCAGGATTGCGAGGTAGCTGTTGAGAGCTGTTGGATTGCTCTGGTAGCAGAGATGTTGGGCTTCACTCTGTGAGTGCTTGTTGGAGCCCAGGAGGTTGGTTCAGGGTATTGATCAGTGATCTCTTTCATTTTGCATTTGTAATAATTTAACTGAAAATTTTCTTTAAAAAATAGGGAAGCTGCTGATTGATGTCTTACTGTGTAGGCTTCAAAATGTCTTTTGCTGCTAATGAAGATTATGACACACTGATGTAGGATCATTACAAGTCAAATAAAATTAGGGTGCTTTTCTCAAGAAAATAGAATAGGTCAGTCTGTCCTACCCAGCAGCTTTTTCTTAAAATAGTGGGTTTTTTTTAAATAAAGTGTTTCTCGTATGTACTTTCTCCCTATGCGTAGTTGTGGGCACTATTGGAGATATATTAAGACATTAAAATACAAACCCCTGCACCGATTTAATGCATTATAATATCTGTACTGTCATTAAATTGTAGTAACGTACAATTTTACAAAATACAAAAAGTGTAAAGTGAAAGCAGGTGTACTTGTAATAATATTTCAAGCTGACAACTCTTAGTAAAATTACTTTGGGAATGTAAGTTACCTAGAAACATTAGTACACTTTGTATGTTTGCAAAAGTCAGCAATGACAAATAGATGAATTTGTAATTTTGAGGAAGTTTCAGTAAACAGACTTAGCTTTTAGGGGAACCATATTGGATTTTAATAACCAAGTTTGTGGTAAACTGGCAGTAGCATTATGTTCTCTTGAAATCTTATTGAAGAGAAGCTGATGGAGAAATCCTCATAGACACCTAATAATGATTTATGTCTCTTTTGAAACAGTGTGCTGAGCATAAAGGTCAGCTTTATCTACTTTGAAATGATTGAAATTGAATTAAATATGCTGTTGTAATCAGAAGAACAACAAGATGTACTTTCTTCTTTCTGGAATCCAATCCTAGTTCTAAAAAAAGGACATAGCTTACAGCAGAAATAACTGAGTGGATAATATTTTTGCCTTTTTTTTTTTTACTTAAAATTATTTACAGGACTGTTCAAGAGATTTAACTTCTGAGATTTGCACAACAACTATAAAGTGAGTGGGACCACAGCAAATGAAGGTAGCTGGACTAGTCTGCTTGTACAGTAGAGCTGGGATGAGCTGTCTTGGCTTATGACCAAATTTTTTCATCCCACTTCTTTCTTTTTTCTAACACTGTGAGACAAAATAGTTGTGAACAAACCAAAGCAGTTCACCAAAGAAAGTGTCTTGGCAGCAAAACCCTTATGAAAGAAATGGCTCAGAGCGGGTTTATAATTTGTTTTGCCTCAAAGAATATTTTTAGGAATGAGAGATGCTTTCCTGGGAGAAACTGTGAGCGTCTGGGTGTTTTTAATAGCCAGATAGATAATTTCAGGATTAAAGGTGAGATTTCTGTCTCAGCACTATCTAAATGAAATATTATTTTTGTAATTATGCTGACATTTGAAATATTAATTAGGTATACATGATTCTGTTTAGATGTTCTTGAAAAGCTGAATTACAGAAACTGCAAACATTTTATTAATTGGAGCGCTTTGATAAATAGAGACGAGTTGAGGTCAGCACTCTTTTTGGCAAAATGTTGCAAAAATGCTTATGAATATTCAAAAATCACATAACTTTACTAATACTGGTAACTTTTCTTTGTACATCATGTTAAAGCAAACTATCCTGTAGAAGATTTGATATTTACAGGACTGTTAAGACTTGTGGGGTAGACAGCTATTTAGTTGGAGGAGACGTCCAATTAATATTCATATATGCTACTGCATTACTTTATGCAGAATACCAGGATTAGGAAGACTTCTTTTTTTTAATACATTTACTTCAGATCCCAGCTGGAGCTATGGTTGTTCAGGATGATAGGAGAGAAGAAAGTTCTGGTCTTTTGAAAAATTAATGATCATTTTGATAAATGGGCCTTATTTGGACTATGCCTATTTTTTTTAATTTTATTTAATTTTCAGTTCTGAGCGCCTATTAGCAAACTAACTGCTAGTGGAAAAAACGCTGTAAAGTGGCTATCAAACACTGCAGTGCTTCAGACCCCCTTTGTGAATGGCATCCATATTCTGTCTCAAATGTTCCTCTCTTTCATCGCTCAGCATTCTTATTTTAAGTGTAACATATGATGATGAGGTAAAACTAGTTATAGAGGAAGATGCTGGAGTTGTTAATACTGAAAAGCTACAAGCTCTTGCAGAAAAAGCCCATATTGTATTCCCAGATAAGACCTTCCCTGGAATGTAATAACTTTGAAATTACCCTGCAAGAAAGAACACCACCTAGATTACCAAGCATAAGTAAAATTTTTCAGTCCAATATCTGGATTCAGGAAAAGAGGTGGCAGTAGCAACAGATGTGTAGTAACAGTATCCTTCTACTGTGCATTAAAAAAGACGCAAAAATTACTATCTGGAACAAGGTAGTGATAGCAAAATGCTTGATGTTGTCCGGCCCAGCTGTAAAGACAAAACACCAGCTTTATAATGAACAAATTTTTGTAGCACATAGATGAAGAAGAAATTCAAGAACTTTTCACTGAGGAAGAGAAGTAGTGTTATGTATTTTCTTTTGGTCCCTTGGTCATTAAATAGTTTAATTTTTTTTACATGAAAATATTTGTTCATAATAAACAGTCACGTAAAAAAAAAATAATACCCTGAATGAAATATGGAGGAGAAACTGAATGTAGAATGTATGCAAAATATAGAGTGATCAGAGTTCTTTATTACTCAGGCAACTAAAGAAAATGAATATATTCCTGTGTCTGGTCTAAAAAAAAATGAAGGATAGAAAAAAGCTTTGAGAACTCTGGAAAAACACAAGCAAATGAGCCATTTCTTCTTGTCTTGAGACTTCCTAATCTTCAAACGCTTTGGCTTGAAAAAGTTTTCTCCCTTGTGACAAGCAGGCAGACAAGAACCAGAGCAACGAGGCTGTGTTGGCCTAATAAAAACTGAAGTGCAGCTACTTTTACAGTACACTGAGAACTGCTGAGGAATTAATGCCAGGATTGTCCGGGGCATTGGTGAGCACACCAGAGAGGCACTCTTGGGAGCAGCAATCAGCTACTCGGCGTTAACCTTGCTGCAGAAGCAGAGCTGAGGTGTTCTGTCTGCGTTTGAAGCTGCTGATGTTCGTCTCGGTGGTCCAGTGTGAAAGCTGAGAGAGGCAGAGAAGACGGCGGCGGATTTGGGATCGCAGCCCTGCCTCTACCACTGCAGCAGGATGGAGTGAAGAACTGGAAGGAGAACAGAAACAAAACCCCCAACCTGCAGCAGCAAAGATGCGAAGGAGCCTGGGGTCTCCTCATAGCCCTTGCCCGGAGGGAGGGGGTGAGGGGAGGCAGGGCCGCAACCGTGCTGCACTGTGCCCGTTCTGGAGCAAGGTCTGTGAAGTCAAAGACCAAGTTTTTCCAGCTATCACAATGAGCCCTGTGCCAGTCTTGGCACAATTGTACCTCTGGGGGCTGGTTCAATTAAATATCTGCAGTAGTTGCAGCAAATATGAAATTACTCAAGCCAGACTGCTAGCATTTCAAATTTGAATAAAGCCTCTATGCTTTATAGAGACTAATTAATCTGTGTGCTTTTGAAATGAAAGAGTTGTATAAATTAGAGATAATGTGACAAGCTAGATATTTCAGAATACCTGTAACAGCTTTCTCAAATTTGGCATTAGTATCTTGATAAGAAGTATTTGGTAGCTACTATTTCTAAATAACCAGGATCTGAAAAATGTGTCTAAGTGGGCTGGCGTCTTCAGAAAAACTATTTATGTAATCACTCTGACATGTAAGACATGAACTCAATATACGCTTTAATTTTCTCTGTATCTCTTGTGTTCATCCATCAGAAGAAAACGGCCTCCCCACCCACCTCCAATGTCTGCTCTGAAATGTAAAAGACCCATTTGTGCACCATAGGCGTGTATTTATTTGCGCTTCTCTGACAACTTTGCAAACAGTTCGTATTCCCTGGGTCACTCCCCAGGGAGCTGGAGGATGATTAGGAGCAGCGTTTAGCTGATGGGAAGAGCGAGGCAGCGGCAGGTGAAGCATCCTGGGTGGAGCGGCAGGAGAGGGCTCCAGCAGAACTGGGAATAAAGTGTAGCTGTCTTCGCTCACGGATCTCTGTGGCATTTGAAACATCAGCGCACACAAGGGAGCATTACAGGCTAATGTGACTGACGGTTAAAATAATCCCCTGATTTGCAGGCTAGCATTCAAGTAACGTGTCAGTCTGATGGGTCTGAAACTTAGCAAATTTAAAAGGTTTTCTATTGTATTCCCCTACTCCCCCCACCCTCCCCAAGGCTTCCAGAGTCAGTCTTCTATTTCCAATTTACTACTTCAAACTTCTGTTGAAAGCAGCATAGATTTTCATTATGAATGAACAGTTCTGGGGATTGAGAACAGCCTTTGAAAAGTTTCCTCCTGTATTAATTCAATGGACAATATTTCTGACTATGCTTCCTGAAAAAGGACGCTACATGTTTGATTAAATTTCATGAGGGAATTGCAAAATACCTTCTGTGATACATTGCTTCAGAAAAGAAAAAAAGGGCAAATCAGAATGGACTGAGTGGGATACATTCTTAGCTCTGCCTGAAATGTGTTAAAAAAAAAAAATTAAAAAAAATTGGGGGTTGGGTGAAGAATCTTCCATATGAGTGCCAGTCCTTGGCCTGTTTGCTGTAGAGAAGGTGAGAGCAGGTTCTGGGTTGAGGTCTTCTCGTTTCCAACTGCTCATGTTTTGGGATCGCTGAAGTACCCTCAGACTACCCAGAGCAGGGTCTGTGCACAGCTGGCTGGTTAAATGGGCTTTTCATTACTTTGCTGGCTGAGAAGTGAAGAAGCCATCGCAGGGTGAGTAGCTGGGCCGTTAATTCATCACATCGTTACTGGAGTGTGCACCTTGAATTTTTAAAGACAGGTTAATGCTAATGATCTGCCATTTTTCATTATGATAAATGAAAATGCTCTTCATGTAGAGCTTACTTGAAGAGTGAGTCTCTGAAGGAAAGCATCACTTCAGTGTCTCACACTTATTCTCCCTCGCTGATTCCCAGACAAAATCTATTGAGTTACAGTACAAGAAATATGACATTGTGTTTAACTGTGAGCTTCACCTGAATCTAAGAATCAATCCCCAGACTTTTGGTATTATGGATTAACAATGACGATAAGGACTGCAGCAGAAGCATTGGGAATTGTGATTATCAGATTAAAAAGAAAGGAGGCCAGCTCGTTCTTCAGCCAGTCTGGCTCTGCCGAGCAGACAGGGGGAAGAGCTCACTTGCAGTTTTCTATAAATAAAGCAGTTACGACAGGAGTAGAGTGATATCTTGTAGTGAATAATAGATTCAAATACATATATATGTAATCGTCTTTCTGTTCACAAATTGTTTGCAGTTCATATTTTTGGGTGGGTTTTTTGTTTGGTTGGGTGTTTTTTGTGGGTGTGGGGCTTTTTTCCAGATTATTTGCAACATAATTTGACTGATAGTTGGTCTGTTGACATGACCTTAGAATAAAGTTTTTACATGGAGAAAATTCCTCTGCACCTAGTTAAGATGTTCTTTTTGCAAGCGTATGCATTACAATTTGATATAAAATGGTCCAGAGAAGTAGCTGAGATGATCCTGATCCAGAAAAGCAGAGGAGCATGTGCCTGAGCTGGTGCTGGAAGTCTCCATTTGACTTGGAGCTGAAATGAATTATTTTATTGAGCAAAGATCTGTGAAAACATTTTATCATACTATTTACAGTTCTGGGGGTGTTATCGCATTGTATGGAAAATAGATATGTGAGTATCAGACGGGTTGGAATCCAGTCAACGCTGTTTAATGTACTGGAAAATACTTTGCAGTTATTTTTCAACAGATGACCACACTTTGCTACTCTTCTGAGGCATTAACTTGTTCCAAAATGCAGTGATCAGAGGGAAAAAGCTGTATGACTGTTAAAAATACTGGACTGAGACTCAGGAGAACTGAGTTCTTTTCATACTGATACTCTCCTTCACTTTTCCTGAAAACAAAGATCATTCTCCTCTGTGAAATATTTAGCCACCTATTGATGAGAAGTGATTTTTAAGGGCTCATGAGTTAAGATTGCTAGAAAACTACGCAGAACTTTCAGTTTCTCAAGAGAAATGTGATGCGTGTCCTTAACATACATTTCCCAAAATTTTGGAACAAGTGAAATATGTGATATTGAGAGGCATTAGAAACTCGGCCATAATGTTTTCTCAGTTCTGCAGTGGGGGAGATGAATATACGGAGGGATGGAAGTGATCTTCTGACATTATGCTTCAGGGGCCTGACATCCTGAAAGTAGGTAGAACTTAGATGTATCAGAATTAGGATCCGGTTTTATCACTGAATTTAGCAAAATCCCTAGACAGAAGTTCAATTCATGGCTCTTGATGTATCTGACTACAAGGTGAGCTTTCGTTAACCTGTGTTAGCCAAGTAGTTTGACTGGAAAAATCCTCAAATGATGCTGACTGTGCAGCACAGCCTCGTTGCAATGGGCTGCTTCAAGGACTCGAGTAAATTGCTCTGTTGTGCTTTGCTGTGATGGCTTGCCCTCTTATTAGCTTTGTCACTTTACCTTGATTTGTTTCTGAGTTTCTGTCAGCAGTTAAAATCAATAGATGTTTTTCTCCTTAGCTTTCAAAACATCATAAATAAAATTCATTTCTTAAATTAGATGCCCTGTGTTTTCTGAAGTAACACCATAGCAGTATGGGGGGGAAAAAAACTGGAATGCTAGTCGCTGTTTGAAGTTCAAGTACCCATACTCAGTTGTCTTTTCTCTCATTCACCGCTTGTTTATAAAACCTTGTTTTACAGTCTAAGCACTTAATCTTTGTGGGGTTTTTTTGGTGGTGTTTCTTCTTCTCTCTGTGTTCACCATATTATTTGCCCAGTCATGGTTTTGATAATCTCACATTCATCACATCCTGCTCACAATGCAGAGTTACAGTCTGCAGTCATAACAAGATCAAAACTGTGCTGCTTGTCTGTAGCAGGTATTTCTGCAACAGCTGGCTAAGCATTTTTATTTCCAAGCTACTAATAAACTGATTTGACAAAGATGACGCTGCAATTTATTGGTAGAAATGAGAAAAAGGAAAAGAAAAGAAAACAAACCAGCTTGTTTAACCTGTAGCCCGGGATGCCAGCCAAGGTGCAGTTTAAAATCCAGGTTGTTCAGTACAAGGAGTGCTGGGCTCCTTGTTCAGTGGCTATGTGTGTAGTCACTTAACTATGATTTTACAAATACCTGGGTACCTGTTAGATCCTGCTGAGAATAACCATTTCATAGATGGGGAAAAAAAAAAAATCTTATGCAAGGAAATTTCCTTGGACTTTAAATCCATGCTAGACAGAAGATCGAAGGTTCTATGGAGTTGGGCTGACTTTCGTGGTGAAACTGTGGCGATAGTTCAGAGAGCTGCCTGGTCAGCACTGAGACAAAGATAATGTGAAAGCAGGGAGAGGAGCCAGGCAGTGAGGAGGTAGGGCTGAGGTGACCGTGAGCAGCAGTCCAAGATGGACACATGCCTTGGGGAAGGGTGAGCCTGCCACCAACACCAGCTTTTGAAAAGAATGGGTCTTTTCCTGCGGCAAAACCGGCATCTCTCAGTATCAGCACTGCCTTTGTCAACAACTTTTGTAAATCAGAGGCTTCCAGCTAAGATAATTGCTGGGGAAATTTCTGACTGGCTGTAATAGTTTCAAACTCTAACCACACACTAGCAAGAGAAATCAAAACATGAATGGAAATCTGAAAATGCATTGCATCACCTTTCTTCTCCATCACTAAAATATGGGGCTGGGGGGTTCACTGGAAGTTCAATTCACTGTCAATGAGAAGTTTGTGACTATAGCCCTGTGGTATACATCTAACTGAAATATAGCAGTGCCTTGTTTTTAATGTGATTGTGGGAAATTTTAAATAGGATTGAAATTTTAATGACTGGTTTTAAAAAACCCTAAACATTAGATTAAAACAAATTCTTTATTCTTTGGTCCTATTTTTCCATTATCTCTTTGTGTTTTTCTGATGTAGTCATATACATCAATAAATAAAAAGACAATCTGTTTTCCCTTCTAGAATGTACTTTCCTTTGCAGTTGTCTAGAAAGCTGGAAGAAATTACTAAATCTGCCTTTTAACTGTTTTGTGTATTGAGCAAACAAAAAGACACTTCGTGCACCCCAGCCCCCAACGGGCTGTCTGTCAAGGGTGCTGGGCTGGAGCTCCGTTGGGGTAGCTCACTAAAACATAGATAGTGTAGATGTCAGACCCTCTGCGTCAGCTGCTACATGTGTTGTTTGCTAATGTAGACGTAGATTTAGTTGTCATGACCCTGGATGATCCCGGTTTTGTTGTTTGGCTTTTGCAGTAGTGTGTGCTGACATGGAGCCGTAACCTCAGTAATGTCTGGAGGTACAGCAGATTTTAACCTTTCTTAGCTGTAATGCTTTCTAAGTGTAAAGTGTGGGTTTGGATGGATGGCTAAACTTGTGGCCTTTGCATGAGGAGATGGTATTCTTGATGTTGTCACCGAAATCGGAAGCTGATTTAAATAGGTGACAACACCTCCTTTGCGGACACATCCAACTTTGTTTCTGTTCCCGCCGTACCAACATTGTCTTTCAGGTGCCCGGGCCTCTCAAGAGGCTCGTGGAAGAATGGCATCTCTTCGCATGCAGTCATAGACCTGACTGGCCACAGGGAATGGTGTGGTCCCACCAGGAAATACAGTGCATACAAAAAAAAGAAATCCATGCCAGGTTACTTCTGCAGCGTATGGCTTTTATAAGAGAAGAATACTGGCAGTACTGGTCTGAAACTAAATGCGATGTTTCTGCTTGATTGAAGAAATGGAACACAAGCATCAACATCTTACACCAGCTGAAATGCAAAATAAACTCTTTTTAAACGCAAAATTTTCTGGAGTTAGTGTTCCTGATAAAATATTTAAAATTGCATTAAAACAACCACCCCCCCAAAAAACCCAACTAAACAAAAAAATCCCAAACCAGTAAGAATTTACCACAGCAAGGAAGCTTTGATTTATGTTTTTTTCTTTTTTAATTTTTTTTTGATTGTGCAGGATAAGACTGGATTAATGTGTGTAATGCCACAAAAAAAAGGGGGGGGTAATGGTAACGACATGTAGGAGAAGCTTCATTTACTGATGTTCTTCAGATCACAAAGGGCCAATGTAACAGCTTTATTTCCTCCAAGTAAAAATAAAGAGTAGATAAATTCTTAAAAATAGTAAATGAAACCATTTGCTGTTTTTAATTAGATAGTTAAAGATGTGTAAAATCTTCTTCTCTGAGGAGGTCTGCATCTACTTAACTTCAGAGAATCCTTATTAAGTAAAATGAATCCTTAATCAGCAGTGCAAGGAGTCTAAATTAATCATGAGGCAGCTACTTGAGGCTTTACATCCCTACCTGAAGATGCTTTGATCCACAGTACATATTTAAATAAATGTTGACATAGATACTCACTGTCCACTTCTGAAAAAAAATTAAGTACCTCAAAGTGTAACAGCAAAGCTGAAATACCGTGGGGTTGCCTGTAAATCAAGGCTTTTGCAGATGTTGCATTGAAAGAAAAAAATCGAGATGAAGTCTAGCAATGGGAAAAGCATAGAAGCGCAGTGCTCCCATCATAAATTACCCCGTTTCTCCTTCATATCATCTCTAAACACCCTCCAAATAGAAATTAACTTTACTGATGGGACTCCATAAGACAACCTGAGAAATTTCATCAAATACTTTTCTATCATGTGTAAAAAGGGAGTTTATTGTATTTACCATATTGCTGCGTGCATTCCTTTTGTTGCTTTCACCAAGTCGAAAGGATAGTCCCTACCCCTGCTCTTCTGTTAGTTAAGGCTGTGTTCAAGCCACTATGGAGCTTTGCTACATTCAGAAAGGTGACCTGTGAAATCATTTAAAGAACCATATAACTGACTGCAATTGGAGAACTAGGATTGCCCAATGCCCATAGCTTCTGGATGCCCCTAACACTGCCGCCTTGCCACGTCCCAATATTTTCATTCTTAAATTGACAGGTGGCAGCGAGCAGCCTCAGAGCACTTTGGTTTCTTCTGTTTCAGGCCACAGAAGCGGTGAAATGGGGAAAAAGGAGTTCACCTTTGCAGTGCAGAAGACACTGTGGAATAGGGTTGATGCTGATAGCCTCCTCTTATCTGGCTAAGCAGATTTATTTACAGATCTCACCTTTCCAGGCTATTTGTAAAGGTCTAACTTGCTGCCGTTAGATTGTGTGTGATTCCTACCCCATCTCACGCTTTCCTGGCAAGTCCAGGCTTCCTCTGTTTTGTGTCCAAACAACAATTACTTTCAGAGTGAAGAAGTTACTGCTACAGAAGCTATTATAGCAGCCCACGCTGTATCTCATTCAGAAGAGGCATCTGGGTCACCCAGCTCTTTATTTTGTTGTTCAAGATGACAAAATATAAAAAGTTTGAAAAGATCTCTCTGCCTAAGCTAAAGTACAGCAGCTAATGGAAATACACAGCTTAGGAAATCACGGCATATCTGAGCAGAGGGCTTTTGTTAGCCTGGTACGAACACTTCTCACAGAAGATGCAGCGTGACTTTGCTGTGAGGAGCAGGACTGAAGCGGTGGAGAAAGTCTGCTTAGTTTATATAGGAAACTACGAGCGAGTTCAGACCAGAAACGATGCTGTTCTGCTTTGCACCTCTGACATTAATATCCTTTTTATTTAAGCGATTAAATCTGGATTATGTTTCTCAGTTCTGGGTAGCGTGTCTTAGAATTTTTGCTGTCATAACTAACTAATGTAAGCTGCTTTTTCCGTCATGCTGCTGACTCTGGAATTCTGCTTTTGAATTTTTTTTTTTTCTAAACGGTATGAACAGTTGAGGGGAAAAAACCTCTACAAGGCAACACTACTTTTTAGAATGATAGGAGTTTAAAATGTACTAATTACTTAGCACAAGAGAAATGAGGAAAAAGCAGTGCTGAGTCTAAATGTGCAGCATAGAACTAGGGAACTTTGCATAAAGAATTTCAGACATTTTTCATTATTTTATATGGATCAAGAGAACAGTGAGACCTGCATGCATCTGTGGAGGATTTTCATAATAAATTGAAGGCTGTAGTTCTGCTCAGAAGGACTTTCTGCTTTGTCCATTAGGAAATCACCTCTTGTTTATTAAAAATCCTTTGTTTCCCAAAATCTCACCCATTCCCCAGGGATGCTCCTGGAGGAGCAGCAAGCGATGCGGGTGGGAGGACAGCACTTTGGGAGATTGCCATGTCCCGGGGTCCCAGAGCAGTCTTCTCAGCTGCTTTGATCCCAGCAGAATTGTCTTCTGCCTTTCCCATGGGCTGTCTGCTGGTGGTTGTCTCTCACCTGGGTTGGGTCGTCTCTCTGGAGGGGAGGGGAGTTGTCTCACTGCAGTTCTTCTTGCCCTTCCCCTGTAACACATTAGTGGCTGTCTGGAAATGTTTTTGTTGTTGTTCTTTTTTGGTTTGCAACCTGGAAATAATTTGTGTGTAGGTCTTGTGTGGTGACTGAGGGTCGGTGTTTGGAAATGGTGTCTAGGCTGGGTACCACAGCAGTTCCTGCCCTAGGAGGACCGAGGACTTGCGTCCTCTGGTTCCCCAAGGGTGGTACAAATCGCCTTGCAGGGTGATACTGCCTCAGTGCTCATAGTAGACAAGCTTCTGAAATAAGTAGTTTGGGTGTTTTCGAGTAGAAGAACATAAGCATTCATTGGTGTGTCGCTTGGGGGGAATGGCATGTTCATCCTGAATCAATATAAGGAGGCAAGCTGCATTATTGAAATGATGTTATTAACTGAGGGTCTTTCCCAGCACAGGAGACTGTCCTTGTACCTCTACGCTACTTTAGATTGGAGACGAGAGTCCTGTATTTCTTTTACACGATGTACCTTCTCGGCCGCAGCAGACTGTCACAGGCACAGCTCCCCTTCTCTGTAACCTTTCCAAAGGGGAGAAATGTTTACCTGATGGGCAGCGCTTCTACTTCTCTGTGAAGAGGTGGAAAACAAAGAAAAAGAGCAGGGCCGTGCAGGGAGCAGGGGAAGACAAATAAAGCAAAGTCAGCTCGAGTCAAAAGCTTGTGGTGGGATCAGGCACTGAAAATCCCTTCGCCAGTGCTGAGGAAAGGTGCTGTGGGCAGAGCTGTGACAGACAAGTCAAATGTTGATGCAGTCTTTTACCAGTGAAAGATGTTGCCAGAGCTAGCAGAGCTTCAACCTGCTTTGATTGGTAATAATCCTCTAGTCGGTGCCAGCTGATGCATTTAGAGGAAGAAAAATATTGTACCACATACTGGAAGATGTTAAAAGGTGATGGTAATACACTGTATCATATAATACAGTGGTGGAAAAAGAAAACTGACTTTTTTTTTTTATTTCCCTTATTCCATTTAAATTGGGTATCTGTATATGTATGCTTTTATATACCTATGTATATACAATTTTTTTAGCCAAGGTACTAGAAAATTGCCGCTTATTGTCCAGGTAAACAGTAGGGAAACTTGGGCTAGTTATTAATAGCTACATTTGCTGACTATGCTAAGATTTGCAGGCACAAAAACTTCTGTTCAGTAGAGCAGTGCTATTCCAACCAAGTGTAAACAACTGTGGAAAGGATACAAATAGTAAAGATGCTGTTTCATTTACCATCAGATAACAGAGAAAGAATGTTATATATCATCAAGGAGTATGTCTGGAGAAGATGCTAAGCTCTAAGAAAAGAAAAAGGAAGAAGAAATTCCACCCTGAGAAATGGGATCTGCGTATGCATAGATTATAAGTGTGGGCATAATTTCATGAATGGGACTAGTTAGCTGAAATCAGAGCCAGTGCCGCATTTTTAGCACTACAGGTTGGAGTTTGCTTCTGATTTCTGGGTCGTGTTAATAATGGAGTAGTGCTGCAGTTACGCCAAAAGATTTTTTTTAAGAATTTTTTAATTCCACAAGATGTCATGTGGGAAGAGGGAAGCTTCTCCTGAGAGCTGAGCGTCTAAATGCCGTCAAAGGTCTAGGCTTTAGTTTCTGTGTTTCTTAATTTAATAGCCTTCTCCAGTACTATTTTCCATTTAGTCCATTTTAATTAGGGATCAATAATAATGTCCCAGCAGTTCACGTTTTCACTCATTTCAGTGGAAGTTGATTGCTTCAAGTATGTTCTGGGCTATGTAGCAGGAAGGTTGCTCAGCAACTGTGAGGTGCAGGCAATAAAATTATGTGGACTTGGCCATTAATCATCTTTAAGGATGAGTTTACTATTGTTCCACCCTGCACTGACACTAATCTTCTGAAGCTGCCTGCGATACCTGCTGCACTTGACAAGCTGCGTGTCAGAAGAAGGTAGCCTGAATCACGTTTCCCCTGGTTTGTTGGGGCATCTTGCCTACGGCTGCGTCCCGTAGACAAAGGGTTACATGCTCCAAGAAGTGGTGCTATGGCTACAATAAATGCAATGCAAGCCACCGAGATGGTAGAGAAGATCTCCTTGGGAACCCTGAGGTTAACGTCACTGATACATGAGAGCTGAGGCTGAAGAGCTGCAAGGAAATCTGTAATGTACTCATGAAGTTTTCAGCCGGTGAATTGTGCTGGAGAGAAGAAAGAAGAATACGTGGACAGAAATTAGAGCTTTTTAGGTGTTACGCTAGTGCTTTGTAATAACTGGAGTGATGTGTTGAAGAGCCCTTCAGCTTTTGCATGCCCACTACTTGTTGGTTAAAAAAAAAAAAAAAAAGGCAAAAAAAGCCTGCTTATAAAGGTCTCTGTTTTAACTGTTCAAGCCTCATCATGTATCACCAGAAACTCACATGCTGTACTTGACATAATTAAATTCCATGTTAAGGTCATTTTTCATTAGTTTTGTAAAAAAAACCCCTCTATTCCCTTACAACGACATAAATGTATGCCCACAAGTTCAATTTGGTTACTTTCAGACCAGGTGGACTAAAGGTAGAGAGGGTCTGACAGCATTTCAGAAGAGGTGAGGAATTTTCCGTACTAATACTGTAGGTGGGATTTGTCGGAGGACACCTGCCAGAGCTCACCTCCCAGCCTGCCCGCACCCAGCAAGGTATTTTCCAGTTACACCTTAGTTCTTTCCCACTGACGTCAATGGCAAAACTTCAGTTGGCTTCTGTTGGGAGAAGAACGAGGCCTCAGCAACGCCGATCACAGTTGTGAACGATAAAAGCAAAAATGCGGTCTTGCTACGCGGCTGGAAGCTATTTTTGTGGATTTCCAGAATCAGCAGGGATGGAGATGGTAGATACTTTTGCAGGTCATACCTTTCCCCTTACCTTGGTAAAATTGCTACTGTTGGTGAACTCATTGGCATAGAATCCATTTGTTCTACAAAGTGCTCAGGAAGAAGGGAGTGTCTGTGTAGCAGCTCCTCAGAAAGGTGTTAGATGGATATATTTTTGATGAGCTATCAAGCAGCGTAAAAGCCGTGGACCTCTGTGGAAGCAAATCAAACACAGAGCTATTTTCCCTGTGACTGTAGAGGACCTTGCCTATGACAGAAGCTGCTGGTTTGAGAGGAATTAATTTCTGGGCTGCTTTTGAACAGGGATTTTCAATGGGCTTTGTGCTTCGATGCTCCGTTCCTGCATGTTCTTGCTATTTTAAAGCTTTGCGGAACTTGGGGTGCTTGGAAACTGCCTGGAGGTAGAGCGAGCTGTGATAATTAGGTGCTTGCTTTTATGCTGGGAGACAGCGACTTGGTACTGCTGAACTGCACTGGGCAGCAGCTTGTGGCTGAAACTTTTTTTTTCTGAAATTGCAGCTTGCTGAAAAGGAATACTTCGTTAGGGAATAGTTGCTTTCAGTAGTTTCTTTAAATTTTAAAATAATAATTTAAGATATATTTAATTCTGTTATCATTTAGTCTAGAAATAACGGAGACTTAAAACTGCTGGGTTTTTTTTTCACATGGAATAAAGACATGTGAGAGATGCTAATAGAAACAGACTTACAGCTGAAAGCCTGTTGAAATGGATTATTCTGATTGACATGTATATCAAATGTATCCATATTTGCCACTATGTTTCATTTGGTGATTTAAAGGATTTTTAAATATCCAGCTTACCTGTATGACAGGGAAAACTCCAGAAATCTTCATCAACTTCAGACTTATAGTAATAGTTTAAGTGCTATTACTGTGTAATGTGGTTGACACAAAGAGAAAAGGAGTCCTTTTGCCGTTCTGTCACTGCAGGTTTAGAAGGAGAGGACGGGGGAAAGAAAAAAGCAAGTCCGATTAATGAAACATGTTTAAGATTTAAAATTTCCATAGGGAAAAAATGTATATTCAGTTTGGAAACTTTGGCTTGCAAGTTGAAATACGCACTGTATTTACTTTTTTTGCAGATTCTGGTTTTTGTTAGATGAGAAGGTTTTTGTCTTTAATTTTGAGTATGATGAAACTTATTGGTGCCCAAGGCTCTAGAATAGGAATATCGTTAGAAAGGCCACTTCCATGTGAGTGTTTGAGTGGTTTCTTTGTGTACCTATAGGTCTGGATGCAGAAGTGGTTCCTTTGAAAACGGCAGGCTGAAAAGATGAAAAATAAGTAGCGTGCAAAAATTTCCTCAGGGCTGAGGAGCTCTGTTGTCTCCTGTCCCAGTGGTACCTGCAAGAACTGGTGGATGCAGAAACTGCCTCTGTGTGTGAGGTCCATGCGTGGTGTGAATGCTGGCGGGGCTCATTGAGAGGGCTTTAAACTAGGTTTGAAGGGGGAAGGGGATATTGCCCAGCTCACTAGGGATGAGCCTAGGCTTGGAGTGCCAAGGCCAGGGGTGAGATTGACAGCCCAGCTCAAGT
>Ga0065711_1041669_pt1 | contig 15971 bp, 2 predicted proteins | sample Hoacrofraction12_FD_59098 | JGI IMG/M metagenome (GOLD analysis project Ga0065711, IMG submission 59098) | Hoatzin crop microbial communities from Cojedes, Venezuela - Epithelial fraction 12 v2 (version 2) | ecosystem: Host-associated > Birds > Digestive system > Esophagus > Crop | place...
AGCTCCCTCAGCCTCTCCTTGTAGGAGAGATGCTCCAGTCCCCTCATCATCCTCATAGCCCTCCACTGGACTCTCTCCAGTAGCTCCTCATCTTTCTTGAACTGGGGAGCCCAGAACTGGACACAGCAGTGGAGTAGTCTTGCAGTGTTTACTCACTGCAAGCACAAGTATTTTAAATCTGTGGATGAACAATATTAATCTCATAACAGGTCATCTTGTTTATTGCAATACAAAATTACGAAAAAGTTAAAAGAAATTAGAAAGTGAGGTTGATGTTCATTCTGCAGTAATGAATTGCTTAGAGAGAAAAGTTTTCTTAGGAGCTATTTGCTGCAGGAAGCTTAGTATACCAGATCTAATCCTGCTTAAAGTGAATTACACACAGAATGATAGATATACCCAGTACATTTTAGGCACAAAGTGAGTATCGCTGAAATATGAAATCTATTGCTTCTTCCTTGCAATTTCAGTTTTGCATATATCAAATTACAAGATCCGTGTTTTTAATAGTAGTGTAGTTTTTCTCTCAGTCCCTGCCTCAGAGTGCTGGTATTATAAATGTTTTTTAACCAGAAAATCTTAATAGATGGCCTTGAATTTTGTGGAAAAATAAATTAATTATTACCTGATTTAAGTAAGCTCTAGGTGTGTTTTATTTCTTGTGAGCAGAATATACATATGTTTTTATTCTAGAAATCACATTATACAAGGTTGAAAAGTACATAACTATTATAATTAATTTTTAAAGGACAAGTTGATTTTCCATTTTTGCTTGCTGCCTTAGAATATTGCAGTCATTTCTATGAGGCAGATATTCAAACAGCTCTTCCTTAATAAGGGACAAGTTGTAGAAAACATGCATTTGAAATTTTGTAATTAAGTACTCAATCCGAGCACACTTACAAATGCCAGAGGTAATGATTCTTTGAAGTTTATCGTTCATAGTAATCTTTTCATACCACAAAAAAGGCAAGTAATACTGTGACCAAACAAAATTAGAGCCGTAAATCAGATTAGCCCTTTGCTTAGTTTTTCACCAAACAACCAGTTCAATAAATCACTCTGCGTGGCCTATACATTATGCTTACTGCTTTTCCTGTATCTGCATCAGCATAACAGTATACCATAAAATGTTATTTGATATATGCAAAGTGAGTCAATGGATATTTCAAAAAGAAAAAAGAGAGAATTTTTGCTATTTTAAGTGCAGTACTGTTTCCAGAGGATATTTGGTTGGAAAAATGTGGGCTGGCTGCAGCAGTGCAGTAGGAGCATACAGTAAATTTCTGCAATATCGTGCTCCTACAGATACAATCAGTTACTGTCTGCTGTTGTAAGTGAAAGGGCCATCTTCAGGTGTTGAAATGTGAAGGTTAGACTGTGTGATTTCTTTAGGAACACCCCAAATGACTCACCTACATTTTCATGTGAAGTTTTGTGTATGCGGTGTGGTTCCTGTCTAGCTCTGGTCTTGCTGGTGGAGCTGGTCTGCGACTGTACTCCCCCTCTGCTATTCTGCAGTCTTCCACAAATGGCCAGCAGGCTGCATTTCCCCCAGTCTTGCACCACAGCCCTGTACAAATTCCCACATTTTTCAGCTCACACCTTTTGCCAAAATGCAGTAAATCTATCCATGCATTTTCATGGTATGCTCTAGAGACAGCAGGAGTGTGAATCAGCCTGACTCACAACGTCCAGAGAAAGAGAGGGGTCAGGTGTGACTGGCAGTGTTATGGCAGTCAAAAGTAAAGAAAATCTGGTTTCTATTCCCCATGCTTCAAACAGTCAACAAACTGCAAAGACCTCAAATTTGACTAGCAATAAGGAGAGTTGATAAGTGAGTGTCTTTTAACCATCCCAAGGTGAAAATAAAGGATAAGCAAATGAATAAAGAAATAAGAATTGCTCCTCAATGCATCATTGATTAGGTCTCTTGTCTCCTTACTCTATTTCTCTGTTTTTCATGATATCTCATCGGTATCTCTAAACAGTCGGAAACAACAGTAGACACAACTTAAGTACACGCTGAAATGATGAGGACTTTGGTCTTTTAGATTAGCATTACTGCCTTTTGAAGCTGAGATATTAAAACTGCTTAACACAGAATTTTTTTTATTTGTAAGAACTGATTTGTATGTGAAAATACTTTTTTGCTGAAATCAAAACTATTCCTAGGAACAGTGGTTATATATATAGTATAATATGTTATTTTTTAACAGTATAATAGATACTATGGAGAATATTCTTCTATCTAATATGCCTTTTGACTTATTGATGATATTTATAACTGGAGATTAGAATATCAAACTACCTGAACACCCTCACTTTTACAAAATGTTTTTGTTAGCTGAACTACTTTTTTGGTAATTACCCTAATTTTATAACTAAGCAGCACAGCTTCTCTATGAGCCAGTCAGTAGTCTTCCCTTTCTTTTACAAATGAGGTAGCTGGGAAGCCATTCACTCTTGGCTTCGTCCTGGCTTGGAATAGAAGCCACACCTGTGAAAGAGATGACCTGTGTGTCACATAGAGCCATGATGCCTTAAGTCGGGCATGCTAAATCTTGGTACTATTAATAACTATTTTTTTAACCATTTGACTTCAGACAGCCCAGAGTGAAGGCTGAATGCATTCTTCTTCTATCTCATAGTGGCTTCCAAGAAACTAACTGCTTAAAGGCTACATGAGCACAGAGGTCTGGTGGCCTCTGGTATTCTTTACTAAAGTGGAATAGCTGAAACTATTAGCAAGTCATTACATGTATTGCATTATTTTAACCTTTGTAATACAAGACAGAATATAACTGCACATTTATAAGACTCCTTGTTGGTGCTTACTTGGGGAACTTGCATTTCTTGATATATACTGATTCACCCAAACTAGTTTTTAGAGTCCTTCAGTTCCTTTGTGACCAGAAGGTGATTCAGCACTTATCTTGATTTTTTCCTGTGTTTGTATAAGGCAAAAGACAACCAGTTATACATTCCCAAGAAAAAAAAAATGTGAGTATTGTTAGTGAAATAACTTTAAAAACATGAGATTTTGTTGTCTAATATCACCTAGATTCTCAGGTACTTGACTTTTTATCTCTCAGTCAGCCAGCAAGAGCCAAAAAGTGGCCTAAAGGCTTAGATGTTCCAGTGGTTACTCCAGCACAATCTAATCTGTGACCTCTATCCCTTTAGTTTTTATAATATCCTTATAAAAACATGGTACATTTAAGCATCCTTAAAGTGCTACTGGCTATAATTAAAGTTCTGTCAGCCTTTCCATTATAAATCCCTCTTTTCAAGGTTTAATATCTCAGCGGTTTCAATTCCCACTGGGCTAAACTTGATACAGAAGCTGTCAGCATGAATGCAAATCCCTCCTACCTTCAAAAATATTTTCAGTTCATAAAGTTGCTGGTTTTTATTGAGTCCTACAGTCTGCAAAAGTATTTCTGATTAGCTCCCCTCCCTAAGTGTCTCACACTGTCTTGTCTCATCTTACATAAACCAAGAAATAAATGCGTCTTAACTTCGAGATGCAGGAACACACAGATGGTGTTTCCTTTTTTCTTGTTCTTGGCTATAGATTGAGGGCAGATTCTACCTGTGTTGAAAACTGCCTGGTTTGAGTTAGATTCCCAGACTTTTTAAGACTTCATCTGCTAGGATGTGGAAAACAAAGGTTGATTACCTTGGCCATAGACTATTACACTTCATATCTACTTTTCACATATTGATTTCTTAGTAATGACTGCATTTACTAAACCTTTAACTAGAGGGAAGTTGGTGACTCTTGGAGAAATTAGCAGATACCCTGTTTAATGAATTTCCCATTCTGAGGATAAGTCTAGATCTGTTCAGTACCACTCTGCCTGACCATCTTCTACTTTAGTAATGCAAGATATATTTCTAGATAGTAAGGAGAATGGCTACTCTTGGTCTCAAATACCAAGAAATGGGTATCCTGAAAGCTGAAGCGACTCATGCAGAGTACCTTGAAACTGGCCTAAACTAGAAAGAAAATAATTGTCAACAGTATGGTAGTCTTTTAATTTTGTTGATGTCCACATTTCAAGTTGGTATGGAATATTACAGAAAAAAGCATTGATGTTTCCCTATTTCTTGCAGATGAAACCTGCTCATTTTTTAGGTTCACTGTCAAACAGACTCTCAAACAATTGATGCCTTCATAAAAAAATATTGCATCAGGACTGCTTGATCAATTCTATTCTGGGTCCATGAATGTTCTGTTCCTGAACAGCAACTCCACTTTATCCTCTCTCGTACTTCCCTCTAGGCTTGTGACTAGGGCATATTTCTGGAAGTGGAGGCTGTTTATGTGACTAAAGACCTCAGAAGCAGAAGGACTTTGGTCATCCCACTCTGCCTGTCTGCTTAAACTTTGGGCTGTTACCAGAAAGGACCATCTGGCTGTCAAAGCGGAGGAGGTCATTTCAGGGTTTGGAGCTCAGTTTCACAATCAGAAAAAAACTAGCTGCGTCTGCAACATAGGTATCACATACTGAGGTTTTGAAACACTATTTTTCTGTGGTGTTTCAAACTGGCTGCCCTTGGCATGCCAGTGAGCATGAGCCCTGCTTCTCTGAACCCCATTCTAGGCAATGTGTCCAGAGACACAAATGCACAAGGTTCATGGCTATCTGTGTAAATTTCCCTTATAACATTGCGAAGAAAGAAGAAAAACTATTGGTGGGTATATATATATATGCATATATATATACACAGACACTTGTGAATACAGCTTGATATACGCATACATATTTATACACATACACTTTGAAATATACTTTGCCTTTGAGTTTGTTTATGCTGTGGCAGATTGGAAAAGGAAAAACTGAGATATTGTCAAAATATCTCAGATACTACTGTTTTATCAGCAGAATCAGGAAAAAAAAGCCATGCTGTTCATCACAGAAGCTCTTCATTGGGCCTGAAATAGACTTCAGTGCTAAATTCCACCTGGAAACAAAACAGTTGGCTATTTTGGTTGCTTATTAGCATCCCCTCTTCTCTACAGATACCACCGTCCTTTTCCTTTGGAGACGTTTGTGGCAGGTTAACCTAGGATAACAACCAAACTCCCACCCAGTTGCTCACTCTGCCTCCTCTGTGGGTCAGGGGAGAACACCAGATGAGAAACCTTGTGGGCCGAGTTGAAAAATAGGAGATTTCTTCCCAGTTACTGTTATGGGCAAAACAGACTCAGCTTGGGGATAATGAAGGTTATGCAAAATAGAGCGTTCAAGTACTGTGAAACAAAAGAGACAAATATTAAACCAGCACCTTTCCTCCTCCCTTTCCCAGGTGCAGCTTCGCTCCTTCACTCCCGACTCCTCTACCCACCTCCCTGTGCAGCGCAGGGGGCTGGGGAGTGCAGGCAGGTTGTGGTCAGTGCACAGCAGCTTCTCCCTGCCAGTCCTTCCCTCCAACACTTTTCCTCTGCTCCAGCTTGGGCTTTCCACCGGCTGCAGTTACTTCCTTCCTACAAACCTGTTCTTTCCTCATGTCTCTGCGCCATTGTAGGTACAATGTTTGTAGAACTCAAGAGCTCCAGGCTCCCTGGAAAAGTGCATCTAGCTTACAGCAAATAGCAACAACATCCATCTATGACATTTCCATCACCACGCAGTTCTAAACAGGAACCAAGGCAAGCATGATGGAGTAAAGCAATGAAAATAACCTCCCACCTTGCTTATGCACCATGAGGTCCAAAGATGTGTTGTTGTTTCTACATTTAGGTTTCTAATGCAAATTAATTTACAATGAAATTTAAAAACAGGCAACTGGTTTTAATCTGTTTAACCAGGTTGTGGTTTTATTAATACATATAACTGGAAATAGTTATATTTCAAATAAAAATGGTAATTTAGGTGGAGGTGCGTTGAGAAATGGTTGAGAGAGGAGAGTTTTCTAAATGCTTTGAAAAAATATGTGTTGCAACGAAACTACATATTTTCACACATAAAAGCAAAATGTTAGTGGAAGTGTTCAAGAAGTCCACGCAATAGACTATATGTAACTGGAATTACTCTTAACACTAAACTTTTAATTTTTCAACATTGGTTTCCTGTCAGTTTAGTCCTTTATCTGCTTTAGCTAGAAAGCATTGACGGCTATAAACATGTTAATGGAATGTATCAATACTGATGTAAGAATTTAACAGTCTAAGTAATAGCTCTATTTTCAAAGGGAATCAAGAGATTATCAGTGGGGGAGTGCCCTATAACTCTACTCTGAAGTGACTCATCCTTGGGATTTTATTTTTCTCGTTGTCACTTTCTATATTATTTTGTTATTTACTGTGATATCAAATAACACAAAAAATAGCAAGAATCACGTGGAAAGTCATCTAATATACACTTCTGTCATGTTATAATGTTTCTTTGTTGTGACTGCCTTAGATCTGATGAGTAACCACAACTTTGACTAAACCTGTAGACCAAAATGAAAAGACTGCTTCTTTCAAAAAAAGACTACATATTTTCCTCCACTGCAAATCAGGATATTTGATGTCCTTTTCACTTGTTATAATGCATGGGCCAAACTCAAGTATGTAGTATATAGTAGTATAAATGAACTTTCTGAATAATCATAGGATATTCTGTTAGAAGCCGAAGGTACTAGACCTTCCTGAATATGAATTGGAACCAGCCTCATACGTGGAGACCAAATTAGGAGGTGAATAGTACTGGTAAGAGAAAAAGATGCAAGAGATGAAAAGATGCATGCACCAGAAAATAGTAAGGAGTGAAAATGAGTCAGAGATAGAGTCAGGCCAGTTAGAACTAATCCTTCTTAAATCTCAAATAAAATATGCAATCAAGGAAAGTTCAGCGTCCTAGTTTCGTGAAAGAAAAGTTGAGTGCAAAGTGTTGCTTTTGGTCTAGTTCGAGTACAGTCCGGTGCCAGAACACACAAGCACTTTGTCTACTCAGAAGCCTGCAGCTGTTGTGCTTTTCAGTTTGGTTCACTTGAGTTCTTTTGTCATTCAGGTGCATTGCCTTATTGAACTAAATCCCCATGTATTTGGAAGTCACGGAAAAGAGGCGACATTTGTAAGCAGTCTAACTGTGCTTGTTATTGTTTGTGACTTGAAGTGGGTTTGTAAGATGGTGGGATAAAATATTAATGAAAATGCACTGGAAATGTGTTAAAGCAACCATTTCTGAAATATCTAAAAAGAGAGCTTTTTTAAGAGGAAGGAAGCACTTCAGTTTTTAAATATATTCATATACATATAAATATAAATACACCCACAAATGAATGCACATTCTTCTAAACAGTGATAGTTTCTAATGTATATTTAGAAATCCAGCTGCAATCACAGAACTTTGTAATAAAGTATCTCGTTTTATTTACTGGACAGATTAATTTTCTGGTCTGCAAATAATTTAATAACAGTCATAATATGTGGGAGGAAGGTACTGTACCAAACACACTGGGTTTTTGTAAATCTCTTTAATATTGGCAAGATCTAACAAAGATGCATGCTCCTATTACAGGATTTACACAATGCTAAATATTTTTAGATTGATTTCAGCAGAAGTACTCAGAGACGACTCTTGTAAGAGTCTCAAGAGGACCTAGTTTAAGAATAATTTTATACAAATGAAAAAATACAACAAATGTAATAGAATTTGAACACTTAATCTGTTTACCTTTTAACCTTTATGAAATAGTAGACCTTGTATTTTCATTGCAATAAACAATTTGCATAAATTCTTCCCTAATGTAAATGTAAGATTTTTTTCTTACAACAATTGAATCTGCTTCAGTAATTTTGAATCTCTCTCAAAGAAATGGTGGAAAGAGGAGTAACATGAAGGAAATGATCAAGTGATTGCACAAAGATTATTGTTGCAACTACTTTTTCTGTTAGTTGCAAAGATAGCAGTATTAAACTAGAATAATGCACATCAAAGTGACCCAGAGCATAACTCTATCTCGCCTTTTTTTTTCAGCTCAGATCTAAACAGTTGTCTCCTTTGAGATAAAATACACTGTAAGACAAGGACATGCCAGCTCATACAAAACCTAGCAGGAGAAGCTCTGTTTTGTTTTGTGAGGCTTTGGGATGTGAATGATGTTATCTGATATCCAGTAAATGCAAAAGTCCTCCCATGCTGTCTTTTCTCATATCTCTATTTTCACAGTGCAATGTTCATTTACTACAAAATACAGCAGAAAGTTGTTTTGGCAGGAGCAGGCAATGAGGCTAAGAATTTATATTTCGAGCCTGAATCAAAACTCATTTGTGTTCCCTAATTCACCTCTTACCCACATTATTAAATGCCTTAACCAAGGTTATATAATGCACATCTGGGCTCTCGGCACCCTTATGGGCAGAGAAAAGCTAGGGCAAAGTCATGGTTATTATTTTTTCTGTAGCATAATAAGATCAACATGAAGTCATGGGCTCTGGTTTTTTTTAAGAAATGGAACAAAGAATAAAGTTTTCAGTTCTCCTCTGGGACAGCTTTTGAGCTGTTGGGGGTGGATGAATTAACACTCAACAGCTGAGATAAAGTTACCAGCAGAGATAAAGTCTGTTTGCTCTGAGCTCTCCACTGAGCTGTACTTTTTCTGAGTGCCTGTGTGGTCAGCATATAAGGGACATCTGTGTACCTCACCCCCTTTGGTGTTTTGGTATCTCCACTTTAGGCTTGGCTGAAAAGGCTCTGATGGTATAACACTTCTATAAGTAAACCTGGCACATTAGGGCATGAGCTTATATTCTCTGTGTAGAGATTTATGGTGATTAGGATTTCTCTAGTCAACACAGTTTTTAGAACTCTGCTTCTAATACTTCATTTCCACCTGCTGATCCTGTGTGGTGTAGGAAACTTGAATGCTGCTTGATTCCCGTGTAAGCTGAAAGTGTATTAGGTGCTCTTAAATCTTATTGTTGTGCATGGTTTCCACCTAATCGTTTACATTGTGCTTGTCACCATGATGGTGCAGTGTCTTGCCAGTGTGTGTCCAGAAGATCACTGTGCTCGTAATTCTAGACCAGGTGTTTAGCAGTTGCCAAGGTTTTTGAAGTGTTCCAGATACAACATGGCAAGAGACAATAAACTGAAAAGATGCTTGTATTCATATATCCCCTGAAGGCAATTTGATTTTTCAAATTATGTTTGTGATAAGACTGAACACATAAAGACATTGAAGTATTTTAACACTGTCGCTAGAAATCGTAAAACAATTTTGTTGTTCAAACTCCACGATGGAAAAAAATCAGCCAACTTGTTTTATTTGCCTTGGGTCATGGTAAAGTGTTTTAAGGCCTACAAAATTAAAAATGGCAATGAATAAGCAACTGAGTCGTTTCTTCTGTGTTTCCAGATATTAAAAACAAAAGATCTGAGTTACTAAAGAAACTGCAAACAATGTGCTAAGACATACAGAGACAAGAAATACAAGGAAATGTAAAGCTCTCTGGACACAAAGACTAGTTCCCGAGTTACTTAGAAGAGTAACAAAAGAGTAAGAACATGTTTTAAAGGGAAAGCAAAGGAAACCCATAAAAATTCAAAGGAAAAAATAAGGTATAAGTCATCAGGCATAAGAGATGAAAGGGCTCAGGACCCTTTTTTGACCTGGTGAACTCTTTATAGAGCAGAATCAACTTCCATTGCACAAAAAATGTTCTCAAGACATAAGATATTTTTCCTTAAACTGAGAGACAGAGTGCTCCATGTGATGGCTACCTTTCACGATACTGTTGGATTCCAGGGTTACTGTTGGATTCCAGGGTTCAACAGGAACAAGGACCTTATGGAAAGATTCACATATATCATGAAATAAGACCCCAGCTGTAAATTTGCTTTTCAGTTAATAAAATCACACAGATGTTCTGTGAGACAACACGATTGTACAATTTTGCATTGCATTTCACAACAGAATAATTAAAAGAGCCTGTAGTAGGAGGTGTCTCATAGTTTTTTGCCAAAATATTTTGAAACTCCTTTCAAGTTTATATTAAATGGTTATGATCTGCTGCTATTAATTGTCCACGGTCTGCAAATATGGAAAAATATTTCATTGACATAAAATTCCTTATTCACTGAAGATCAGAGCAACAACAAGAGATATGGTTCCTTGAACACTGGTGTCTCATTGTGTCCTCCTGCCTGCCCTTGGTGTCTTACCTGAGATCTCCAATTCCTGTTTCTCTAGATAATCAGAACTTCCTCAGAGAAAACAGCAGTAGACAGAAGGGTTCAGGCATATTTTTTCACATTTCATGTTCTTACCTCGCCCTTCCTACTATGTTGAGAGTATGAGCACAAAAGCAAACTGTCACAGTGTTCATAAACATGATAACACCTCCGGTTTTCCGTGGTGTGTGTGTTACATCCATTCTTTGACTTGCATAAATAAATGGCAAGGTTTTATACCTTTAGCTAGCTGAGCCATGCTTATTGTTGAGTAAAGGTACAAACACAAAAATTACTCGGAAGTACCTGATGCATCGACAAGCATTTGCATTCTAGCATTTCACATTGGTTTGTTATGTGTACACACTAGAGACATTTCTGCCACTGTTCTTTTCAAACTGACTAACCAGGCAAAGATTCAGGATCTTTCAGGTTGTTCTTGCAAGGAAGTGATTAATCTTAGAGTTTTGTTTTTCTTTAGTGTAATTCTGTTCTTTTGATTTTTTACATGGAAAGACACAGCAAACCACAGCTCATAACTTTAAATTTATTTCGGTTAACAACCTCCAAAAAGCTTTCTCTGTAGGACTGTTCTCCTAGGGTTTTCCCACACTGTCTCTGGACCCATGCTCTGTTTCAGCATGCTTCTCCCAGTCTCTGTATCAACCTCTTCATGTCTGTTTCAACATGTGAATCCCAGCACAGTTTCACACATTGAGAGATTGAATTCTTGAGCAGGCCTGGTGAAATGGAGTGTGGGCAGGTGAGAGGGAGAGGGAAGTAATCATGACACCTGCCTCTAGCAGTTATTTTCAGTGAAGACTGGTCTTCATGACCCCAAAATATCATAGTGAGAGCAGGTCAATGGAGAGGCTACTAGCTCCTTTAGCCCCAGTGTTTGACTAAAGTGCTGTGTAAGATGTTTTCCTGACCTAGAGACTGCTCTATCACTGCCATGGGGACCCTGCAGCAGGGGCATGTGCTAGCCATGGACTGATGGGGCACCACGCTAGCTACTTCATATTCCAGGTGCAAATGTAGTGGGTTTAGTGAGGGCGGAGAGAACTTCCTTTACTTGCTGGTGGTTTGAAAAACTACTGTGCAGGCCTAAGGAGAAAAGGCATTTTGCATTTAAAAAACAGGGATGAAATTATGAATTTTAGCATACTTTTGACCATTTTGTTCAAAATGAGTTAATTAAACTCCAGAGACGAGGAAGACCTATTGAAACTTTGGGAACATTGACCTTTTCCTTTGACTGTCACCTTATTTAAATAATTCCAGGTTTAATTAAGTGACTTGGAATGAATTGATACAGGGTTACTGTCACTTACAATTCCTCCTTTTTGAAATGCACTGGTTCTGTGAAATTGCTGTAGCCCTGTACGTTCACCCTAATTATTAAAGTGAATAACTGGCTTATAAATACAACTGGAAATGTTTAATAGGTTAAATCATGCATAAAATATATATAAACACACATATACATGCAAATATAAGATGGTCTGTAACATTTATCTAGATAAGTCACTGTTTAAAAGTTAGAGGTTTTGTTGAAGTTGTCCATAAAGACACAGAAAAGGTGTTGGCATTGGCATTTTTTACCATGAATTGTAATAACACTTCAAGAAGATTTAAAAATCCTGGATTCTCAAGCCAGGTAAGAATCCTAGCTTGAGATCCTGTGAGTTGAGAAGTACCTTCAAAATGCCTCAGACAAGAATTCAGCTATGTTGATCACAATAGGCTGTAGGCTGAGGTTACAACTTTATCAGAAAAAAAGGAGTGTTTTTCTTTTTAATCTCCCTATTCTAATACACTCACAGTAGTCTTTGACTGGGAAACCAAGAAATGACTGAGAAATGGGAAATTCATTACTCTTGGAGAGGCAGAGGAATACCTTTCCAGAACACAGGAATAATGCGGCCTTGAGATATTGTGCGCTGAGACTGGCACACCTCTTCGGGCAAAAAATCTCTAGAGCAGCAGCAGCAGCAGCAGCACAATTGCACTTCTGGTTTAACATAGTTCACATTCTTATTGAGAGGCTGTAAAATGCAGTTAAGCTGGTTTCACTGGCATAAATAATATTCACAGGCCACCTGTTCACAGGTAGGGATCCTGGTATTGTATACAGCCAAAGCGCTCATAATGGAGATCTGGCCTAAGGTACCAAAGTAAGTAATATGTCATTATGTCATCTGTTACTGAAATTCACAGCAGAGACTCGGTGGAATATCTTAGTGTGAATCTCTAAGTTCAAGCAGTATCTTCATTTTGTGGGTCATAGATAGGACCATTGCAAAAGAAGTATCCAGAGCCGACAGTTGAAAAGAATTCAAAACATGTAGCCACTGCTAAAGCTGGATGGTCAATTTACAGTAAAACTTGTGGTCTTGGGTGAAAATGGATGGCACACACCTCTTCCCTACATACTTTTTGTGATGCCTGTCAGCTCACGGAGGCTGAAGCATGCAAAAATGGTTCTTATGCATATACAAGATAACAACAGAAAGCCAGATCTGGATGTATAAGACTTCTTACATTTTCACCCAGTATACTGCTTGTGTGGTGATGTGAACTGGGTTTTTTCCACACATATTCAATAAAAAGTGCTCTACATAAGTTTCTGTGCTTTGTCTGCACTGCCATAAAAAAGAGGACTTCTCCCTGTCCCTAGAGCCAAGTAGCATGAACTGGACATCCCTCACACTGCTGAGAGCTAGATGTCAGAGCTGGATGCCACTCACACTGCTCAGAGCTAGAACCCTCCAGAGCAGGCTGTCCATGTCCACATTATACTTCCTTGTGCTCCCTTGGCTCCACGTGATGCCCCTTGGGCCATAAACCACAATTTTTGTTTATGTATGGATTTATTTTCAGTACAGAGCACCAGACTTACTGTGAAATCTGTGTTGCAGCCTACAGATGAAAGAGAGGAGCCCAAAACTGAGGGTAAGTGGGATACACAGGGGTGTCTGAAAGAGCAAAGCCTGCTAAGATATTGTGGTAGGAAGATAAAGGGAATTAAACAGATCCAGCCTTGTTCAAATTGCCTTTTGAGACTGATTTCTAGAGTAAACTATTTCCCAAATTTTCATTGGAAGAGAAGTAGTTTGAGCAGTTGAAAATACATCTGGGAGGCAGGTGACAATTAAATGACGTGGGCAGCTAGAGCAGAGTGCTCCTGTCCCTCTGTTCCTGGGCCCTATTTGATTTAGCTGTACTGGTAAAGCTTATCAGCACAGTAGTCAAGATTTCCAAAATCATTTAAACAGTTCTCCTCACTTTCTTTCACTCTCTTGCTCTTTGAATATATGTATATGATAGCGTGTGTACATATATACAATGATCTTGAATGCTATACGTAGGTAATACCATCTATGTGCATACTATTATGTATGTATGTGTTGATGTATATGCATGCATATGTGTGTAATTTGCTAGATTACTTTGAACTGTCAAATAAAGGTGCTGGTGTTTATTATTCATGACTCAGAAATGCAAAGAAATAGCCTAAGGAAGAGCAAAGAGAAATGCAGAGCTTACAGAAAACACATCTCAATTTTATAGATGAGGATTTTAAAACATACTACTTGCTTTGTAGTATATCCATATCATGAACCATCAATTACAATAGTCAGGAAAGTGATACCGCAGCTTAATGACATAGCACGTTATTATCTGACCTAAAGAGCTGTGAGACATAACCTCCATCAAACCTGCTCTTATTGTCACTTCGTACTTTCTGATCATGCGGAATGTATTCTGTCTCCTTGTATAACTTGCAGGGATAATTTCGTAATTTGCTGGTATCATTTGCCTGATGAAAGATAACAGAAAAACTTCATTAAACAGTAAATAAAACCCAGGATAAAGACAAAATATCTAGCATCAACTCTGGCAATTAGTTTCTTGTTAAAAATGAATGTTTTGAAGCAATGGCTTAATGGTTAGGTTTTGAGTTGGAAGGGGTTTTTTCCTCTTTCCCTCTAATAGTTTTCTGGATGTGAATACTGATGGGGTTTGAGGTTATAAAAACACTCGGAATCTTTGGTCAGTGTTGCAAATAAAGATATTATGAATTATTCTTTGCTGCAGTGCTTAGCATCTTTGGTTGCAAAGTGTGCAGAGAATGTGTTTATGTACAATACAAATTAAGTCCTGATCATGACAGGGATTTATGACTCTTGCAATGACATTTAGTTGCCTAAATATAGGTGTTCAATGACATACTATGTGGTATGGGTATCTTTCTTGGTCGCCACATACTAGTCTTGTAGGTCCTATGTCATATCTGAGAGTCGAGGTGCCTATCTTGACCACTTGAAAGAGCAGACTGCTATTTCTAGGTTCCTAATCACTCCTTGTGAGTGTTTTCTACATTCTCAAAATGACAAAAGTAAAAATTCATCCCTAATGCAGTGTTATGTGCAAAGCTCCAGCTGACTTGGAACAAGAGGTGTTATTCTGGACTGTGAGATCAGCTGCCTCACAAGTCTGAACTCAAAGAGGAGATCCCCTGGCTGTAGCTGAATTACAAAGTGCACCTGAGTCAGCCAGAATCATGGGAGCTCAGCTCCAATCCTAATTGAGAGCCAAACCACACAGTTTAATTGTGAAATGGGCACCAAGAGAAAGGTAGCACTGGAGTTAATTCTGCGGTGAAGATAGGTTCACATTGGCAGATGCTGCTTTATTTTCAGGCAGACTCACACTGAAGGTTTAGGAAAGAGGGGACTATCCATTCCCATGTCCTTGATTCCAGGATCAAATCTCTTCTTCTGCTCTGTGTCTCTTCCCTCTGCCCCAAGGGAAGTAAGACATTTCTGCATTTTCAGCTTTCTTTTATGAATGTCTCTTCCTTGCTACAAACAGAAGTGTTCAAAGGCACAGCAGCAGGCAAAAGGCTGCAGGAAAGCACAATATCTGGAGCAGCTGCAATGCTGTCAGAGCTGTATAGAACTTTGCTTTTTGGGTTTGACAGAAAAAAATGAGGACTTTAAAATGTTATTTTGAATCTGTATTGTATCAAATTTATATATACTCCATTTTTCTTGTCCAGAGGAACCTCTTTGCTGCAGTAGTTTTCCTCAAGCTGAAATAGTCTGTGCATCTCTGAATAAGTGGATTAGCTAATTTTAAGGAAGATCTTCACCCTCAGTTGCTTCTTGGACAGAAACAGTACTTCCAGCAGGAGGTGAGATTCCCAGCAGGTTCCTGGTGACCTGGCCTCATTAACCAAGTTGCAAAATAGTCTGATCAGAGTCTCTCCTGCAGAGAGAGTTCTGTTCTGATGGCTAATTAGTCATTCGTCAGGGAGGAGCTGAGGCACCAAAACTTCTGGGAAGGCATCCCTAGAATTAGACTGACAGGTTCATTCTTAGTCTTTTAGATCCCTCGGTCAAAGAGTTGGAAAAGAGGATAAGTACATCCTTTCTCTGCAAAACTTTTCTTTATGGGTTTTGCTTACTATAGCTTTACAGAATCACAGAATGGTAGGGGTTGGAAGGGACCTCTGTGGGTCATCTAGTCCAACCCTCCTGCCGAAGCAGGGTCACCTACAGCAGCCTGAACAAGACCTTGTCCAGGCGGGTCTTGAATATCTCCGGAGAAGGAGACTCCACAACCTCCCTGGGCAGCCTGTTCCAATGCTCCGTCACCCTCAGAGTGAAGAAGTTCTTCCTCATGTTCAGACGGAACTTCCTGTGCCTCAGTTTGTGCCCATTGCCCCTTGTCCTGTCACTGGGCACCACTGAAAAGAGCTTGGCCGCATCCTCCTGACACCCACCCTTCAGATAT
>Ga0065711_1041671_pt1 | contig 15968 bp, 18 predicted proteins | sample Hoacrofraction12_FD_59098 | JGI IMG/M metagenome (GOLD analysis project Ga0065711, IMG submission 59098) | Hoatzin crop microbial communities from Cojedes, Venezuela - Epithelial fraction 12 v2 (version 2) | ecosystem: Host-associated > Birds > Digestive system > Esophagus > Crop | place...
CCCCCCCGCCGACTGCAAGGTGAGGGGATGCAGGCAGCGACCCCCGGCTGGCTCCCCCTCCCCGCCCCCCCGTTGCGGGAGAGGAGCATCCCGCAGCACCGGGCCTCCAGAACCTGGGGGGCGAGGATCAGCCCAAGCCTGGCCCCGAAACCGGTTATACACCAAAAATCTCACCCCAAATCCAAGCCTACACTGAATTTCGTGGTGCAATGAGTAAGGAGTGGCAGTAGTTGCAACTTTATTTATTTTGTTTTGCTTTTCAAGCAACTCTTGCTTTTGTATTTTTTTGTTTGTTTGTTTGCTGTTGTTTTTTTTTTCAAGGACATCTTTGTGGCAAGAAATCACCAGCAGCGGCTCAGCTCCAACAGCCCAGGTCTGGGGCGAGGAGGACCACTTCTAGTGGTCTGTGCGGCTGGGCACTTTCTGACGGCACAGCCCTAGCTCTACACTCCATCGCTCCCTCCCAGTCCAGGCCATCAAGTGATGGAGCAGAGGACCTTTTTCTCGGTTGTGGGCATCTCACGCTCCCACGTCGGTGTCGGGCGAGCGCCTGTGGGTCATGGAGGGTTTGGGAAGTCAGGGTGGGGCTGCGAGCTGACAGCGAGCTGGTGGAATGAGCTCATTTGTGCGAGGAGGGGGTGCTGACCACACGGGTGGGAATGTAGATAAATGCATATATTATATTACTGAGAACAGGGTCGACGTGCATGGGAAAGCAGGTGCATTTTTCCTCTTGGTGCTCAAATATATGACCGTAGTTAATTGTGCAGCTGGAAAAGATGTTTTGGCTATGACATCTTGGCTTAAATATCATGCATGTGGAGAAGCACAGAAAGGGCTGGTACCCGGCGCTGCAGGGACCGCGGCACTGGGAGTGGAGCACTGTGACTTTGCTCAGCCCCCTTCTCCATGGGCTGTTTTACCGGGGGGAAAATGACACTCCAGTCCACTGCGGTGACACAAAAGTTCCCAGCGTCAGTGGCTGCCGGGCTGGGCGCGGAGGCCCAGGAGGGGCACCATGCTCCAGGGGTTCCTGTTGCAGCCGGCGGCCGGAAAATGTGTAATAAAACAATGAAACCGCCTGCAGATTACATCGACCCCCTCCACCTCCCAGGAGCAACAGGAAACTTTTAAATGCTCTTTTACTGTAAAGGAGGAAGCTCCTTCGCAGCAAGCAGGACTTTTGCCCACATTGTACTGCTGGTACTAGTCCTTCCGTGGAAAAGCTTTGGGTGGGGAAAACCAGGGATGAATAGCAGCTGCCTTGTCTGGAGGGGAATGTTTTGTGGTGGCTGGTGCCACGAGAGCCTCCTCGTAGGCGGCTGAGGGTGTCTTGTCACAGGGCGATTTATCAGTGCCCTGGGAAGCACCACTCCAACAGCTCGGGAGCCCTTCTTCTGCTTGGGGTGATTTTCTGGGGGGGTCCTGCCCCCAGTGCCTGCCAAAGATGAGTTTTTCTAAGCCAAAGTGCTCCCTGTGGCTGGCAGGATGATTGGCAGTAATGACTTTAAACTCTCTCCTGGTGCTGCCCTCCGTGCTGAGCTAACCAGCCTTTACCCTCGCTCCCTCCTTCCTTCCAGACCTCATGGAGTGAGAGATTTGAGTTGGGAGACTCTCCACCAAGTTATTTTCACTGAATTGCCAAAGAAGCAAAAGCAACCTGCCTTCCCTCAACTGAAGCTCTCCAGATGGTGAATTTTAAAATAAAGCACAAGACATTCCCCCTTGAGATAGCATCAAGTAGTATTTAAATAGCTTAAAAACAACCCTAACCTCAACACTCACAGCCTGCAACAATAAAAATCGGCTCTGCACCCTATTGCCTCCCAGCTGTGTAAGCCCGGGTGTGCGAGCGTGCCCTTTTCCAGGCCTGCCTGATGTGGTCGGCACGTAGCGGGGGCTGCGCGGCTGCGTGCGTGCGCGTTGCTCTCAGGGGCAGCTCTCCCTCTAGCAGCAACCTGCAATCGCCGCCATCTCAGTATTTGTAAACCCAAGCCTCACCCTGCCCTGATGGCTCTTCCAGCAAAAGGCAGCTGCTTTTCTTTCTGGCTACAACAAAAAAATCCACCTTGAAATATGGCAAAATGAGTTAAAAACAGCCAATGAAAATGCCCTGCTCTTCTCCAATCAAGATGAAAATCCAATGAAATATAGTGCTGGGCAGAGCAGACTGTGTTTTGTTTTTTTTCTTTTAGCCTGTTTTTATTTTTAAAGTTTTTCCTAAAAATAGAAACATAGTTTTGAAATAGAACAGGTGAAGTATTCCGATTTGAGCATGCCTGAAAAATACACTTTAAAATGGCAGCCAGCTATTGCCCCGCAGTGCAAAGGGGGCTTCCAGCCCATGCTGGGCTCCATGCGATGGCTGGTAAAGCTTGCAGCAGGCGTGCTGGTCTGGGGGACCTGCATATAGATGTACCCAGAGGGAACTAATACATGGGCAATACCATGAGGCTGTGTCAAACTACCCCCATTTCCGTACCTCGAAGTTGGTGTAAACACTCCTCATGACGAGGAACCTATCATTTCCTTCAGTTAACGGTCCTGTGGCTGATTATCTCATTATTATCATCTGACATCTGGTTTCTAATCTGGTTAGAAGCAAAGCCACACCGAGGGCTCTGCAGGGCTGAACCTGCCCCGGTGAGGGTCATCTCTGCTGGGCTGGACCCCGCGGGCTGCCGGGGCAGCAGGCCTGCGCTTGGGATCTGGGACTCTCTCTCCCATTACAAAGTGCAACCACTTTGTCAGCATCCAGGAGCTGCTTTCTCGTCTAAAAATAGGCTAATCCCTGCAGTTAGAGCTGAACCAATATACAAATGACACTGCCAAATGCGCATTTTCTCCATTCTCAGCCTTTCAAGCTTGAATATAAATCCTTAATATCTTAGCTTTGCAGCCTTTATATACATTCCCCTCTCAGTTATACAGAAGCCCAAAACCTTTGCATACAAAAACCTCCGTTGGAATATTCTGCAGCTGGGAAGGAGGAGACGAAATCAGACTCAAATGCCTGACCCCACTTGTCCAACTTTAGTTTTACTGTTATGAAATTAACGGTTGCATGGGTGCATTAAAAGAGAGTGATCTCCTAAGAATGCTGCTCAGCAGAGGACCCCACGTGGTGTCCGAGGGCGGCATTGCCTCTGGGCACATGGCTCCCTGAGGCCCTGTTGCACTCGAACGCCATAACATCATCGCGGCAGGCGGCAGCGATTGCCAGCGGAGCTGGCAGGTAACAGTTGTCCAACTTCGGCTCATGCACCTTTCTGATCAGCAGGAAAAACATGTCTAAAATACCCTACTGTTTAAGGAATGGCAATTAAATTTCAGTTAGAAAAGTTTTGATTAAAAAAAATCACAACGTGAGAGAATGTTGTTACCACTGGGGTGGAACAGTCAAGCGCAGCAGGAAGAGGGATTAAAGATGCGTTAAACCGCATTAGAGGGTGGCTGGGTTTTGCTGCTTCCAGTTTTGTGTGGGAGTGGTGATCGCACTGCATATCGCACCCTTCCCCCTGGCCAAACGTCTGTCCTCTTCAATTATTGCTTCCAAAAAGAGCTGACAGAAGATGAGTTGAAACCAGTGAAATTCAAATGGGGTTTCTGATTGTGCAATCATACCGAGTAACACAGGGCTCCTCCTGACGATCTCCGGCTCTTAGAGACAAGATGTGAGACGCTTCACGGCTGTGTTGTGAGAACGAGCAGCACAAGGCAAAGAGCAGCATCAGAAAAACCCATTTTTTTCCCTGACTTCAAAGTGCCCATAGTAGGAACATCACCCACTGCCCTTTGAAGCCAGGGGAGAGGCTTCATCCCCACCCAGACGTTTGAAATTCAACATTTTAAGTGGTATTATTGTTACATTTTTCCCAGAAAGCTCTCTCCTGCTATTAGCTAAATGAAAAGCAAGGGCTCATCCAAGAGAGAGGCACTCCAAAAACTGACTGGCAGCTGGGCACCCCCTCGCCTCTGCTGTCCATGGCCGGGGATACCCCGAAGCCCGCAATGCACGGCTCCAACTGCTGTGCAGCATGGAGAGCCTCTGGGTACTGGAGAGCAAGAAGAGGAGGATGCGCCTGGCATCAGGCCAGATTCGGATGGCTCCTGACAGATCCGTGAGTGGTAAGGGGTTTAATGGGAACAGGTGAATAAAATCGTCCCATGACATCGTGGTTGCTGTCTGTGTAAGAAATCAGGAAAGGAAGGCAAGAGACCAGCATGGCTGAATTGAGACCTGCTGGTCAAACCAAAGGGCAAGAGGGAACTGCACAGGCAGTGGGAGCCGGGACAGATGGCCTGGGAAGAGTATAGGGACGCTGCCTGGTTGTGTATGGATGGGTTCAGGAGGGCCAAGGCGCAGCTGGAGCTGAGCTTGGCAAGGGATGCAAAGAGTAATAACGAGGGCTTCTATGGGTATGTCAACCAGAAAAGGAAGGTTAAAGAAAGTGTACCCCCCCAATGAACAAGAATGGCAACCTAGTATCAACAGATGAGGAGAAGGTTGAGGTACTCAACAACTTTTTTGCCTCAGTCTTCACGGACAACCTCTCTCCTCACCCCTCCTGAGTTAATGGACTGCAAGATGGGGACCGGGGGCTGAAGCTCCTCCCACTGCAAGCGAAGATCGAGTTTGTGACCACCTGAGGTACCTGAATATACATAAATCTATGGGACCTGATGAGATGCATCCCAGAGTCCTGAGGGAACTGGCTGATGTAGTTGCCAAGCCATTCTCCATAATATTTGCAAGGTCATGGCAGTCAGGCAAAGTCCCTGGTGACTGGAAGAAGGGAAACAATGTGCCCATTTTTAAAAAGGGTAGAAAGTAGGACCCTGGGAACTACTGACCTGTCAGCCTCACCTCTGTGCCTGGGAAGGTCATGGAACAGGTCGTCCTAGAGGCTATGCTAAGGCACACGGAGGGCAGGGAGGTGATTCGAGACAGCCAGCACGGCTTCACCAAGGGCAAGTCCTGCCTGACCTACCTGGTGGCCTTCTATGATGGAGGGACTATGTCAACGGACAAGGGAAAAGCAATGGATGTGATCTACCTGGACTTCTGTAAAGCATTCAACACAGTTCCTCACAACATCCTTCTCTCTAAACTGGGGAGATACAGATTCGATGGGTGGACTGTTCAGTGGATAAGGAATTGGTTGGAATGCCACAGCAAGAGGGTAGTGGTCAACAGCTCAATGTCCAGATGGATGCCGGTGACAAGCAGTGTCCCTCATGGGTCCGTACTGGGATCGGTGCTGTTTAATATTTTCATCAATGACATGAACAGTGAGATCGAGTGTACCCTCAGCAAATTTGCAGATGACACCAAGCTGAGTGGTGCAGTTGACATGCCAGAAGGACAGCATGCCATCCAGAGGGACCTGGACAAGCTTGAGAAGTGGGCCTGTGTGAACTTCATGAGGTTCAACAAGACAAAGTGCAAGGTCGTGCACCGGGGTCGGGGCAACCCCAGGTATCAATACAGGCTGGGAGATGAAGGGATTGAGAGCAGCCCTGCCGAGAAGGACTTGGGGGTGCTCGTGGATGAAAAGCTGGACATGAGCTTTGTGTGCTCACAGCCCAGAAGGCCAAACGTATACTGGGCTGCATCAAGAGAAATGTGGCCAGCAGGTCGAGGGAGGTGATTCTGCCCCTCTACTCTGCTCTGGTGAGAACCCACCCGGATCCTGACTCCAGCTCTGGACCCCCACAGAACATGGAGCTGTTGGAGCGGGTCCGGAGGAGGGCCACAAAGATGATCCAAGGGCTAGAGCACCTCTCCTACGAGGAAAGGCTGAGAGAGTTGGGTCTGTTCAGCCTGCAGAAGAGAAAGCTGCAGGGAGACCTTACAGCAGCCTTTCAGTACCTGAAGGGGGCCTATAGGAAAGATGGGGGAAATCTTTTCAGCAAGACCTGTTGTGACAGGACAAAGAGTAATGGTTTTAAACTAAGGGAGGGTAGATTTAGACTGAATATAAGGAAGAAATTTTTTACACTGAGAGTGGTGAAAAGCTGGAACGGGTTGCCCAGAGAGCTATTGGAGGCCCCATCCCTAGAAAAATTCAAGGCCAAGTTGGATGGGGCTCTGAGCAACCTGATCCAGTTGAAGATGTCCCTGCTCACTGGTTGGGCTAGATGACCTATAAAGGTCCCTTCCAACCCAAAGCATTCTATGATTCTAGGATTCTATGTGTTTGAATTTTTCTGTGTGCGCTTTCCCCTAACGAAGTAAAAGCAATGAAAAAAACCTCAGGAATTTGCACCAGGGTCTGCCTGAAGGCTGTTACGGCTGTCTTTCTCACTCTTAAAAAATGTTCGCTGAAAAATTCAGCCCAGCTCCATTGCCAGGGGACAGGACATTACACAACGTGCTAGGGGTATCTTGTTCTTCTGCAGCACATGGCCATTCCTACAAATTGTCTTTGTGAAAAAAAAGACTACACACAAACGACAATAGAGTTCGTGGAGATGGGGCCAGATTCTGCAGGGCTGGGGATTTCCTGGCAGAGCACACATGTCCTTTGTTATGGAAAGCAGACATCAGCGGGGACGCCACACCTTTGGGGGTACACTGGGAACTGCCCCTGTCCTTGGGGAGACCCATCCTCGTCCAGGGCAGAGCCGAGCTGCGGCTGGTGGGGTACTGCCCCTCTCCTGCCTTCTCCTCAATAATGCAAACAAAAGCAAAGGGCTTGCATGTCCACTGACGGCTCTCGTATTTTCGTAGCAATCCTTTGTTTCCAGTGATCTCACTGCAAAAACAGAGCTTTTTCACAGTAAGCAAAACCTTCCCTGTGCATGAAAACCTCCCGCTCGATGAGATTCCCGCCCCCTCCCCAAGCTTGCTGGGTTATTTACTGAACATATTCTGCTACTTTTCTCTCTGGCCTTGGCACTGTGTTACACCCTCAGGCAGGGGTCGCTTGGTTGGGAAGCCAGATCTGAGTCCCCCAAAAGATGCTGTGCGGAGTAACCTGTCTTATGCAAAATCAGGAAAGTAAGCGTTATTAGGGTCCCAGAAAACCTGCTTAATTTGCCAGGTACAGCAAATAAAACTGATTCTTGACACCACATTTTGGAACCCCCAGGGACGGGATGATTTCCCCGCCCCACTTTCCGTCACGTCCTGAGGTGCCTGCAGCGCTCGGTCCCTCGAGCAGGGAGAGGTGAGACTCCGGGACCACAGGGGCTGTTGCGATATCTGAGAGCTTTTTGGACACGTTTGTTCACAGAAGTCTGACAGATGGGCAGTGGGTGAGTTACGGCTGTCCCCCTCCAGAGAGGATGTCACCATCCCCACCCTTCCCTTCAGGTGCCGGACTGAGCTGCCGGATGGGATGCTCCTCCCGGCCGCCCTGCTGCCAGCACCCGGCTCCTTCCCTCCCGGCCCCTTCCCGCCCTGTCTCCACGGGGACCTGCGAGCCCTGGACCTGCCGCAGCATCCTGCAGCGCCGTGGGAAAAGCTCACGATCTTAAATAAGACTTTGGCTTTTATGGCTGGAGCCCACGGGTCTGCAGCCTGGCCAGTGAGCGGCAGCAAGGGGCAGAGGCGGGCAGCGGGCAGAGCTTTAGCTGCAGCCTTCCCAGAAAGTTGCTGGCTCCAAGCTGTCTGCCCCAATAACCAAGAGGAAAAAGATGGGAGAAGGAGGCACTGGAGCAGTGCTGAGCTCCGGGGCATCTCTTTGAGGTGGGGACACATTTTCAGGGTGGCTGGGAAAGGCAGCCCGAGCCTTGCTTCATAGTTTGGGCAGCACCAAAGGCAGCCTTCATGCCTGCAGCCTTTCCTCTCTCTGTCTTGACTCCGGGGACACAGGTTGGAGGTTTGTCCCGAGCACACAAGCATGAAAGGGGGAGGTTTTGCCTTGTCCATGCGGGCAGCGCAGGCTGGGAGGCAGGTGCTGGGGGGTCCCTGCCTGTGGGCAGCACGTTCTGTGTGCACCGGCTTTCCTGCCCCAGCATCTGCACTGAAAACGTTGTCAAGATATTCTGTTAATCACCACTTGGGTTGAGGTGGTGGGAAACCCCAAATCTTGTTTCAGTGCTGGCTGCTCCTGCTCTGAATAACTGCTTGAGTGAGGTACGAGAAGGAAATCTGTCATTTTCTGACGGCGACTGTTAACGACTCAGACCAAAAATGTAGAGGAAAAGTCGCTTTCTCAGGAGAAAAAAGCCTTTTGCTTTGAAAGAGCCTTCACTTTAGTACGAATTGGGGCCTCTGAATAGAAAAGCTGCTGAAAGTATCTTTGCCTGTTGATGCCCCTGAGTTTGGCATGGGAGCTGGGAGGAAACCAGTGTCGCTCTGGCCGTGAGCGATCTGACGGTTTGCCGGGGGCGAAAGCAGGGGGCCAGGGAGCCTGCATCGCAGAGGATGTTATTCCTCACAGGGGAGGGGGGCCTCCGTCAGCCTTTTAGGAAAAAAAAAAAAGGAAAAAGAAAAAGAAAACCTGATTTTCCTGATATTGTTTTGCACCTCTAAAGGAAATTCCAGGACTGGGAGCCTTCAGGGAAACAATGAGCGGGGCGGGGGGCGAAGGTGGGCTGCCCCAGCTTGGTGTGGACCTCCTTCAGCCAGGGCAGGCCCTGTACCCTCACCCCAGCCCTTTCGGAGATGGTCAGGGCCCTCACGCTGCTGTGGGTGGAGAAGGGGTGCAGCATGAGAGCCACGCTGCCGGCACCCGGCTGCCTGCACCCGCAGAGAGCCACACTGCTGGCACCCCAACTGCCTGCACCCCACACTGGATGCAGGGCTTGTTTTTCACTTTGCAATTTCCTGCAACCTTGCTTTTTCAGAAAAACAACCAAATTTCTGAGCAAGTATGGCACGTTGGGATGTTCCCTGGTATTTCATGAGCAAGAGAAGTCTCTCTTTTTTCCAAAGGGGCCAATATTTCAGTCTCGCTGCATTTCAGTTGCAGGGTTAACCAAGCACATCCATGTCACTGCACTTTTTACTAAGACAGGAGTTTTAGGAGAGAATTGTTATTTCTCTCTGCTCCTTCCCGGAAATAACAAAGGTGGCTTTTATTTCCAATGCTATCAGTTTCCTGGGCAGTACAGCTCTCCCCAGGAATAGCATCAGCCATGCTCTTCATCCCTGCAGATGGGGCTGTGCTTGCTTAGCGATGCTTCAGCCCAGACAACTGATGGTGTCCCTGGAGAAAAGCAACAGCGTGCTGAGCCTGAGCGACCCGAGCAAGATGGAGTTCCTGTTGGATCCCGCAGCTCCCTTCTCCCGCAGCACGTGAACGGCATCCCACCGCACAAACAGGGGGCTGCTGCCTTTTGCAGGAGGGTTGAGTGCTGTGGTTGCAGCAGCCATGGTAATTCAGCATCGTGGAGGTGTCTGCTGGAATGCAGAGGTCATCTTCATCATGGTGGCCACAGGTGGCACGTTGGGGTGTCATTGCTAGTGACATTGGGTCCACCAGCACTGAGGTCCCTGGGCTGGCTGCAGACATGCCCCGCTACTCCCCATCTTTAATCGCTTTGTTGGCATATGCTGGAAAGACTTTTCTCCCTTCCTCTGGTCTCCCCGCTGCGATTCCCTTCCCTCTACTGAGACACAAGTGGTAAATTCCCAACTTAGCAAAACAGGGTTTGGTGTCAAATGCTTCCCTTCAGGTTTTTGTGAGGAGCCAGTTCATTTACAAATCACCAGCTGGAAGTTATTAGGCCCTTAAAACAAAATAAATTACCACAAAATTGTGCCTCCTTGCAGTTGGTCTGCTATTAATTTGCACTGAGTGCTGGAGCCAGCTAAACCCCAGCCCACTGGCTTCCTTCTCCCCCTCTGGCATCTTTCTGCATGAAGGAAAGGGCAGCGAGATGGAGGGTGTGGGGTGGTGCTGGGATTTTGGGTGCCTGGTTCTCCGTTGATGCTGGGTCCATCCAATTGTAGCTGCTTTACTCCTCGCTTTGTGCTAACAAGCAGCGTGCTTTAGGAAGCAGCAAGGATTTGCTGGTAGGAAAAATGACTGAAAAAATGGGCTAAAAATATTTTAAAATTATTCAATTATTTTTTATCTTTCATGTTTAAAGAGGCCCAGACTGATTTTCTCCCCGGAGCTGCAGCTCAGTGCAGGGCTTTGCTCCTGGCAGCAGAGCATCACCCCTGCGCAGCCGTGCTCGTGGGTCCCAGAGGCCGTGCAGGTGACTGGCTGAGTCCTCCACCTCCACCTGCTGTGGCCCCAGCTCTTACCTGAACCGCCGCAACATTGCGATAGCAGCGTCTGTGCCAGCAGCCTTATGGCACACATCATTTCTTCCAGCTGACAGTGGAGATGGGGTGGTTTAGGTCAGAAATGCACCACGAGGTCCCTGCTTTTGTGCTTTCTCAGGGCCAGGCAAGCTTTGGCAGGCTGGCACGAATGTCTCCAGTGCTAGAGCATCTCCCCAGGACTCACCCTGGTGCAGTGATGAAGATTCCTCCCAAGCAAGGACCTCGTGGGTTTGGTCCCTTCTGTGACCTGCAGAGCTGGAATGAGCCCTCACTTTTCTGTACAAGCTCTGGATTGCTTTTTGTACTCCTTTCCACTGAAGACTACCTATAGCATAATCCAGGATTTTCCTCCACCAGCCCAGGACCACAAATCGCTAGGGGTGAAGGGAGCGGTGGTGCCTCTCTCGTGAACTGTTTTGGGGCTGGAGAAGGCGTGCGCCTGGCTGCTTGTACCCTGTCTCCACAGAGCCATGTTTCCTCCCTGCCTTCGCCTCCCGGCTCCCTGCTGCCCCACACCTGCCCCATCCCTCTTCTGTGTCTGCAGGAATGTCGTTTTACAAATGACAGCAGCTGACAAAGACAACGACCTGCTTTTGCTGAGAGAGCTGGGCATTTCTTCCACCCAGCTCTGCTTCCCTTGCTGTCCCAAACGGAGCCACCCGGACCGAGTCAAACCTTCCCCACGAGCACCACCAGATGCCGCGGCTGCTTCAGAGCAGCTTGGTACCACCTTGGGACCTCTCCTTAAAGCGACGCTCTGCATCTGGGTGGTATGTTAAGGGAGAAGGATGCTCACAGTGATTTCTTGCCGTGAAGCAGCATTGGAGCATCGAACACAGCACAGCTGGGGCCGTGGCCAATGGTTTGGAGCACTGCTGCCTGGAGGGAACTGGAGTTGGGGGTTGATTCATCATTTTCTGATAGAGCTGAGGAACTGTTGGTCTTTTCCCTGAATCAGTTAGGAATGAGTTTGTCTGGGCAGCCCTGGAGATTTTTTCTGACATTGGGAAAGTGCCCTGAAACAAGTAGCCAGGGAATGACTCCAGAACAACTGGTTTGGTACCAGCCTCTGCTCTAGGCAGCTTTCAGCAGATTCCCAAGCCTGGGCAGCCTTTGCTCCTCCCCACAGAGCAGCATTTCTCAACATGTGGGCCTTGTGCCTGAGCACAGGAGCCAGGAGCTGCTCCTCTTCTTCCAGTCGTGCACCAGCACCCCAGCTTTGCTGCCATTGCGTGGTAATAAAATGTGAGGCTCTTGCTTTCATGGCTGCAAAGAAAGCCCAGGGAGGGTCTGCCAAACCAGGTGGTGCCCAGGCTAATAACATACCCTGTTAAAAGCCTCAAAGTCCAGGCTGTTAAATGTTCCTTGCCACGTAAGTACCACCAGGGTCCGAATTGCACTAATCATTCACTGTTGGCCAACATGCATGTTTTTAAGTGAATAAACTGTTTGCAAAACTGTTTCCTAGAGCTGTCCCTGTTGTGCCCATGTCCTCGCCCTTCCCATATTTTCCTCAACAGCCGATGGAATTTCTTTCTTTTTGTGCTGAGTTTGCCCAGAATTACAAAAAAGTAACTAAGCCCTAGGGATTTGTATGACCTCATCCTGAAACACTAACCCGGACAGGCGGTTGGAGTTCATTTTAACACCCCTTCAGCTCAGATGAACGAAGTGAATGTATCTTTGCCCTGCCTGTCTGTCTCCGTCAGAGCTGGAGGGACCATGGAAAACCGCATCCTTCCTTTCAGGTGGGGGATCGCAGCAAACCCCTGCCCTGCCAGCCCATGTGGGGCTCTCTGGGGGCACTCTGCGGGGGATGCAAACCATTTTCTCCCTCCCAGAGCAAACCCCAGATCATCACCGCAGCCATGTTTGTGGGAAGAGTGTCTGAACCTCAGGGCAGAGGAAAAGCAGCACGAGTTATTTTGTGTTGAAAAACAAGAAGGAGAAACACCCCCCTGCTTGTATTTCAGATTTCTGACAGCATTTACGCCTTCCCAGCCAAACTGGAAAGGAAACAAACCCAGGGTTCAATGACTGAAGAAATGCTTGATTTACTGAACAGGGTGAAGTACCTTCCTCTCGCTGGAGGGAGCCGGGGGGAGCTGGACGGGACCCAGAGCAGCCCTCCCTCCCAAATAGTTTGAGTTATCAAAAAGCCTGAAAAATTTCAGCTGAATCAGAACAGTTCCTGGCAGTCAGTAAGACGTTTCTCATGAGTAAAACATCCTCGTGCAAACACGTCGCATCGGCTCCGCTGCCAGCACAGTTCACGGGACTGTGACATGACCCCCTCGATAGGACATGACCCCCCTCCCCGCCCCCCGCCACGTCCCCTCCTTTCTGTCCCCTCTGGGGAAGACGCTGCTGGAGGACAGCAATGCTGAGCGCCTTGCTGGGGTGCTCCCCATCACAACACCCTTCCCGGCCCCCCCAGCCAGCACACCTCCCTGTCATTTTTTTTAGCCCATCAACGGGGGTAATAACCTTGTGTAGGGTCTCCCTCTATACTGTACTACTGCTGCCTCTAGCAACACTGAGAAATTGCCTCAGTTCCTCCTAACTCATAAGAATTAAGAGTTGTTTTGTTGGTTTTTTTTTGAGATATTACAGCATAATAATAATAGTATTAGAATCAGGATTTGACAGGGAGAAGAAAATCTGTCCCCATTTTGCAGTGCTCTGGAAACTTGTGCTTTCTACCTGCTTCACAGAAAGTCACTTGATCTTTAAATTCCCCCTGAACTCCACCCTTGGGGAGCTGCCCCGCTGTGCACAGACCCTGAGCAGTTCTTAGAGCTCACTTTGGTGGCAAAGGAGAACTCGATTTGCTTGCAGGGGCTGCACGCATCCTGGTGAGCACAGGGATGCTGTATGTCCCAGGCGAGCCACGGGCCTTGGGCTCACCAGTTTGGGGTTTTTAAGAACTGCGGCATCCCCTGTTTGTAGGAAACCTCTAAGTCAACAATTTGCAAGCAAATATTCCTGAGAGAGTTGCAGAGGGACTCCCTGTTTTTAAGTGGTGTATGCTTTACCCTCTGCCCCAGCATTAGGAAATGGGCTGGTTTAGCTCTTCTTAGCCTGCATTTTCACAGCCAAGGGGTCAGCCCCAGCTGTGAAAAGAGCAGGGGACCCTGTGGATGCTGAGGGCATGGAAGAGAGCAGGAGTTGGGGATTAATTAACAGCTAAATGAGGACTCCTCAGGTGGGTTTTATCAGGGTGAACTCCCATTTAAAGGGTGCAAAGGGCCTCTCTCTAAGAGGAGAGAGTATTCTTGGTGGGGGTGAGTGTTGGGGGAGACTTGTGGTTCCCTGGGTGTTGTTGCTCAGTGAGGGCTGGGGGAGTACAAAGCTGGTGGTGCTGTTCTATGGTTATAAATCTCAGCTGACTAGATTCTTAGTGTGCCCCAGGAGCCGTTCCAACAGATAAATGTTAGCAAATGGCTCCTTGGCTTGAAACCCAGGCTGGTTTAAATGGTTCTGTGAGAGCAGGGACCTGCTGGGCTGTGTGAGGATGGTGCATGGGGAGCATGGTGGGTGCTTCTGTCCTCAGCTTGCTGAAGTGCATTTGGAGTGCTGGCTTGCTTTGTTCTGTGTTTGTTGCCCCAGCAGTTTCTGCTGAAGAGCTCTGGAAAGCTGTGCTGCCTGTGCTGTGAAGCACTGGCCTGGGCCTTGGGGACTCTGCTTTGTTGCAGAGAAATCTGTGACGCTGGAGAAATCACTTCTCTTTCTGCTTTCAGAAGAGGGATGTGTTTCCTAGGAGGAGGAAGGATTTGGCCTTTTGATTTAGACATACTGGTGATGCAGCTGTTGCAAACGGGTGCAGTGCTGCCACTGCAATGAAGCCCCTTTGCCTTCTGCCACCTGCAGCTCTGGCTTTTGTTTCATACCTCTGCTTGGCAGAGCCGAGAGTCTCCCAAAGCTGCTTTTCTACTCTCTGCCTGATAAATACCAAGGATGAGGCTGTGCCTTCCCTTTCTCCATGGTAGCTGCAGAGTGCAGGGCACAAGGGAGGCTGGTTTCACCTTGCCGTGGTACATCTTTTGTTGCTGATGTGGTATTTCATGGGCAGAGAAAAGAGAAAAATGCTTTCAGGATGGTTATGGAAGTGCAGGTCTCCTACAGGCCACCACTGCCTGCTCTGATTAGCTGCCACGCTATGATTCTGTGTTTTCTCTCCCAAACCTGCTGTGTTCCCTGTGACTGTGCTGAGTGGTGCCACATGGCTGATGAAGTGAGGGGAGAGATGCAGCAACTGCTGCCCTTGCTTCTTATCACATTTAATTGCTGGTAGGGGAAGCTGCTGCCTCTGCCTGCTGTGCATGGGCTGCTGCTGCTCCAAAACCTTGCCCAGCTTCTGCCGTCAGGCTTTGCTTATGCAGTTAACTGACCTTTGCTGCTCACTTGCGTGGTCTCCAGGGCTGGTGACAAACACCCGGAGGAGGTGACGCCTTCGTTGGCACCAACTGTTGGCAAAAGGAGCGATTTTGCTTGCCGTTGCTCCCCTCTTTCCAGCAAACCCCCTGAGCCAGGCGCCTGCCATCGCTTCAGACGGGGCTGTTCGACAGCTCGGGACTTCCCCGGGCCTGGCGTCGCCTCCTGGGGACGCTCTGAGCCGGGGAGGGCTCTGTGGTCGCAGCCCCACGCCTTCGAGCCCCCTCTTGGCAGCTGCGCCGGGTGCTGAGGGGCAGCTGCCCGCCGCGCGACCCGGCTGCGGGGCTCCGCGACCCTGTCCGTCTGTCCGTGCCCCCACGGCCGCCGAGCAAGCCGTGCGTGGCGGAGCCGCCTTTACCCGCGCACCCACAGCACTCGGCAAAGCTACCCCACCCGGCCCCCCTTCCCCGCCCGCTTCTGCCTGCCGAGCCCCAAGTGTGAATCTCTGCTGCCCTCTCCCGTCTGCTCTGCCGGGAAACCGAGCCCCACCCCGGGCTGGCTACGCCGGGATATGGGGGGGGAGGGGGTTATAGGTGTGTTTCTAGCCCTGGTACTCTCGAAGGGCGAGAAACTTCGCATATGCCGTCACCGTGGCCAAGGCTGCTGTGGATGCGAAGCCCCGCCGGTGCGCTTTGCCAGCAAGTCGGTCTGCAGGACCGAAACCGCGCACGGCGGCGAAGAGAGGCAGCCAGCCTTTGGGTTTGGCAATTGCCAGTTATTTTTATGCTTTAGGGGTTTTAACATCGCTTGCAATCTCAAAGCTTAAAGTAATTTCCAGTAAAGAAAACTTATTTAAGAAGGGTCCGGATAGGATCCTTCCAAAATGCCAAACAAGCAGGTACTGGCCAATTTTAAAGCTTGTTTTACTCTTCTAAAATACTGTGTTACTGGGAGATGTGGTAAAACTGCACCTTTGATTAGGAACAGTTTCCTGGCCCAAATGTAACTGGCTGGAGGTTTTTGACCAGTGCATTTAATGGCCAGTACCCTGTGGACATCCTCAGCACAACTGCTGCTGCCTTGTTTTCCGGAAAATAGTATCTTTAGACACTTTGAACTGCTGCCCCTCATAACTTTGGAGTTTTTGCTATCTCATGGGGGGAAAAACCGTTTACAAGAAAACAATCATTTTTATCAAAAGAAACTGTAACAAAAAGAAACTCCATGTAGTTTAAAAGCCACCTTGCTGCTGCAGAAGTGGTTCGGGAGAGTCACAGAATCACAGAATGGTAGGGGTTGGAAGGGACCTCTGTGGGTCATCTAGTCCAACCCTCCTGCCGAAGCAGGGTCACCTACAGCAGGCTGCACA